>Ga0265292_1002854_pt1 | contig 11336 bp, 13 predicted proteins | sample Munlanlewell296A_FD_189080 | JGI IMG/M metagenome (GOLD analysis project Ga0265292, IMG submission 189080) | Leachate microbial communities from a municipal landfill in Southern Ontario, Canada - Leachate well 296A | ecosystem: Engineered > Solid waste > Landfill > Unclassified | place: Canada...
CGAAGCCGCGCCCAAGGCCACGTGGAGCATCCGGGAGTAAGAGACGATCGTGACGTCCCGGCCGGGGCGTTTGACGTCCGATACGCCGATCGGCAATGTGTACTCCTCGTCCGGGACCTCCCCCTTGACGCCGTAAAGCCGCGCATGCTCGATGAACATGACCGGGTTGTCGGACCGGATCGCGGCCTTGAGCAGGCCCTTGGCGTCGTATGGGGTGGCCGGCATCACGACGATCAGGCCGGGCAGGTGGGCGAACCAGGCTTCGAAACTCTGGGAGTGGGTCGCCGCAAGCTGCCCCCAGCCGGCCGGCGCGCGAATGACGAGCGGCACCCTCACCTGGCTTCCGAACATGGAATGGATCTTCGCCACGTTGTTGACGATCTGGTCCATCGCCACCAGGCTGAAGTTGATCGTCATCAGCTCCGCGACCGGGCGAAGACCGCCCATCGCCGCCCCGACGGCAGCGCCGATGATCGCTTCCTCCGCGATCGGCGTGTCAAGGATCCGCTTGTCGCCGAACTCACCGTAAAACCCCCGTGTGACCGCGTAGGTGCCCCCCCACACGCCCACCTCTTCCCCCATGATCAGGACGCGATCGTCGCGGACCATTTCTTCCCGCAACGCTTCCCGGATGGCCTCTCGATACGTCTTTTGGGACATGGTTCACCTATTCGGAAACGAGCACGTCGTTGTACAACTCGCCCGGATCGGGCGCAGGGCTGTTCTCGGCGAACTGGACCGCCTCCTCCACCTCGGCTTCGACCTCGTCCCTGATCTTCTGCAGATCGGCTTCCGTCGCCAGGCCGTTCTCCAGAACGGTGCGCCGCCAGCGCGCGATCGGATCGCGCGCCTTCGCTTCTTCCACTTCTTCCCTGGTGCGGTAGCGTTGCGGATCCCCCATCGAGTGGCCGCGAAAGCGGTACGTCATCGCCTCGATCAACTGCGGACCGCCGCCGGCCCGAGACCGTTCGGCCATGCGGTGTACGGTGTCTCTCACGGCGAGGACGTCGTTCCCGTCGATCTTCACCCCCGGGATGTCGAAGGCGGACGCCTTCCTGTAGACGTCGCCGACCGCGGACACGCGTTCGAAAGCGGTACCCATTCCGTAACGATTGTTCTCGACGATCGCGATCAGCGCCAGTTTCCACACCGCGGCCAGGTTGAGGCCGGCGTAGAACGTTCCGGTGTTGGTCGCACCCTCCCCGAAGAAACAGGCGACGACCTGCGGCAGATTCCGGTATTGATTGGCCAGCGCCAGGCCGGTGGCCACCGGGATGTGCCCGCCGACGATGGCGTAACCGCCCCAGAGATGGCGCCTGACGTCCGCCATGTGCATCGAGCCGCCTTTGCCTTTCGACAAACCGGTCGCCTTCCCGTAGAGCTCCGCCATCACCCGCTTCGGCTCGATGCCGCGCGCCAGGACGTAACCATGGTCCCGGTAATGGGTGATCACGTCGTCTTCCGGCCGCAGAGCGGCCATCGCGCCGACCGCGACGGCCTCCTCCCCGATGTAGAGATGCAGGAATCCGCCGATCTTTCCCTGGCCGTACGCCTCTTCCGCCCGTTCCTCGAAACGGCGGATCAGGCTCATCTTCCTGAACCAGTCGAGCGCTTCCTCTCCGGTCACATTGATCCAGGTCGCATCCTCAGCGGAAACGCTCGAAGGCGAAGTCGCCGTCATGAAATTCCTCCCTGCCCCTTCCGTTCGCACGCCAAGCGCCACGAAGGATCTCGCGGCCGATCCCCACTCCCTCCCGGCTTGCGAGGGTTATTGTAGGAGCCTTCGTTTACTTAGATGCCTTTTCCAGGTTTTTTTTTCGCGCAAGCGAGGGGGTGGGGCGGCCTTGGCGGGAAAGGAACACCTCGGTCCGGAGGCTGTCCCCCCGGAAGAACGCTTCCGCGTCTTTTCGGGCCTCTTCGTTCGGTTTTGCCCGGTTGGCCATCGATCGCTTTCCCTCGCCCGGACGCTCTTAAACATGTCCCAAGGAGTATAATTTATAGATTAGAGGAGGAGGAGGCGGAGTCTCACAATCATGTATAGCGCCTTCATGCAATACAACGAGGTCTTCGTCACGGGGGGCACCGGCCTCCTCGGTCGGTACGTCTGCCGGGCGCTGATCGGGCACGGGTTCCTGCCCCGCCTCCTTGTGCGCACGGGGTCGGAGGGGAGGATTGAACCGGATGTCCGCGAGCGGTGCCGCGTAACCCCGGGGAACCTGACGGTCCTCGAGTCCGTGGAGATGGGCGCCCAGGGGACCTCGGCAATCGTGCACCTCGGAGGGGTTTGGAAGGAGCAACCTCGACGGGAAATCACCTTCGAGAAAGCGCACGTGCACGCGACGGCCAACATCCTTTCCTCCGCTTCGGTCTGGGGGATCGGTCGGCTGATCTTCATCAGCGTCGCGGGGGCACGCCCCGGGGACCCGGTTCCGTTTCTCGATGCCAGAGGGAGAGCGGAGGTGCTGGTGCGGGGGTCGGATCTTTCGTGGACCGTGTTCCGCCCCTCTCCCTGGTACGATCTCCGTGACGGAAAGCCGCGGGTCTCCACGGAATACCTGAAGGAGTTGGCGGGGGCCATCGCCGAATCGGTTCACCGGCAGGATACGGTCGGCCGCGTGTACGAGGATGCATCTACAGACCGGTTCCCGTGGGGGAAACTCTCGCGGGATCGTTGACCCTGAACGCCGATCCGCCCCCCAAGAAGAGATCCGACCGGTGCAACGGTGCATCTAATCTGCAATGAAGCAGGAGGAAGGTGCATTCGTGGAACTTTCGGATAAGCGGTGCGTTCCATGCCGGGGGGGAGTTCCGGTTATGGGGGCGGAAGAGGCGGGGCGGATGGTTGCATCTACTCCTGGCTGGACGCTCGAGGAGGAAGCAAAAGGAATCCGCCGGGAATTCCGCTTCCGGAATTTCGCGGAGGCGATGGGATTCGCCCGGCAGGTCGGAGAGCTCGCGGAGACCGAGGGGCACCACCCGGACCTGTCCGTCGGCTGGGGTTACTGCACGGTGCGGTTCCAGACCAACGCGATCCGAGGCTTGCACGAAAACGACTTCATCATGGCGGCGAAGGTCAGCCGCCTTGTCCCCTCTTAGGCCTCCCCAACTGCGTGGGTTTCCCCGGTTACTGCCCATTCCACATCGACCCTCGACAATTCCATCGGTTTCGGTCAGTGATCATCGTCGACCAGTCCATTGAGTTGGTCGATCAACTGGCGAAGCCGGCCTTGCCTGCCGCTGTTGAACCGGAAAACGAACGGAGATCCGGGGTCCGTACTACTCCCCCCTGGGAAAGCGGGCGCTACTGGACATATTCGAAACGATGGGGGCCTACGTCGACGTGCTCAAATTCGCCGGGGGCTCCTTCGCCCTGATGCCGGAGAGCGCCGTGCGCGGGTTGATCGACACCTGTCATTCACATGACGTCCTGGTGTCGACCGGGGGGTTCATCGAGCACGTCCTGACGATGGGGCCCGAAGCCGTGGACGGATACCTCGAGGAGTGCAAACGGCTGGGGTTCGACATCGTGGAAGTGTCCAGCGGGTTCATCTCGGTCCCCGACGACGACCTCGTCCGCCTCGTGGAAAAGGTGCGGAACCTGGACATGCTCCCGAAGCCCGAGGTCGGCATCCAGTTCGGCGCCGGGGGCGCCAGCTCGGCGGCGGAACTCGAGGCCGAGGGGGTTTCCGACCCGTCCCGCGCGATCCGCCAGGCGAAGCGGTACCTGGAGGCGGGAAAGCCGTGCCCGCAGAGGTGTCCCCCGTGCGGCACATCGCGATCCACCCGAAGGCCAGGGGCGCCGTATGACGCCGTATCGTGGTGCGGCCGCCCGGCGTCTCGACGATCCCCGGACGCATTCAGAGGGATTGGCGTCGTTCGTGTCCCGGGCGAACTGGGGGGAGATCTCCCCGCCCGCTCGGGGGCGTTGAAGATCCGCGTCCTCGATTCCCTCGGTTGCGCATACGGGGCGATCGCCACCGCCGCGGGTGCGGCGAAAGCGTTGCGCCTCGATCCTCCACGGATCGCGAACGCCGTAGCGATCGCAGGAGCGGCGAACAACGCGAGCATCATTGCGCTCGTAAATCCGGCCAGTGAGTTCACTTTGCCCGTGCCGAAGTTGAAGCGTGCATCCATGGCGTGGGTACGGGTGTATCGGTAGGCGGGATTTGAACCCCGAGAGGTTCCCAAGCCCTTCCCGTGATTATCCCGGCTTCCAAGCGAGAAACGGGTAACCGGAAACTTCGAATGTCCTGGCGTTCTTTTCTCCTCTTGCCCCGCCGAAGGTATCGACGGGAGCCCCGATCTCGATCTCCGTAAACCCGGCTTCCTTGAGCATCCTTTCCCAGCCTGCGCACGGCAGGCCCCCGGCGATTCAGTCCGTCCAGAGGTCGATGTTGCGAATCACCGCCTCCGGGATCGGCTTGCCGTTGGCGATATCAGCGAACTGGAGTCTCCCACCGGGGCGGAGTACCCGCTGGATTTCCGAGAATATCCGCCTTTTGTCGGCGCAAAGGTTGATCACGCCGTTGCTGATCGCCACATCCGCCCATCCATCCTCGACCGGAAGATCCTCGATCAACCCTTCCCGAAACTCCACATGGTTCAGGCCCATCTCTGCCGCAGCTCCCCTGGCCTTGACGAGCATCTCCTGCGTCATGTCCACTCCGACAACATTCCCTTTGGGACCCACCTGCATGGCCGCCACGAAGCAGTCGAACCTATTTTCCGCACATCGACGGGATGATATCGTGACCATCGCAGTTGGGCTCAGGCGCCCGGTTCGTAGGCCGACAGGGGAACGCCGAGGAGGCGAAGGATATCCCTTTGGATATCGGACAGATCGGGAGGGAAGGTCTGGATGACGGTGTTTCGGCGGAGCAGCACATTGCTGCGCAGGTCGCCCAGGATCTCCAGGAGGCGGACGGTTGTGGGTGCGCGGCATAGTCGGTCCTCGGGATAGAGAGGCAGGGAAGTGATGTGGGCGGCCTTCATGGCTCGCCGCATCTCCCGCTCGATCAAGGCATCGATGAGCAACGCGAGGAAGTAGACCATCAACAGCGCCTCGATCCTGCTCACACTCTTGAGCAGGACCGGCGTCACGGCACGAACCGTCTTCAGTTGCTCGTGCCGCTTCTCCAGTTGCGGCTGATACTTGTACTTTTCCAACACGTCGGCGGCCGGCAGGTTCTCGTCGTTGGTCAGCAGCGGGAACATTCCGTCGGTGTGCGCGTCGTAGTCGATCGTTTCGGGGCAAGGGCGCCACTCGATCCGGAAACGTCGTCGCTGCCGTCGCAGATAGCGGGTCCGCGAGCCGGGACGCCCTTGGGTCTCCTGGCGGAAGGAGTCCTCGATCACTTCGTGGACCGTGAAGTCAAGCCACCGTTGTGCCCCTGTCGCCTGCAAGGCGGTCTCGGCCGCCTGCGAAACGGATGCGTCGTCTTTGAAGCGGGATCGTTTGCCCCGCAGGCGGGTCTCCAGCGTTTCCAGCGCGAGGATCCCCTTCTCGATGCGCGCCTGACGGCTGCGTTGATCCTGCTCGGCCTTGCGGGAACTCCACACCCAGACGATCCGGTAGCCCTCCGCGGAGCGGACGGGCGATTCCACCACGCGATAGATGTCCGGCGGACCGTCTTCCCGGCGGGGATGCCGGCGACGGCGGACCTCGACCCACTGGGGGCTATGGGTCTGCACCCAGTCGCGGAACCAGGTATCCTCCCGACGCGTTCGTGGGAGCACGGTGAGGAAACGGCCGCCTTGGCGTGCGATGTGCTCCATCGCAGGTCGCGTGCAGAGCTTGGAATCCGCCACGTACAGGAAATCGGCCCGTTTTACGATCTTGCGGAGAGTGCTCCAGGTGTCTATGTGCGTCTGGTCGTCGGTCGTGTTGCCGTCGCAAGCCCGGAAGTGCACCGGCACGGCGCCGTCGGCGCTGACGGTGAGAATCCAGAGCAATTGTTTGAGGTCCGGACGGTGGTCCTTGTTGAACCCATGGGTGATGTGCAGGGTGGGACGTCCTCGGCGGGCTTGCCCGCGGGCGCCTGCGTACTCGCCCGAGAAGGTGATGGTGGTCGAGTCGTTGTGGATCTGGGTGAGGTCGATCCCGAACTCCCGGACCGCCCGGACGACGATCTCCGTGAGCAACGAGGCCCGATCGGCCGAGAAGAGGCGATCCAGGGACCGCCCGATCCGATCGTCGTTGAGAAGCGGGATCTGCGAGGAGGCCACCCCGAGCAGGGCCGGATCGAAGGGGGCGGCCCATTGTTCGAGAGCGTAGACCGGGGATCGGCCGAGCAGGATGTTGCGCAGCAGCAGCCCGAGGGCGCGAGACGGGGCGAGGCGGCAGCGGCGGTCGGTAGGGGGGAGGTATCGTTCGAGCAGTTCGTCCAGGCCGATGCGCCCGAGGAAATGGTTGACCACCGGCAGAGCGCCAAAGGATCGGGACTCCAGCCGGAAAGAGCCGTTTTGCTTGCTGGTCGTCATGCTGGAACCCCCGTGGGCCGAAAGGGCCCGGAAGAGGACTTGACAACGTTGCCTACTAACAGTATATATACTGTTAGAATAGCACTTGTCAAGAGGGGCGATGACCAGAAAGCGCACGTCGGGTCCGGATGTCTACGAAACGATCAAGAGGCTGGTGGCGGACATAGGCTTCATCCGCCGGGGCAGCGTGGTGCGGCGGTTCATGCCCTGTGGCAAGCCGGGCTGCCGCTGTCAGGCCACGCCGCCGAGGCTGCACGGCCCGTACTATCAGTGGACGAGAAAGGTTCGCGGGAAGACGGTCACGGTCCGCCTTTCCCCGGAAGAAGCCGCATTGATGCAGGAGTGGATTGCGAACGGGCGCCAGCTCGACAAACTCGTCTCCCGGATGGAGACGCTCTCACTTCAGGTTACCGAGCGCATGCTCCGACAGGTACGGATATCATGATCGAGATGTGCGGAAAATAGGGTCGAATCCTCCCCCCGACCCGAAATCGACAACCCGCTCCCCTTCCGACAAGGAGCGCAGGGAAAAGGGATTTGCCACTCCGGCGAAGGACTCCACAGCCAACTCCGGAAAGGATGCGGTGAGTCGCTCGTCATACCCAAGCCTTGCCGCGAGCGGGCGCCCCGTGTGGAAATGAAAACTGCCGCGAGGATTTGCGGCCAACTCGCGGTACTTCTCCTTCACCTGCTCGCGCAAGGTGTCGGCGTCAACCATGACCTCGATATCCATGACCCCCTCCAGTCTGCTCCACCTCCGGAACGGTGAAGCCTCTGGTCGATTCGTTCCTGGTCTCCGCAACAAACCGGATGGTGTCCCTTTCCGTTTTTTCCACCATCCAACGGCGCCCGCTACACGTGCGGTTGCCGACCACCGTCCCACCCTTAAAAGAACAAAACTCCCTTTTTGGGTAAGATTCGGCAACGAGCGGGGATGGTTCCATTCCTGAAAAAAATCTTTCCTCCCCGCTGCCCTGGTTCATCGAAGCCGCCGCCACAATATGTCGGACCAAAGGCGAGGTCGGGTTCCTCGTAAACTTTCTGCGAGCCACTTTTCAGCCACTAGCCCGCATTTCTCACCATGCTTCTGCTCCGGCGGCGGATACAGGCATGTCTACTGCGTTGCGCTCGGTCGGGCTCCTCGACGTAGTTTCAACTACGCCTCCGGGGCCCTCGGTCGCGCGCCTTGTATCCACGCCCGTCTCCACCACCTCGCTACGAACCCTGGGGAGAAAAGCGGGCTAGGGCCGCTTTCGTCGTGTCCTCATCCCGACGATGTGTTCGCATTCTTGCTGGAACCGAAACCAGCGATACCGCAAACGCATCCAAGAGAAAAAGCCGGTCTGCGACAACGATCGGTAACCGGGAGGATACGCCAATGAAAAGGAAAGGAATGACGCTGCTATATCTGTTCATGGCAATTTTGTTGCTCGGTTCAGTCTCGACTGCTTCCGGCGAAGAATACGAAGGAATCACGAGTATTAAATCAGCCAAGATAGTATTTGACGAAAGGGAAAGTAATCCGAAGGCTGCCGTATTGCATTTGAAACTTGTGCACCAGACGTATAAAGATCTGGCAGCGATGAAAAAGGAGCCGGTCTTTGTGATCGTGTTTATGGGCCCGTCAGTGAAATTAGTCTCGAAGAACAGAGAAGGGTTCTCCCCTGAAGATCAAAAATCTCTTGATGAGATCGCCAATACGGTTTCAGCAATGTCAAAGGATGGGATAAAGTCAGAAATCTGCCTCGTTGCCGTAAAGTTCTTTAACGTAGATCCTGCATCGGTTTTGCCGGAAATCAAGAGAGTGGAAAATGGATGGATCTCCATGGCAGTGCATCAGACCCAGGGGTATTCTTTGGTTCCTGTGTACTGAGAGAGTGAGCAGAAATCGGCATTTTAGTCGCGCCGCGCAGGGCGTCACTGCCGTGCCGTTGTAGCAGCGGGAGGCTGTGCTGGTGGAAAAAGCCTAAGCTGGCCGCTTTGCGAGCGGTTGCGCGGGGTGGATGCCTCTGCGACCCGATGCTCAACCTACGCGAGCAATCTGGGCGAGGTGTCAGCTGCCGATGGAGAGCAGACGGAGAATGTTGTAGGTGAGTGCAAAGAGATAAGCGCTACCCAAGACCTTCTCCCGACCGCGAAGGGGCAGGCTGTCGAGCCCGCGATGTTGCTTGGCGTCGGCGTTGACCGTCTCTGCGGTCGCGGCGCGTTGCTTGTAGATCGCCTTGGCCTCATCGGTCGCCATGCGCTTACGCCATGCGCCCACCGCCGCGCTGTCGCCCTCGCGTGGGACATGTGGATCGCGATTGTCTCCCTCGCGCGGCTTGGGCAACGGCGCGTAGACCGTTGTGCCATGTTCGACGGCATGATCGATCGCATCGTGCTGTGCGTATCCGCCGTCGATGAGCATCTCGTCGGGCCGTACGCCGGTGCGTTTCTCGATCTGATCGAGCATCGGCGTCGTCTGCCCCATGTCGCTGCCCCGATTGCTGACGTCGACTCCCACGATGACGCGAGCCTTATCCGCCGTCGTCGCGAACTGTATGTTGAAAGCGGGACGGAATCCCCCGTCGCCCATCTTCATGACCCGCGCCTCCGGGTCGGTGGTGGACACACGGACCGTGGCGTCCTTGGCGCCGCTGCGCTTCTTCGTTTCGGTTGCCTCGGGCACTTGTTGCAGGGCCGCCTCCAGCCGGGCCAGACGCTCTCGAGCGCCGCGCTTGCGCGCCGCGGCCCGACGCGTGGAGATGGCAGGGTCGGTCGCCTCGCGCGTGACCGCCTCCAAGTGCTCGCGCGCCTCGATCATCAATGCCGCGAGCGTCTGCTCGCGCCGAAAGGAGGAGGCGCCCGCGCTGGCTCGCACGCGCGTGCCGTCCTGGGCCACGCGGCTCAGGTCGACGAGATCCTGCTGCATCAGCAGTCCCAATACTTGGGTGATCAGCCCATCGATGACCTTGGCCTGTTGGCTGCGAAAGTCGCTCAGCGTGTGATAGCCTATATCCACCCCGCCGCAGATCCACCGGTAGGCGTCGTGCACCTGCGTCAGCCGCCAAAGTTCGCGGGCGCTGCCTTCACCATCGCTGGTGGCATGGACCCAAAGCGCCAACAGGATCTTGGGGTCGATGGCAGGCGTGCCGGCGACCTCATTACGCGCCTCGATCTCGGCGTAGAGCGCGGACAGGTTCAGCCGCTCGACCACGGCCCAGATGGCGCGTGCCGGATGGTCCTCGGCGAGCGTGGCGCCCAGATCGATGCGCCCCCAGCAAATCTGCGAACGCTGTGCCTCTCGCAGGCGCGCGCCACGTTTGGGGTCGGCCGGGGTCGAACCGGCGAGCGGGCTGATACGGAGCTCGGGTAGCGGCAAGGGGAAGAGCGTCGGCGTGACAGGGTCCGTGGTGGGGGCAGCCGCGTCGCGGGGCGAAGATGGGTTGTCAAGCATACTGAAAGTATATATACTAAGTCATGCCCATGTCAAGAAATAAACGCGCGACCCGATCGACGAAGACTGCGCTGCAGCGCCTGGAGCTGCGCCACGAGACCCTGTTGCGACAGCTGTGCAAACTCGGCCTCGTGCTGCGCGGCAGCATCGGAGCGCGCATGATGCCCTGCGGCAATCCGACGTGCCGCTGCAAGGGCGACCCACCCAGGCTGCACGGTCCCTATTACCTCTGGACGCGCAAGGTGGCCGCCAAAACAGTCACCGTGCGTCTGACCGCCGAACAGGCGAGGCGCTGCATGCAGTGGTCACGCAACATGCGTCAACTCGACAGCCTGGTCAGAGAGCTCCAGCAGCTCGGGCTGCGTGCCGCCGACGTGGTGCGCGGCTCGGACCCGTCTTGATTGAGGCCGTCGCCCCTTCAGGAGCCTCGGAACTGCCGGGCTTGTCGATTTTTGCTCACTCTCTGAGTGGTTACAAGTATTATGTCAAGGATTTCCGGGGATGGATCCAATTTTCCAGCGCAAAGACCTCACGATAGTTGTCCTGTCGACACACCATCTTGAGGGGGTGGTGGGGAGACCTGTGCGGGTTCAAATCCCGCCTTCGGCACCATCGCAATAACTAAAGGGAATTTGGCTTCGCGCCAAGTTCCCTTTTTTCGTTTTTTAGGCCCGAGTGGCTAAAAAGCGGCTCGCGGGGTTTCTTCCTTCACGGTGCCCCTTGCAGAATGCTGATATTCGTGGAAGCAAAAATCCATAAGCGTGCGATCCTATGGAGACTCCATCTTGCGGGAGGTGCAGGGAAATGACAAAGCCCATGCCTGCCGTCTTCATCGGACACGGCAACCCGATGAACACGTTGCTGGACAACGCATATACGCGGGGATGGGCGGCGATCGGCAAGGAAGTTCCGCGGCCGAATGCGGTCCTTTCCGTTTCCGCCCACTGGTACATCCCCGGGACTTCGGTGACCGCGATGCCCGCTCCCCGAACGATCCACGATTTCGGCGGTTTTCCCCCCGAACTGTACCGGATCGATTACCCGGCGCCCGGCGATCCGACCCTTGCCGACCGTGTCCGGGGCTTGCTGGCGCCGATCTCCGTCAACCCCGACGACGGCTGGGGGCTGGACCACGGGACATGGACGGTGCTACGCCATATGTTCCCCCGGGCCGACATCCCGGTGGTGCAGCTCAGCATCGACGAACGGCAACCGGCGGAATACCACTTCGAAGTCGGGAAACGGCTCGCCCCGCTACGCGACGAAGGAGTTCTGATCGTCGGTAGCGGCAACCTCGTGCATAATCTGCAAGCCTACGCGTGGGGGCGGCATGCGGCGGAACCCTTCGAGTGGGCCGTGCGATTTGAAGACAAGGCCCGCGAACTGCTGCTCGCGGGCAACGACGGCCCGCTGATCGCCT
>Ga0265292_1002855_pt1 | contig 11336 bp, 12 predicted proteins | sample Munlanlewell296A_FD_189080 | JGI IMG/M metagenome (GOLD analysis project Ga0265292, IMG submission 189080) | Leachate microbial communities from a municipal landfill in Southern Ontario, Canada - Leachate well 296A | ecosystem: Engineered > Solid waste > Landfill > Unclassified | place: Canada...
CCGTCATGACATCTTTTGTCTGTCTTGCATAACTTGAAGCATTCATTGCAACAGTGAGTGGTCCCAAAATAACTGTTGTAATAATTAACACTGCCACCAAAGTCTCAACCAAAGTAAAAGCTTTCACTGTTTGCATTTTACTATTAAATATTTTATTTTTAAAAAAAGATTTCATAATTATTTATCAATTTTTCTAGTTGAAGTCGTAGTTTGAACTGCAAAATTAACTTGATTTGTTTTCGACTTTGTTGTTACTCCAGAAATAGAAATTGTTATCACTGGTTGTATATAGTCAACTGGAATAATCCCTGTACCTCTTACATAAAAAACTAAACTATTAACTTTTATATCAGGCGCTGTAACTTGAATTGGTACTGAACTTATATCACCTGCTGGAAATAATTTTTTAAAAAGAGCTCCATTGGAAACAAAATAAGCAATTCTGTCATTTGTAGAATTTGAAGTGGTCAATCCATTTGCTGGTTTAAAAACTAGAGCAGTATTACCATCAGGGTAAATACAATCTTGTCTGTCTGGCATTATTGCTGGAGGATTTAACGCAAAAGAAGAATCTGTACAATAAAAAGTTGAGCCATAGCGAATGTCGCGCACCATTTCCTCTACGGCAAGATTAATTCCGTCCATAACTACTTGCGTTTGTTGTAATTTAACATTGACGGCTTGTGCTGAAAATAAAGCACCAATTGCAACAGTCATAATAGTAGTAAAAAGTGCAATGACAACCATAAGTTCTATCAAAGTAAATCCTTTTACCCCACTTTTAAATTTTAATTTAGAAAAATATTTCATATTAAATACATGAGGCTATTGCTGTTCTAATCATACCAGAATTATAAACTTCGACGGATCGAATATGACCAACCGAGTAAGGTATCGGGGATTTAAATTCAATACAAGCTTTAGAATAATTATTAGCCGTATCTCTACCAAGATATATATTTGGTCGTGCTGATGGTCGTATGAAAGAAATTGTTAAAGATGTATCTATAGACGAAGAACAAACAGAAGGTGCTTGTCCAACACAGATTTTTGTAATATTATAGCCCTTAGGAAAAGATGTAGTGCTATTTGTTTCATCTATTGTTGGTGTTATATCATATAAACCATTACCAATAGGAAGGCCATAAGAACTTGGTTCACCAGAATTACTTACACTGTCCCCAAAAAGTTTTACAACACTTAACGTATTGGCGTCTACTATTTTTATATAAACACCATAACCACCTATAGATGAATTAACTGAGTCTATAGCACTACCTCTCACTTGGGCCTCTCTTACGAGCAAGGCTGTAGTTTGTACACTATTTATTAAATTCATTCTAATTGCTGACTCTGGATAATTAAAAAGGAGTAACCCTGTCATAAGCATCATGATAGCTATACTAATCATTAATTCTACCATAGTAAAACCACGTATTGACCGTCTAAAAATAGATATAAACTTCATCTTTCAATGGTAACATTAAGCAAATAAAGAAGCGATAGAAAATAGGTCAATGTCTGTGAACAATACAAATAGAAATGCGAATACTATAAATGGCACAAATGGTATTGTCATATTTTTTCTTTTACTTTTCTCGGTTAGAAAATATTTAACAGCACCAAATATAGCACCAGCCCAAATAGAAATAAGGAATACTGCTGATCCTTGTGCTAACCCAAAGAATGCACCAACTCCAAAAAATAGTATTACGTCTCCAAATCCTAAAGCTTTTCCTTTTGAAATAATCCAAATTAAAAGAAAAGGAAGTGCTACGGCAAATGGGGAAATAATTGTTAAGAAACTAGGCTCATGTATATAAGATTTAACAAGAACTATTAAAGATAACATTAAATACCCGAAAAGATATGATATGGGGATATAGGAATGTGCTTTATCATACAAAGCTATTACTCCAAGAGTAATAAATAACAAAGTATAATAAACAAACCAAATAGCAGAGACAGATAATGATGCTTCCCCTTTCATCATAAATTGGTAGAGAAGCACAAACACTAATCCATAAATTGCTTCTATAATTAATGCAGATATACCATAAGAACTTTTGCAGTGTCGGCATTTTCCGCGAAGGAGTAAATAGGAAAATATTGGGAATAGGTCATATGCGCGAAGTGCCTCTCCGCAGGAGAGGCACTTACTACGCGTTTTTATTATAGAAGCAACATTAAGTCGTGTAGCTATAACCTGTACAAAGCTTCCAATTGAGGCACCAAAGAAAAAAGAAAGAATGTAGAACACAGAATAAATAAACTTTAGTATTGATTTGTTATATCAAAGACACATTGAGCAACCGTTGTACAAGTATCAAATCCTGTAGCGATACCCTCAGCGCCTTCAAAGTCAGCCGTAGCTGATGGACTGGTGGCAGCTTCAACCATACCAGTTACCCAATCTGGGTATGAAATTGTAGATGCACCAAGAAACCAAACACAATTTCCAGTGGCCAAGGTAGCACCATTTGTTGCACCTGTACAATCTCTATCACTCTTAAGTGCTTCTGCATATACATCCAAGTGAACGCCTAAATGATAACCATATCGTGTAGCTGCGCCTCCAGCTGGTGTTCCTGTATAAACTACATAAGCGAATCTATCTCTAAGAGGAAAATCAGCTGCCGCAACAGTACTAGCAACAACATATGTAGGTAACACTGGCATATATTTAGGTGCTAAATCTTGTAACTTTTCAGGATATTGACCATTCGCTTCGGCATATTGTTCAAGAGCTGAGGCAACTGATTTTATTTCAGCCATTTTCTTCACGTCTTTTGCTTTCTTTCTAGCGTTTTGAATTGGGGCTGCAATAATGGTTGAGAGTAAACCAATAATAGCGATAACCACCAAAAGTTCAATAAGTGTAAATCCACGTAAACCTTTTTTCATAAATGTGTTTGACATAATTTTTTTCTATCTTTAGTAGATATTATAAGTATAGTACTGTATAAGAAAAGCACAAGGAAAACTGGGGATAGCGGGGAATGGCAGTGAGTAGAAAGCAATTAGCAATAAGGAGAAATTCAAATGGGTGGCCGAAGGCCACCCATTTGAATTTTGTTCTAATGCCCTAATTGCTAATTGCTTCCTGCTTTTTTGCTATTTCCTTACTGCTAATTGCTTTCTGCTTACTGCTAATTAAGTTATCGCTGAAGACAAAGAATACATTGGCAAAAGCACGGCAGACACAAGCACTCCAACTCCAAGACCTAATCCAACAATCATAGCTGGTTCTATAAGACCAATAACGCCATCAATAGAGGTATCTAATTCTCTTCTATAAAAATTAGCTAAATTTTTCAAAATATATCCTAACTCGCCAGTTTCTTCACCAATATGTACCATTTGCACCAAAATATTTGGAACAAGAGGTTCTTCATATAAAGCTTTTGAAAAAGCTGTACCTGTTTGTACTTTTTGCGATACTCTGCCAAGTAATTTTTTATAAACAGTATTATCTACCACGTCCGCTGTAATATCAATAGACCTAACAATAGGCACACCACTTGAAAGCATTGTATTCATATTGTCTGCCAGTCTTTGCAAAAAAATTCTTTGTATTAAAGTTCTTATTACCGGTATTTCTGACATTATTTCATCTATTTTTTCTTTTCCACCTTCTGTCTTTGACCATCTATAAAAAAACCAACCACATATTATCATAGTAGGAAATGCAAACATCCAATATTTTACGAAAATATTTGATATTCCGAGTACAATTTGTGTAACCATAGGAAGCTCCGCCCCTTGCTCTGCAAAAAGTGCTGCCATTTTTGGAATAACAAAAGTAAACATAGCAATCATAATCACAATAAATGTCCCAACAACGAAGGACGGGTAAGTTAATGCCTTTTTTACTTTCTGCCTAAGCTCATAATCCCTGTCCATAAAATCTGCCAAATATAAAAAGGCTTCATTTAATTTTCCACTTTCTTCCCCTGCTTTTACCATACTCACATAAAATGTAGAAAAAAGTATTGGCCTTTTTGCCAAAGCATCCGACAAAGAAACTCCTCCCTCTATATCATCAGCCACACCAATTAATTGTTCTTGAAGGGCAAGATTATCATTTTCAGCAGCTAATAAACGAAAAGCTTTAAGCGCAGAAACTCCAGCTTCGAAAAGCGTCGCTACCTGACGAGAAAAAATAACAATATCTTTCTGATGAATTTTTTGTTTAAAAATACGTAGATTGGAAAAATCAAAAGCGGAGGCTTCAACTTTTTCTTTTATATCAACAATACTTAAACCCTTTTTTTGAAGCAAAGAAATAGCATTATCAAGAGTTGTGCCATTTATATCTGCTTCTACTTTTGTTCCTTCTTGATTTATTGCTGTGTAATGAAAAATCATAATAATTAAAACTTTTTATATAAGTCTCTCAAATATATTTTGGCGTCTTGCAAATGCGTAAGCATCATCCTTTGCAACCTCTCCAGTACGTACCAGATTAGCAAGATATCTGTCGAGGTCAATCATACCTTCTTGTGAGCCAGTTTCAATCAAAACATCTATTTCATGAGTACGACGTTCACGAATAAGATTTGCTACAGCTGGCGTATTAAGTAAAAGTTCAACTGCAGGAACAAGTCCACCTGAAATACGAGGAACTAGACGTTGAGAGAGAACACCAATTAAAGATGATGCTAATTGTAATCTAATTTGGTCTTGTTGGTCTCCTGGGAAACTATCAATAATTCTATCTATTGTTTGTGCTGCAGAATTAGTGTGAAGAGTAGACAATACTAAGTGCCCAGTTTCTGCGGCAGTTACTGCAGTTGCTATTGTTTCTTTATCACGCATTTCACCTATCATAATTACATCTGCATCTTGTCTAAAAATATGTACAAGCGCGTCATTAAAACCTTTTGTATCCACTCCGACTTCACGTTGTTCTATTAAAGATTTATCTTGATCAAATCTAAATTCTATCGGGTCTTCAATTGTTACAATATGTCGTTTTGATTCACTATTAATTAATGAAATCATCGCAGCTAATGTTGTAGATTTTCCATTTCCTACTGGACCAACAACCAAGAAAAACCCTTGTTTTTCACGAGTAATTTGAATTACTTGATCAGGCAAATTAAGCTCAGCTATACCTTTTACTTTTGGTATTAGACGAAGTGCTACAGAAATAACACCATGTTGAAATGATGCGTTCCCTCGGAGACGATATTCTTTTCTATGTTCATAAGAAAAATCTAATTCTTGAGTAACAACAAAATTAGTAAGAGTTTTTTCTCCCACCATTTGTCGCAAAAATCCAAGAGTGTCTTCTGCTGTTAATTCTGTTTTTCTGGTGAGTGGAATTAACTCACGATTAACACGAACAGTTGGAAAAGAACCAACGGTTAAGTGAAGGTCTGACCCAGTTTCTTTAACTAGAGTCATTATTAAATCATCAAGTTCGGATTCGTAATTCATAGGGGTAGATATTAGATTTTAGACATTAGATTTTAGATATACGCAAGAAATTCATGTTACATTAAAAGTATAGCAAGGATACGGAGGGATACAATTGTATAACTCACAGTGGACAGACATTAGATTTTAGATTGTAGATGAAAATACGCATGAATGGCACCTTAGGTGCCATTCATGCGTAAATCTAAAATCTAATGTCTAAAATCTATTATCTACCCCCTAAAGTTCGTTGATCTCGATAAAAGGAATACGTCCAGCTATACATTTAATTATCGCGTCCTCTTTCATTGTTATCATTCCATCAGCGCGAGCTAATTTCCAAATTTCTTCCTCACCTTTTGAATGAAGCACCGCTTCTTGAATTGCACCAGTAAATGTTAACACTTCAAAAACTGGCACTCGCCCTTTTGTTCCGTTGGCATATGTCGCATTTGGTTTAGCTTCATAAAGTGGCTGATCAAGTGGAAGTTTTGATTTAAACTCGTCTGGTAAATCTTTAAAAGATTTTTGAACAAGCTCTGTTAATCCTGTATTCATTTCCATTTTACTTCCACAGCCTTCAGCAATTTGACGAGAAAGTCTTTGCCCAATAGTTGCTATCAGTGTTGGAGCAATAAGATAAGGTTCAATTCCCATGTCCAAAAGACGAGTTACAACACCAATGGCAGTATTCGTGTGAATTGTAGAAAATACTAAATGTCCTGTTAACGCTGCTTGAATTGCCAGCTGGGCAGTTTCCGCATCACGAATTTCTCCCACCATAATTACATCAGGATCTTGACGCAAAATAGAACGAAGTCCGGAAGCAAAAGTGTAACCAATTTCTGGAAAAACTTGAGACTGATTCATACTTCCTACGTTATATTCAATCGGATCTTCAAGTGAAACCACATTTAGATGTTCACGGTCAATTTCATTTAACATAGAATAAAGTGTAGTTGTTTTTCCAGATCCTGTTGGCCCGCAAATTAATATCATGCCATAAGGTCTGTCTAATGCTACACGAATTTCTCTCATCATTTGTTCTGAAAAGCCAAGTTTGTCAATTGGACGCACTCCTTTATAACTATCCAAAATACGAATAACAACTTTCTCTCCGTAATAACCAGGAAAGGTAGACACACGATAGTCAATATTGTGGTCTCCAAATTTTGTACTAAAACGTCCGTCTTGTGGTTTTCTTTTTTCATCAAGTTTCATCTGACAAAGAATTTTCACACGGGCAATAAGCATCGGGTGAATTCTTGATGGAAGTGATGTTGCTGTTTCTAGTTGTCCATCCAAGCGGACGCGCGCCCTGAGAGCTGTACCTGTATGTTCAATATGTATATCACTCGCAGCATTATCTATGGCATAACGAAGCATAATACTAAAAATATCTGGCACTGGTAATTTTGCTAAGTCCCCATCAATTCCACCATCTATATCAGTTAAATCTATATCGTCTGACTGTCCTTTTTCCTCTTCATCTTTTGTTACATAAGATAAAATCTGATCATCTATTTTAGAAGAAAGACTTGCTTTATCTTCTATATCATTTGGGGTTAATCCAAAATGTTTTCTATAAGCATCGTAAGTAATTAGATAAACTTTATAGGCCTGATGATCCGTACCAAATAAAAATTGTAAACTATCTAATACATTCCCGTGTTCCGGGTCAACAACACCAACTAAAAGAACATCATCTTTTAATTCAAGTGGAATGGCTAATAATTGTTTTGATTGCGTAACACTAATATATTTAGTGAGTTCTTTTCCTTCTGGAACCTCGGTTTTATAAATAGGTAAACCATAAAGAATACTACGAACTTCCGTAACATCTTCGCCTTTTATATTTTTTTTAACTAAAACGTCATCAACTAAAACATCATCACGAAGAGAAAGATCAGATTCAATATCTTTTGCTTCAAGTTCAGTTAATTTATTTTGACTAACAAAAAGGTCAAGTAAAAGCATTATAGTTAAAATTTATTAGTTTGGAGAAAATGGATTATCTCTACCGCGTTTAATACTTGGTAGAATTACTTCGGAAAAATCCTCTAACTGGCGAGCAATTTGACCTGTCATAAATGAACGATTATTTAATACTATGTGGTCTTCATTAAGAGCCTTAAGTAGAAGTGTCATATTCGGACCAAAAAGTGGTTGCGTTGTCGATATTGTAGTTATTGGTGCTTTTTCACTTATTAATGTATATCCATAAAATAATGCTCCAAGAAAAATACATAAGATAATTACTTCTATTAAAATACTTTTCTTTTCTGTTAGAATATTTGGTACTTGCATAGATTTTATTTTAAGTAATAAGTTTTTAATGTAACTTTGAAATCAATAAAATCCTCTGCTTTATCTGGTATAGAAAATTTAACTGAATCTATTGTAAATAATCTTAAACTATTTTCATAATTACGCATAAATTTTTTAAAAGTTCCATATGTTGTTTTGGTACCAAAAGAAACATTATAAGACCCTCTAAGTTTATCAGATGAGTTTATTTCACTAACGTAAAGATTGGTTAGGGCCAAACCAGATTCGTCTGCTATGTGAGTAATCTCACTTAAAAGATGTATTTTCTCTATTTTCATCGGGACCATTAGCAACATTTTTTGTTTTTCAGCTTCTGTAATTAATTCATATTCTGCTTTCAAATCTTCCCCTTGTTTAAAAATAGAATCAGCTCTATCCATTGCTTCTTTATATTGTGATTCTTTTGCTTTTAAACTAGAAACTCCGCCTCGTGATGGCGTCCATACAGATCCTGTACCACTCCACAATGGCCCTATCACTAAATAATAAAGAGCCGCTGATGAAACTATTAGTAAGATGTTAATAAGTTTTGGTGACATATAATTAATTTGGCGTTGTGCTTGCTTTTATCGGTACAGATGAAGTCGCATTTGGTATGGTAGTTGTTCCTGTTTTTGGAATATCGACAATTTCTTTAGATTTAGGTAAAACATTTTCTGGAAGTTTCCCTAAAATAAGAACGGTCATTTTAAGAGAAAAATTTATCCTACCTGATGCAGTGTCCAAGGAAGGATTATCATAATCGATAGCACTAATATAATCTTTAAATTCATCACGATCAAAAGTATCTATTTGTTGGGCAATAGATTTATAGGACGGAGCTGTGCCAGTTATTTTTAAATCATAATTTTTAGTTAAAATATTTTTTGTCAATTCAAAACTTTTATATGTTATTGGATTTTCTATACTCTTTTCAAGAATAATAAAAGCTGTATTAACAGAAGTGTGTTCATTTAATATTTGACTTACGACTTTTATACGATTAGACAGTGATCTCATTTGTTCTAAATTAATAGAACCAACAGTATTATCTTTTTCATCAAGATCTTTCTTTTGAGAATCAATACTCGAAATTAAATATCGCTGATAACCAAAAAGTGCAACAGCTGTAAAAACTAAAATACCTAAAATAACATATAGAAGAATTCTAAAAAAACTAATTTTTGGTGTTTCTTCTCGCTCATTAAGTGGCATTCCTCCAATTGGGCTTGGAGGAACTTGAATTCTATTAGCGTTTGTAGAAAAGACAGGAACAGTAACAGTAGCAGGAGTAGCTACTTTTACTTCTGCTTCTGCTTTTACATTTGGCTCTGCTTGTGTTGGTTTAAATGAAAACGGCATTGACTATTTATTGGGGTGTTAATTTTTTCAGCGCGCACCCTATTGCGACTGCATAAGACGGTCCGACTTTGGCTATCATTTCAGCTAAAAATGATGGCACTTCTATCTGTTCAAATGGTGTGATAACACGGCCGGCTATGTGAACTGTTTGATTATATACATCTATTATTCCAGGTACACGCGCACCACCACCGGAGAGAATTATTCCCTCTATATTCTGATTATACTTTCTTTCATACATAAGAGATAGACGTGCGACCTCACCAAACAGTGGATAACTAGAAAGTTCCATAATATCTTTTACATAAGGATTAGATTTATCTCCTAAATATCCAAAAGTTTGTTTTGTTTCTTCTGCTGTTTCAACAGGAATAGATAATGCTTTTGAAAGTTGTATTGTACTATCTTGTGAGCCACGACTGATGACGTGCATATCTAAAACAATTGACTGATACGTTAAGGAAAGAGTTGTAACTTGCGCACCGATATCAACATACAAAACCATTCCCTTAGCGAGTGGGGATGACCCGCGAATTAAACTATACCCATTTATTTCATATTCAACATTTTTTAATTCTAATTTTTGTACTATGCGGTCATAATTAGTAAGCGTCTCATTATTTACTGCCGCAAGCACTACATTTATCATTCTTTCTTCTGCTCCGATATTTATATTTGTTGGAACATGCCACCAATCCATCTGTACTTCAGTTAACGGGACAGGAATATACTTACGAGCCTCAAGTGGCATCATTGTACGCAATTCATTATCTTCAACTTTTGGAACTTTTACCAAAGAAACATAGGCAGCGGATGGGTCGATTGCTACGGTTGTGTCTTTTGCTGTAATTTTTGCTTCTTTAAATAAATCTTTTAAAGCTTCAATGGTTTTTTCTTCTCCCAAGTGAACAGCCTGGCCTGAAGCAAGACCAGCATAAGGACCAAGGGCTATTTCCCCATAAGTTTCTAGAATGATTTTTTCTTTATCACGTTTAAGTTGCACAACTTTAATAAAAGATGTTCCAATATCAAGCCCAACTGATTCTAATATTTCATTTTTTGAAGAAAAGAAAAACATATATTACTAAGTATACACTGCTTGAGCCAAGTCGAAAGTGAAAACCAAACGTTAGGAGTTAGAAGTTAGGAGTTAGGAGTTAATACTAATACAAAACGGCCTTGGGTTGCTTAGTATTTTTCTTCTAACTTCTAACCTCTAACTGTTAGTATTTTTTGAACTTTCAACTTTCTAGACTAAACTTAATCTATGTGGACTACAAAAAACTATTTAGCAAAAATACTTGGCTATTTATTTCCCTCACGTTGTTATATTTGTAAAAAAGAAGGAGAAACTATTTGTGATAAATGTATAAAAACATTTCCAAAAAATATAGACATATTACCTCAATATATAATTAGCGTTTTTAGTTTTAGAGATGAAAAAATTAAAAATATAATTCACGCAATAAAATATTATCACAGAAAAGATTTAATAAAACCCCTCGCAAGAGAACTCGCAAAAAAGATACAAGATAAAGGATACAAGAAGCAAGAATTAAATGAATTGACCAAAACTAATAACCAATTACTAATAACTAATAACTGTGTTTTGATTCCCATCCCCATGCCAACCATTAGAAAATATATGCGTGGATATAATCAATCAGAATTAATTGCAAAAGAAATATCTGAAATATTATCAATACCAATGAATACAAAATTACTTGCGCGAAGTCGTAATACTAAACGCCAAGTAAAAACTTTTAATAAAGCTGAGCGCGTGAAAAATCAGTGTCATAGTTTTAAAATTATTGGTGATGTTTCTAATTTAAATATAATTTTAGTAGATGATGTAACAACAACTGGAGCAACAATTAATGAAGCAAAAAATATTTTATTAGAATATAAAGCAAAAGAAGTGCGAGCAATTACGATAGCACATTAGGTCCAGGCAAAGTTTCCAGTTTCAAGTTCCAAGTTTCCAGTAAATACGAAAGAGTGGCAACCTTCGGTCGCCACTCTTTGAATTGCATCTTCTTAAAACTGGAAACTTGAAACTAAAAACTAGTCCTAGTTCCCTCCAAACATTCCTCTAAAGAAACCCATCATTCGTGAACCAATATCTTGTCCAACTCCTTCTGTACTAACTCCTTTAACTTCCCCGAAGCGTCTCGGCATAGGTTTTACCTTTTCATCTGTACTACTTCCAATATTCTTTCGAATGTCTTCTTTTTCTGCACGCATAA
>Ga0265292_1002856_pt1 | contig 11330 bp, 10 predicted proteins | sample Munlanlewell296A_FD_189080 | JGI IMG/M metagenome (GOLD analysis project Ga0265292, IMG submission 189080) | Leachate microbial communities from a municipal landfill in Southern Ontario, Canada - Leachate well 296A | ecosystem: Engineered > Solid waste > Landfill > Unclassified | place: Canada...
CCTGATATGCCAGTAATTGATCAGCAGGAGCAGTGCAACAGCCAGACAGAAAATGCCTGATGCTGTTATCAGACTTCCAAATAGTTTTATGTTATCCTGAGTATTTTGCATTTAAATATTAGATCACATTAGTGTTACTTGAACATCTATTGTGAACTATTGTGCCTAATGTGGTAAAATATCGAAAACAAAGGTATGGTTGGTTTGCCCAAATGCGGAACTGGTAAAGAAGAATTTCCGAACCGGTCTGATTTTTCATCTTTCCCATATCTCATTATTCAACCGGACAATAATCTAAACATCTCGCGCAGCCGTAACAATTGCCTTTATTGGCCTGGTAATCTTCCCTGCGCCGGAAAATTACCTGGTTCATCGCCATTAATCCGATCACCAGACCCAGGAAAGCCCCTAATATCCAGCTTCCTGTATAGAATTTATCACGGATGATCTGCGCCTCTTCAACAAGGGTTTCCAGCGATTTTCCCGAAGCCAGGAAGGTCTGGATATCGATGTTTTTCGAATCTGTCTTCAACTCCGGATGCGAAATGAGCAACTCGGCCAGATATACATCCGGATGCGCTTTCGACAGGAAGACATGGGATTTCGATCCGATCCATGCCCCGGCCAGCATCAGAACCGGAATCAGGGCCATATAAAGGATAAACCTCCGGGTATTGCTTTTAGTATCGGGTTTGGATTTTTCTTCATCCGGAAAATCGATTGCTTCAAACGGGCATGCTGTGGTGCAAAGCTTGCACTGAATACATTTGGTAGGAAAAACCGACAGATGGCGCCGGCTGAATCTGGAGAAAACATTCAGGATGGCACCGTAGGGACAAAAAAACCGGCAATAGGGGCGGGCGATGAACAGGCCCATCAGTAAAAAGGCGATCCCCAGATAAATCATCAGGTGCGGGCCGTTCATCCGGTAGATCCCGATGAACGGATCGTACCGGCAGATAATGAATTCGGTTCCGGTGGCTGCGTAAAGCACAGCGAGGCCCAGATACAGATAGGGTATGAACCCCAGAGTTTTCCGCAACCAGGCCGGTATGGTTATCGGCTTGTATATCAGCAGGTCCTGGATGGCACCGAGCGGACATGCGGCACCGCAGAATACGCGGCCAAAAAAAAGGCAGAAGATTAAAGGCAACAGGAAGAAAAGGAGGGCATAGAGGGAGATGACGTACTTTGGATCAGCAAAGGCAAGTGCGACGTTTTGTATGGACCCCACCGAACAGATACATCCGTTGCGGTAGAATCCAAAATAGATCGCTGAAAAGATCGTCAGAAGAAGAATACCGTTCCGTGATCTCTTTTTAATTGCGAACCACGATGTTAAACTGAGTACCACCAGAAGAACCAGCACATCAACAAACTCCATCCCTACACCGCGGGGCTCCGGAGTGGTTGGCGTTGGCTGGGTATATTTGGTGTGGAATTCCGGTTTGGGGAACCGCTGCTGAGCCTCCAGATCAGAGAACGCCAATAATAATGGCAGCAAAAACAAAATGATTTTGAGCCACTTCATTACTTCGGATTCGTAACAGCCGGATTTTTAAAATCACCCTTGATCTGATAAGCTGCCTCGATGGGTACCCGGCTGATGGCATTCGATGGACACATTCTGGCGATAGAACATTCGTTGCAATTCTGGCACAGGTTATGCCGGATCTGAAGTTGTAGCGATCCGTTACCAAATGATCCGCAGCCTTTTACGCATTTTCCGCAGGCATTGCAAAGCTTTTCATCGATTTTATATTCAAAAAACGGCTCTTCCACGAATTTGCGCTTCAATGCACCGGTCGGACAAAGCTGGCTTTCGGCCCCTGTGTTCAGTTTGTGGGTATTGGGCTTGAAATACCCGCCGCACAGGTCGCAGTAACCGCAAAGCTGGTATGCATGCACACACTTGACTGCCGATATATCCCTTACACACTGTGTGGCGCAGCGCCCGCACTGCATGCATTTGAACGGATCGATCTGCCATACATACTTACCGGAGGCCGATACTTTTCGCTTGAAAAAGATCGACCCGGTCAGGTAAACCAATCCTCCGAGAAGGATCAACCGGCCTGAATTGTTTATGAAGGTTTTCCGATTCATGTTTACTTTTTAAGTTGAAAGACCCTGATCATTTTGCGCTCGTAATCAAGCGTATAAATATCTCCCGAGGGGCTAACCGCCAGATCCGGGGCGTAGGTTTCACCTTTGAATTTCTCAGGTGGAGCCACTACAGCCAGCACTTCTCCCGAAGCCTTGTGTATCTTGATTCTGACCATCCCCTTTTCGGCTGTCACAAACGACCCATCGGGCAAAACAGCCATTTGTGCCGGATTGCAGCACCCTGAAAATCCGTCGATGGTCATGGCTGCATTTTCCCAGAAACCCCGAAGCTGACCATCGAATGTGTAATTTTCAAAAGCATGCTTACCCGGATTCACCACCCACAATTCTCCGTCGGAATTAACAACCAAATCGAAATAGGGACTGGGAATGATGAACCCGTGCAGGTCGGCACTATCACGTTTCCCGGTGAAACTGCCTGACAGAGTTCCGTTGGTTTTGTATCGCAAAACCCTCCGGTTACCGGCATCGGCTGCAAAAAGCAGAGAATCTGTAACCGCCAGACTGGTTAATACTGTGGTGTCGTTCAGTGGTTCCCAGTTTTTCACCAGCCTGCCATCCAGATCGTATTGGCCGATATAGTTTCTGAATCCGATGTAAATGCCATTTGATGAAGCGGTTACGCATCTTGGTGATTCGGGCAGATCTAATTTTGCTAATTTCTCTCCTTCAGGAGAAACAACCACCAGGTAATTATCTTCCACGAGGTAGAGCCGGTTATTGGCAAATGCAATCCCACGGAGATCTAAATCACCAAAAGTAAAATCGATCGTCTCAGTATATTTTACCAAGGCAGTATCAACCGATGTAAACTGATCCACCGTGTACTCATAAGGGTTATCGGGCCTTTTGTCGGGCCTCGAATTCATCACGTCGGTCACAATCAGCACCACAATCACTGCGGCCAGCACTATCAAAATCGATATAATCAGTTTTCTGTTCATTGGTCATCTGTCATTTTTAAACCTATCATGCGCTTCGAATCCCGCAGTACCATATAGCCGTCTGCCACTGCGATCGGGGCCCAGGCGTCCTGTCCATCAAACAATTTGATCTGATCGATCTGGATATATTTTTTAATATCCGGTTTTGCAATGGTCAGAACTCCATCGTCATCTAAAATAAACAATTTATTGTCAGCTATCAGGTATGGACCCAGTCCGAATCTGATTTCTGATCCGCTGCTCCAAACAGGGACGCGGCAATTTGATGGGTCAACACAGATCATTTGATTTCGCAGGGCTCCGGCATCTTTTGGCTGAATACCAATCAGATGGCCTTCAAAATAGAGCGGTGTCTGCTGTTCGCACGCGAGTCCCTCCGCTGGCAAATACTGGTCGATCATCTTAGCAGTAAATTTACCACCTGATTGCTCAAGTTGCAAAATCATGCTTCCGGCACCATATCCGGCAGTGAGGAAAATTTTACCATTGGGCATGCAAACAGGGGAGGGTGCTACCACGGATTTGTTCCAGGCAGTTGATGTCCAAAGGATAGTACCGGCATCCGGGCCATCGGCTGCGATTCCGCAAATCCCACCTACTGCGCTGTAAACAAACATTCTACGGCCACCAAATTTCATAGGCATGATGGAAGAGTGAGACATCTTCCAGTTTTTACTGTTCGGGACTTCCCAAACTTTTTTGCCGGTTTCGCAATCTACTGCTATCATCAGGGCTTTTCCGCCGGTGGCAATAATCGCCAGGTCATTTTCGATCATCGGGCATTGTCCGGTATACCAGAACGGGATCTCCGTTTTATACTCTTTTTCAACATCCAGCCCCCATTTAACATTGCCGGTTAACCGGTCGAGGCACATCACATGAGCCCTTGGACCGATCGTAACGATATACTTTTCGGTAACTGCAGGGACAGTGCGCGACATGCCATGATTACGCTTTATGGTTACCCGGTAGCCACGCTGCCATACCTCTTTGCCGTCGGCCAGGTTGATGCACCGCAGGATGTCACTCCGCTTGAGTTCGTCATAATCAAGAACATACACGGTACCTTTGTAAATCGCGGCACCGGCATGGCCTTCACCCAAATCTATCGTCCACAGGATTGTGGGAATCTTTCCTCCGAACCCGTCGATCAGTTTAATGTTTGATTTACTGATATTGTCGAAATCCGAACCCCGGAAACGCGGCCAGGTTTCAGTGCCCCCGGTAAGAGTGCCTCCTGCAGCAAAGAAATATTCCCCGATATGAACCAGCTCGGTGAGGGAATCTGCCCGGGCCGGACGGTTATCCGATCCTGGCAAACTTTTGGTAAAATCATGAACCGGATCGTGTGCCAGCCACCAGGCGAACGAAGCCACCAGCAACACGACGGCTGCGGCAAGAATGATTTGTCTGAGGCGGGTGTTCAATTTGTTGTCTGTTGTGGGTTAAAAGATGTATGAGATTCGAATAAATTCTTACTTCCCATTTTTTCACCTAATATTATATATCATCAGTACATCACCATGCCTGACATACAAATGCCCGTTGTAAATCGTAGGATGGGCCCAGTAGGGTCCGGTCCTTTTATCAATCTTGAAAGAGCTGACAAGATTGAATTTGGCCGGATCGGGTTTAACCAGTCCGACGTAACCAGTCTTCTCGTCCATCATGTAAATCATGCCGTCAGCAAAGATGATGGGCCCTTTGTTGTTCCAGGTTTGTTCCCATTTCACGGCTCCGGTATTCCAGTCGAGACACACCCAGTTTCCTTTGCCGTTATTGATCCAGTTTGATCCATAGATAAATCCGTCTGATACTATCACCCCGTGATGATGATTATCGAGGGTTTTATCGATCCATTTTTCGGTAACCGATTTGCCATCCGGGCTGACGCTGAGCATCATAGAAGGGTAGTCATACCCTCGGGTCAGAAAAATTTCATTGTCTTTGATTGTTGGGTTATTTGTATAGATCTGGCCGCCGTCCTCATTAGGATCGCGATCGGCCTGCCAGTGTGTGAACGACCAGGCTACTTCGCCGGTTTCGGGAACCACGGCAATCAGCTCCTTGGTAGTTGATGTCACTATATATCTGAAATCTTTCCACTTAAATAGAACCGGAGATGCATAGCAGCGTTGTCCATCAAAGCTTTTGGTTTGCCAGGCCAGCTTGCCCGAAACTTTATCATAGGCCACAACGGCCGCCTTTTTGCCTGCCGGAGTGCATATCACCAGGTTGTCGACCAGAAGCAGTGATTCGGCCACACCCCAATCGTGCCATTGGCTTTCAAAATCAGCGTCCACTTCGGCTGCCCATATCTCTTTACCATCAATAGCATCAATGCAAACCAGCCGGCCGGTGCCGCTGATCACATAAATCCGATTGCCATCTACTGTCGGGGTGCTTCGGGTATCCGGGAAAGATTTCGTCCATGAATTGCCATAGGTTACCTGCCATTTGATTTTACCGTCGATACTGATGGCCGACAGATAATCTTTCGCCTCTTTCATTCCGGTAACATAGATCGTTTCAGCCGATATCACAGCCGAAGAAAAGCCCTTGCCGATGCCTTCAACAGTAAGTATACACTTAGGCCCGCCTTCGGGCCAGCTTTTCAGCAGTCCGGTTTCCTGGAATATGCCATCGCGGTTTTCGCCCCGGAATTGGGCAGACTGAGAAAAAACGCCTACATAGGGCAGAAATAGGATTGGGAGGAGGCAGTAGAGGTTTCGCATAATTTTGTCAGTTGTCGGTATCGGTTATCAGTTATCGGTTGTCTTGCCGGAGCGTTCCCAGGTACCTCCCCCTGCCCCCTCCTTAGAAAGGAGGGGGTGTGCTCCGAAGTTAAGTCCTACTATATCAGGAATTTACCTCATTGCTCTCTTACCCCCTCCTTTCTAAGGAGGGGGCAGGGGGAGGTACTTCGGGCGCACCGGGAAGTTTCCGGGCGAGGTCTATTTTATCTTAAAAGCCATCAACGCACTGCCGTGCCGTACATACAGAATCCCATTATTGATCACAGGATGTGCCCAGTGTTGATCGGAACCCAGCGTAATAGCAACCTTGCCGGCGAGCTTAAACTCGGTTGGTGTGGCCTTGGCCATGAATAGTTCACCCTTCTGGGAATATCCGAACAGCATACCATCGGCATAAATGACCGCTCCTTTTGCCGCATCGGTTGAGGCATATTTCCGTTCACCGGTTTTCCAGTCGAGGCACTGCCACTCTTTCCCGGAAGTATCGCCTGATCCGTATACATAACCATCAACATAAACAGCCCCGCCCATGCGGCTGTCGAAAGTCTTGGCAAACCATTTCTGGGTTATGGAACTCCCATCGGGGCTCAGTTTTAATTTCGGGCCACCCTGGCCATAACCGCTGAAGCATAACAGGCCGCCATCTGCATAAACCGGAGTGTTGGCATGAACCGACCATTCGTTGGTTTGCGGGTGCGACCAAAGCAGTTTGCCATTGGCAGCATCTAAACCAATGATGCTGTTGGCGGTCATGGTGACCAGAAGCTTCCTTCCCGGAAGTTCTACCAGCAGCGGAGTGCAGTAAGCTGAAAGCTCCTGCTTGCCGGTGCTTGACCAGATGGTTGCACCTGTAAACCGGTTGAGAGCCAACACATTATTGTTCTGGCCACCCGGTGTGCAATATAATATATCATTATCTACCACAACGGTTTCAGTATATCCCCAGGTAATATTTTTCCCGTCAAAATCCGACAGAAATTCCTTTTTCCATTTGATTGATCCATCTTTTGTGTTCATGCAGAACAAAGAACCATAACCGGATTCCATGTACAGTAAATCGCCGGCGATGGTAACTGAAGAGCGTGCTCCCGGCCAGCTTTCGATGAATTCTTTGCCATAAGGGTATTTGGCTATTAATTTTCCATCCATCGACAGTACATATATAAAGCCTTGGTCATCAACGGCTCCCGTCAGATAAATCCGGTCGTTCGCAAAAACCGGAGAGGAGAATCCCTTACCCAGTTCGTCAAAATGCCAGATCATCTGAGGCCCTTCGGCCGGCCACTCTTTGAGCAGGTTTTTATCCGGGTAAATACCATTGCCTTGCGGTCCCCTCCAATGGGTTACCTGGGCATTTGCACTTGCTATGATAATCAGTGACGACAGGGTAAGAAACAGGTATTTCGACATATATATAATAGTTAATGATTTAAAGAGCACGAAAATAGGTAAAAGCGGGAAATATTCAAGACCGGTTATCGGTTGTCGGTTGTAGGGGTTGTGATTGTTGTGATTGTTATGATTGTTGCAGGTTGCAGGTTGCAGGAAGTACCTGGAGGTTGGCGAGGTCAGTTGGCCGGTGAGAATGTGGATCCCATTCACCGCCTTTTTTCCGTCATTCACCGTTTTTTTCTTTGTTAAATTTGTGCGGGTGTTCAATTTTGTGCTCAAATTCAAATAAACCATGAATCGTGCTTTAAAAGGTAAATCAGTAGTTATCATTGGCGCCGGTATCGGCGGAGTAGCAACAGCTATAAAATTGGCTAAGAGCGGGTTCGATGTAACTGTTTACGAAAAGAACCCTGCTCCGGGAGGCCGGGTAAGCCAAACAATCCGGGAAGGTCACCGGTTCGACCTGGGTGCTACCATTTTCCTGATGCCCGAAATTTACAGAGATACCTTTGCCAATCTGGATATCAACCTCGATGAATTCATCGAGTTCCTGCCTATGACAACGCTCTATCAACTCTATTTTGATGATGGTTCTGTACTGGATTTTACCACCGATGAAAAAAAGATGGAGGCTCAGCTTGAAGCCATTGAACCAGGTAGTTACAGGATGATGAAGGCTTATCTGGAGCAAGGGTATGGATTTCTGCAACTTGGACTTTCGAAATTACTCGGCCGGAATTTCTACCGTCTGTTTGATTTCGTAAATCTGAGTAATGTCGGACTCCTTATCCGGCTAAAAGCCTACCTGCGCCATCAGACTTTTGTCAGCCGCTTTTTCCGTCATCCTCATCTTCAGATGGCATTCACCTTTCAGAACATCTATGTGGGCCAGAGTCCATATGAAGCACCTGCGCTGTTTTCCATGCTTCCGGCGGCCGAACTGCTCGAAGGTTCGATGTTCCCTAAAGGCGGAATGAACCGTATCGTTTCAAAGCTGGTTGAATATGCAGAAGAGCAAGGGGTTACGTTCGTGTGCAGTAAACCTGTTGCAAAAATTCTGACCGAAAATCGCCGGGCCACCGGAATCCTTTTTGAGGATGATACCCGGGTTGATGCCGATATCGTGGTGGCCAATGCCGACCTACCATATATATATAGTAATCTGCTGCCGGATAAACGCCCGGCTGCAAGAATCAATAAACTGAATCATGCCTGTTCGGCGCTGGTGTTCCATTGGGGTATCGATAAGGTATATCCCGGTCTGGCTCAGCATAATGTCTTTCTCTCCGACCAGTATCGGAAAGGTCTCGATACTATTTTTAAGGATAAAACCTTGTTTGAGGAATTTTGCTTTTATGTCCACTCCCCTGTTCGCACCGATGCCACTGCTGCCCCGGAAGGTCAGGATTCCCTATCGGTGGTGATCCCGGTTGGCCACATCGATGCTTCAAAGAACCAGGACTGGAGCCAAATCCGCGCCATGGCCCGGCAGGGGGTAATCAGCAGGCTGGAAAAGCTGGGCTGGGAGGATCTGGAAGATCATATCAAGTTTGAGATCTGTTATCTCCCCGGCACCTGGGAAAGTATGTTCCATGTTTCAAGGGGTGCCACCTTCGGGAGCCTCGGACATAACATCATGCAGATGGGCTACTTCCGGCCGCATAACCGGCACAACCGGTACGGCAATCTCTATTTTACCGGCGGCAGCACCCATCCGGGCAACGGAATTCCGCTGGTTTTACTATCGGCCAAATTAACCAGCGAACGAATATTGAAAGAACAATCTGCTTAATCTGAATACCATTCCAAAATGGACCCAAACCAACAACTCTATTTTGATATTTTAAACCGGATCCCGATTGAGCGGATTCAGGATCATCCCAACATTCTGGTGGCAGCCGGCTTCTGGGACGAGGAGCGTTATCAGGCTGCCAAAACCTGCTACACTTTCATGCGGAAAATCGATGACCTGATTGATGACTATAAAGCACGGCACAAGCGAATCGATGAGAAGGACCGCGAGAAATTCATGCGGAAAGTGGTGGAATGGCTACAGATGATCCGCACAAACCGACGAACTAATCCTTTTCAGAAGGAGTTGATATCCATAATACAACGATATAGAATACCGGCCTGGCCAATTGAAAGCTTTGCCCGGTCGATGGTTTATGATATCAACCATGATGGATTTCCTACCGTCCAATCCTTTTTAGACTACTCTGAAGGTGCAACTGTGGCGCCCTCCTCGATATTTGTCCACCTCTGCGGGATCAGTAAAAAGGACGGGATCTGGCAGGATCCTTTGTTCGATGTAAAATCAGCTTCAACACCTTGTGCCCTATTTAGTTATCTGGTTCATATCATCCGCGATTTCCAGAAGGATCAACTAAATAATCTGAGCTACTTTGCCGATGACCGGATAATGGCCAACGATCTGACACGACCGATGATGAAACAGATCGCTGAAGGAGCAGCGGTAACCCCGGGGTTTAGAAATCTGATGAAAGAATACTATCTCCTGGCCGATGATTACCGCAAGCAAACCTGGCGGGTTCTGGAGCAGATCAGTCCGCTGGTTGAGCCCAGGTACCATCTTAGTTTGCTGATTATTTTCAATTTATACCTGATGGTTTTTGAGCGGATGGATATCGATCGAGGCTGTTTTACGGCGGCTGAACTGAATCCTTCTCCAAGGGAAATCCACGACCGGGTTTACCGCACTATCAAGGAGTTCCAGCTACAATCTGTGAATTATTAATACATTAGTGCCGTAGAAATGAGACTAAAACCACGGAGACACAGAGAACATAGAGAAACACAGAGATGAAGGTTAATCTTCGTGGATCTCCGTGTTCTCTACTGTCTCCGTGGTGAGTAATTATAAATGGCCCAAAGTGTATAGAAAGATTTCGACTATATTGATGTTCATGGAAGCAATACTGATACCAGGAATTGCCATTGCCCAGTCGCCCGAGGAAGTTATTGATATGAACCGGATACCGCAGAAAGCGGTCAGGGAGCTTGTTCGCAAGGGAAATGTTAAAACCGTAACTGATTTCCAGCACATTGCAACGGCCTGTTATCGTGTTGAGGATTCAGCCCGGTATCAGACGAATCTAAGAACCTTTGTGGTTAAAGCACGGATCGGGAAAGTCTGGGAAAAATATATCAACATGACCCCTAAGAAGGCCTGGAGTGGCAGTACCGTAAAGTTCGGTTTTCTTTTTTCGAAGCTGAAGAATAAGTTTATTTATTTTGTAGGCGAATTCCATCAGAATATACTGAGCCAGATTGAAACAGGTTTATAAACCGGAAATCCGCAAATGGCTGGATGATAATACCCTGACGGAAAACCAGGAATTAGATGTTCATGGGATTCCTGTATCTTTATTCGATCTGACTGATACTGACGACCGGTTAAAACAGCTCAACCGGCAGATAAAGGGATTGCCCATTCAGCAGCAGAAATTACTGCTGTATCTGAGCCGTGACATTGATCCGGCTCTGATCATTGAATCCATGGAGTACTCTTCACCCGAATTATTTTGGCTAGACAAAGCCTTGCTGATCAAGGAGTTTGATCCTACTGCCCGACAGCAGGATGTTCTGCAGGTTTTTGCAGTAAATGAATCTCTGCTGGCTGAAATTTATTCGGTGTCCGATATCATGGACCTCGAAGCGGAAAAATCAAAAAGCCATAAATACCGGAACTGGTCGCTGATAGCGGCACCTGTTATTCTCCTGCTGGTGTATCTTTTTATTTATCCCGTGTTGATCAAACCCGATCCTGTTGCTCTGTATGAAAAATTCAAAGTCACTTATCGGCCCGATATCGCTTCGATTGATACTACCTCTTACGTCGGAGGCTCCTATTATGAGGCTCTGTTACTGATGGATGAAGGCAATTTTGCCGAATCCGCAAAGTTGTTTGAAGAGATGATCCCCGGAGATAGCCCTTTCCGGGTAAGTTCCCGATGGTTCCTGGCCCTGATCAACCTACGCAACGGAGATAGAGCGTCGTGCAGGGAGCAGCTAAAAGCCATCCAGAACGACGACCCGGCGTTTTACAAACAAGTGGCAGAAAAACTCAGCCGGAAACTATAAGGTGACG
>Ga0265292_1002857_pt1 | contig 11329 bp, 9 predicted proteins | sample Munlanlewell296A_FD_189080 | JGI IMG/M metagenome (GOLD analysis project Ga0265292, IMG submission 189080) | Leachate microbial communities from a municipal landfill in Southern Ontario, Canada - Leachate well 296A | ecosystem: Engineered > Solid waste > Landfill > Unclassified | place: Canada...
AACTTGAATATCCGTCGTGAACTGCAAGATATTTTGAGTTTTCTTCGCGCCTAATCGCGCACTCGTCACCGTAAAGCGCTTCAAGAAATAGTTCGCTCTGCTATAATCCTACACTTCAGCGTGTAGCGCAGCCTGGTAGCGCACTACCTTGGGGTGGTAGGGGTCGGAGGTTCGAATCCTCTCACGCTGACCAAGATTTTTTGTATGTTTTCATCATCATGAATTATCTGCATTTGTGATGTGAATCGTGAGCTTCAGTTCTCAACCAATCTGTTTGCGAGGTTTCATGTATCGCGATTTGATCTTCAGTCGAAGCTTCCGATTTGCAGTACTGATTTCAATCTCATCTTCGGTGTTTGCAGTCGAAGAAATTGTCTCCGAGCAATCCTATATCCAAGAATTTCCTGTCGTTCTTAGCGCCTCTCGCTTGGCGCAACCCATTTCCGAGACTCCGAATGCCATGACCGTTCTGGATCGTGCGACGATCAAGGCGTCTGGATTCAGAAATATCGCTGACCTATTCAGGTTGGTTCCTGGCATGTATGTAAGTAATCTGAACGGTTATACCCCGATTGTTTCTTACCATGGGACGACCGATAATTACTCGCGTCGTATGCAGGTGTTGGTCGATGGGCGTAGCGTTTACCTCCCACCATATTCGAAAGTCAATTGGGAAGATATTCCCTTGTTGATGGAAGACATCGAGCGCGTCGAAGTGATACGTGGCCCATCAGCAGCATCTCATGGATCGAATTCGACGCAGGGTGTGATCAACATCATCACTCGCGATGCATCAGCGAGCAATGGAGTTCGTGCAAGCATCACGCAAGGTGAAGGCGGTATATCTGATGTGTCTGCAAGCTTTGGTCGAAGTGGTGAGCAGTTGGATTACCGCTTAAGCCTGGGGCGCCGCTCTGATAATGGCTACCACACGCCGGAATTGAATGACGACAATGCAACACGTATCTTCAATTGGCGCAGCAACTACCATCCCAATGGCAGTGATAGTTTTGATGTTCAATTCGGTCATAGTGAGGCTGTGCGTGGTGAAGGTGTGTTGCGCAGATCTACTGACCCCTTTCGCGAGGTCTCCTCGTCGAATGATTTTCAGCAGGTTTCTTGGTCTCGCACACAAAATTCTGGCGATGAGTTCAAGGTTCAATACAGTCATACAAGTTCGACGCGCTTGGATAACAAACTATCATCAGTCTACCCGAAGCTGGAGATCTTCACGCAGCGACACGATATCGAGTTTCAACATAATTTTGAACTCACTTCATCGAACCGTTTCGTGTGGGGAGCTGGTTTTCGCAATGATGAGGTTGAGGCGGATTATTGGTTCACTAACAAACCACCAACACTGAAACAAACCCGTGTATTTGCACATGATGAGTGGCGCATCACTCCTGCGACAGTAATGAATATGGGAACGATGCTAGAGGATGACGGAATGGGGCATCGCAATGCTTCACCTAGACTATCACTCAATTACCACATGACACCCCAGCATACTTTTAGAATGAGTTCATCAGTTGCTTACCGTAGCCCTGCGATTCTTGAAGAATATGCCAACTCTCAACCTTATACTGGCTATGTAAAGGCATTCTCTAAAGGAGGCTTATCTCCTGAAAAGATGTTCTCTAAAGAGGTTGGGTATATTGGTGAGTTCTCGTCACTCGGCCTGACTATAGATAGTCGGATTTATTCAGATCACTTGAACGGACTTATTTGGATAGACCCTGTGCTCAACTCGACCATGACGGATTTAAATGCAAGTGCGAAAAATATTTACTCTGTTGAGTATAAAGGCTGGGAGAGTAGCGTAAATTATCGTTGGAGTGATGAAGGTAATTTAATTTTCAACTTCTCTCGGCAAGTTACGAGTTGCAGCGAATTTGCGTATCCAACTGAATTTTTTACAACATTTCCCAGCCCAATGGTTGGTCAAAAAGTAGCTGCGGATTTCTACAAATATCTGTCACGCTGCCCGAATATGACGCCGTTTGATAGCGCTAGCTTATTGCTAACGCAGCAATTCGGCGGTGATATGTCGTTTAGTACAGGCTTTTACTATCAAGGCGAGATGCGCGTGCTGGATGCTGGCCCGGTGCAGACTCCAATGAGACGAGTTGATATAAAGATAACCAAGAGCTTTGGGAGCTTGGAGAAACGTGGTGGGGGAGAGGTGGCTTTAGTGATGCAGAATGTGTTCCAGGATAAGTACTCGGATTACATCAACGTCGCAGCCTTAACTGAGCTTCTTTTCGACCGGCGTGCCTACCTTACTGCGACCATTCGTTTCTAATCTGATCGCTTCAGTGTGTTCAGTTCGTTGCCGATTGTGCAAGGCGACGTTGTTCTCTTTATTCGTGATGTTTGGCATCACGCAAGTTCAGGCGAGCTCAATCAGTGTGGCCGTTATTCTGAGCGAGAGCTCAGGGTCATATCAAGAGCTGAGTAGCCAATTAAGAAATTCACTTCCCAAGGATTACGCTATAAGAGTAGTCGGTTTTGAGGAAGATATTCCTACTGCAGATCTGTTCGTCGCAGTCGGTATGAAAGCCGCTGAGGCTCTCGCTCAAAAAGATAAACCCACGCTCAATGTCTTGCTTCCGCGAGCTGGCTTCGAGAAGCTAAAGCGAGTTCCTTCATCAAGTTATTCCGCCATCTTCATGGATCAGCCGATGCAGCGGCAATTGGCTTTGATCAATACAATCCTGCCTAATGCCACTTCCGTTGGCGTGCTGTATGAAACTCTTCCTGCCGAACTCGATAGCTTGAGAAAACTGGCGAGCACGATGCACTTTGACTTACGCGAACAAAAGGTAGATCAGCAACATCCCCTTGCAGGAGCCCTGTCAGACTTGTTACAGGAGAGTGATGTCTTGTTGGTGTTACCTGACAATAATGTCTATCGCTCTGACACCATACGCAACATCCTGCTAGAGACATATCGAGCTCAAGTGCCTATGGTGGGGCTCTCTGCGAGTTATGTGCGTGCTGGGGCGTTGTGTGCGATCTACAGCACGCCGCAACAGATCGCATACCAAGCTGCAGAGGCCATTGAGGACTTCGCCACCACAGGCAAATTGCCCGCGCCGCAATACACCAAAGAATTCGATGTGTCGGTAAACACGCAAGTGGCACGCTCACTCGGTGTACACGTAAAAGACGCAGTGCAACTGCGCGTAGAAGTCAGGAGGAGACAATGAGAAAGCAAGGAATCGAGAATCAGGCACTGATGGTGGCCTTGATTCCAGTTTTGATATTCGCTTTATTATTGGAGAGCTATTTCATCTACACCCGCATCGGGGAGATGGATCGCGCACTGTTCGATAGAGCAAAATTGATCGTGCGTCAACTGGCATCATCCAGCGAATATGCGGTCTTCTCGGGTAACTTGAGTTTGTTGCAGCAGCAAGTCGATGTCGCATTTTCGCAGCCGGATGTGAATGCGGTCGTTGTTTTAGACGCATCAGGTAATTTCTTGGCTGGTTCTGGGAATTCTAAAGACTACAACGCGATTCTCAAGCAGGCTGAAGCGGTTGAAGATCAGCGGATATTGAGTATGCGGCAACCCATCATCGCGACTCAGATTCAATTGGATGATGCGCTGGGTGTCGAAAAAGCAATGAGCAAACCCTTGGGTTCGGTCATCCTCGTGATGAGCAAAGGCAGGCTCAAGTCCGAGAAGTCTCAGATGCTCATGCTGAATATTTTGCTTACCGTTTTGGTGATGGGATTGGCGGTGTTGGTCGCCCTACGTGTCTCTCGTCGCATCACGCGTCCAATCATGGGAATACGTACTGCGGTGAATAAAATCGGTGCGGGACGCTTGGATACGCGCATCGGCGAGACCCATGTACAAGAGTTGAATGAGCTAGCACAGGGGATTAACGAGATGGCACAACAACTCGATATTCAGCGCGAGACCTTACAGCAACGTATCGATGAAGCCACGCAAGAGATGCGTGAGAAAAAAGAAGAGGCGGAGAAGGCCAATTTCGACAAGACGCGTTTCCTCGCAGCAGCCAGCCATGACTTACGCCAGCCTATGCATGCGATGGGCTTGTTCATAGGGGAGTTGAGTAATCGCATTGATACGCCAGAGCAGCGCAAGATTGTGGAAAAGGTGGAGGAGTCGGTCGAGGCGATGTCCGGTTTGTTGGATTCGCTATTGGATATCTCAAAGTTGGATGCGGGTGTCATCGTGCCACAAGTGCAAGAGTTCGCCATCGATGCTTTGCTGAATAGATTGGCCCAAGACTTTTCACCCATCGCTTTGAAACGGTCTATCACCTTCAGAGTACATCCCATCGAGGCCACAGTGTTGAGTGACCCGATATTGTTGGAGCGCATTCTGACCAACTTGATCAGCAATGCAATTCGTTATGTTCCGCAGAATGGCATCGTGATGGTGGCTTGCCGCAAGCGCGGTGAGCATATCTGTATCGAGGTCAGAGATAATGGTCCGGGTATACCCGCTGCTGAGCAACAGAACATCTTCAAAGAATTCGTTCAGTTGGCCAACAAGGCACGTGACCGTAGCAAGGGCTTAGGCTTGGGATTGGCCATCGTGGACCGCTTGTCGAAGCTGATGGGGCATCACATCACACTGCGCTCCGCACCACAGCGAGGTTCCACCTTTGCTATCGAGATACCGCGAGTGCCTAACGTACATGAGCTATTGGCTGGTGATAGGACGCTTCATCCCGAAGTACACGCTTTCACTAATGAGTATGCAGGGCTACGTGTGTTGGTGGTGGATGACGATGAGTTAGTGCGCAGTGGGACGGCAGGGTTACTCGCATCTTGGGGATGCCATATACAAGTGGCGGGGAATTTGGCAGAGGTAAGGCAGATTTCTACGGACGTCCATTTCGATCTCGTCGTATGCGACTATCGTTTGCCGGACGGTGATGGCTTGGCGTTGGCCGACTGTATTGATACCCATTGCGATATCAAACCAGCCTTCATCCTTATCAGCGGAGATACATCACCAGAAGTCTTACAAAGAGTCGTGGCCAAAGGCCATCACCTGCTACACAAACCGGTCAGACCCGCCAAGTTGCGCTCTATGTTGTCGTTCGTGTTGAAGGGGCAGGCACGCTAGCTCAATTTGCTGCGAGTTTGGCTAGGGCTGCCTTGTCGACTATCTCGATGTGTTCTCGTCCCAACACCAACCATCCCTGATCGGAGAATCCCTTCAATAGACGACTCACCATCTCCCGAGCACTGCCGAGTTCATCGGCTAATGCTTGATGGGTCGAATGGATTGGACTTTTCTTGGTGATGAGCAGAGCCGCAAGACGTTGATCCAATTTCTGGAATGCCACTGCAGACACCAGCTGCATCAGGTCGGTGAGACGGTCAGAGAAGAGGTGGAACACGTAAGTGCGGAAACTGGATTGACTCTCTAGCAAGACGTGGAAAGCGTTGGCAGGTAGCAACAACATTTCAACATCGTGTTCGCATATGCCGCGCGCTTGATAGCGTGTGTGGCCAAGCAGGCAACTGCTGGTGAGGATGCAGCTTTCGCCTGGGATGACGCGATACAGTTGCAGCTCGCGTCCATTCGCAGCCGCTTTGATGACGCGTAAGCTACCCGACAAAATCAACGGAAAACCTTGGCAGGCTTGGTTCTCATCGAATACGGTCGTGCCCGCAGGCAGCGACATCACCATCGCCTGTGATAGCAATTCATCAAGCTTTGCTGCCGGCAGTTCAGCCAGCATCGGGTAGTGCTGCAACAGACGGAGGCGCGTGTCGCTGTTTAGCATTTTTACTCTGAACGCATGTGCGGGAACAAGATCACATCGCGGATGTTGGCGCTATCGGTGAGTAACATCACGAGGCGGTCGATACCGATACCCTGACCAGCGGTTGGCGGCAAACCAAACTCTAGTGCGCGCACGAAATCACTATCTTTGAACATCGCCTCTTCATCTCCTGCATCTTTTGCGGCGACTTGTGCATCGAAGCGCGCTTCCTGGTCTTCTGCATCGTTCAATTCCGAGAAGCCATTGGCGATCTCACGCCCGACGATGAATAACTCAAAACGCTCGGTGATTTCAGGGTTGGCGTCACTGCTACGTGCCAATGGGGAAACTTCAACTGGGTAGTCGATGATGAAAGTAGGTTCGAATAGATGCGCTTCAGCCAGCTCCTCGAATAGCGATAACTGCAAACCGCCCACCGCATCCTTGGGGTTGTACTTGGCTTTCAGGTCCTTCAGTTGGTTGACCAAGAAGGTGCGGTCATTCAACTGTGCATCAGTGAACTGCGGATGGAATTTCTGTACCGCTTGCACCATGGTGAGGCGATGGAAGGGTTTTCCCAAATCGAGCTCTTTGCCCTGATAACTAATGACCGTCGTGCCCAGCACCTTGAGTGCAACTTCGGCAAATAACTTTTCGGTAAAACCCATCAGATATTTGTAATCGCGATAGGCTTCGTAGAACTCGATCATGGTGAACTCGGGGTTGTGACGGGTAGAAACTCCCTCGTTGCGGAAATTGCGGTTGACCTCAAACACCTTCTCGAATCCGCCTACGACGAGGCGTTTCAAATACAGTTCGGGTGCGATGCGCAGATACATCTTCATATCCAGCGCATTGTGATGTGTCTCAAAAGGTTTGGCCGATGCGCCACCAGGAATAGGGTGCATCATCGGTGTTTCAACTTCGAGATAACCGTGGCGAATAAAAAACTCGCGGATCGCCTGAATGATCTTGGTGCGTGCTAAGAATACTTTGCGCGAATCCTCATTGGTGATGAGGTCGAGGTAACGCTGACGATACTTCTGCTCTTGATCGGTCAGACCGTGGAATTTCTCCGGTAGAGGTCGCAAAGATTTGGTCAGCAGGCGAATCTGGGTGACGCGCACGGACAGCTCGTTGGTCTTGGTTCTGAACAGAATGCCGACCGCGCCGAGAATGTCGCCCAAATCATAGTGTTTGAATTCAGCGTGAGATTCTTCGCCGATATTGTCGTTGCTCAAGAAGAGTTGGATACGTCCACTCATGTCCTGCACCGTAGCAAAGCTGGCTTTCCCCATCACTCGCTTCAGCATCATGCGACCCGCGACTGAAACGTGGATAGGCGTAGCTTCTAGTTCGTCATGCGTCAAGTGACCGTACAACTTATGCAAGTCATCGGACAGATGTTCACGCTGGAAGTCGTTAGGGAAGGCGATGCCTTTCTCGCGTATCGCTTTTAGTTTTGCGCGACGCTCGATGACGATCTGGTTTTCGTCTTGTACAGGAAATGTTTGTTCAGTAGTCATGGTGTTGATTAACAGTTAATTAAATAAGTTTAAGCAAGAGGTGTTTCTATATGAGGCAATAAATTTGCCGCCTTCGCACGCTTCTTTAAGCGCTGGTCGAAACTAAGGAAAGCACTACAAAAATCGGCACGCGCAAGGTGCAAGGCATCGGCAAAATCCAAACCTAGCTGATATGCGTTCAATGCTGTGAGTACAATGTTGCGATCTTCGATCTGTACATTCTCTAAGCCGCATAGCGACTCAAATATGCGCTGTATGTCTTTGCGGGAAAGTTCGTAGAAACCGCGCATCACCCATTCAAACTCCAAGATGACCGTCAGTGATACGAACACTGCTTCGGACATCGCGGCGATGGCAGCGGGGCGCTGCTTGGTAGCTTCGCGGTCATCCTCATCATTGATGAAGAAGCGTGCCAATACATTAGTGTCCACAGCTTTCATTTGTGTGATTTGGCTAACAGTGATGCTGTATCAAAGTTGGCCAGATTGCGCGCCTTACCCTTTGAAGGTGCGGTCACCATGCCTGCACAAGCAGCAATGCTAGATGCTTTAATGGGCCGAGAAACCACCAACCGAACACCATCTGGTTCTTCGATGATTTCCATCTGCGTGCCCGCCATCAAGCCCAGCCGCCGCCGAATGTCAGCAGGAAGTACGACTTGCCCTTTGGATGAAACGGTCATGGTTGCCATGATGTCCTCACATAAATAAATGCTATGCAGTCACTATAGCATAGCGGCTTACCAAGTAAGCCGCTAAACGCCTTGTTTCAAACTGGCCGCGATAAAGTCATCGAGGTCGCCATCCAATACCGCCTGAGTGTTGCCGACTTCATGGTTGGTACGCAAATCTTTAATACGGGATTGATCGAGCACGTAGGAGCGGATCTGGTGTCCCCAGCCGATGTCTGACTTTGTATCTTCCAGTGCTTGTTTCTTTTCGTTGCGCTTGCGTAGTTCTTCTTCGTACATGCGCGACTTCAGCATAGACATGGCTTCGGCGCGGTTCTTGTGTTGTGAACGATCGCTCTGGCACTGCACCACGATGTTGGTCGGGATATGGGTGATACGCACAGCGGAATCGGTCTTGTTGATGTGCTGACCACCCGCGCCGGATGCGCGATAGGTGTCGATGCGCAAATCGGCAGGGTTGATGTCCACTTGGATCGAGTCATCCACTTCGGGATAGACGAACACGCTGGAAAACGAGGTGTGGCGGCGATTGCCAGAGTCGAACGGAGACTTGCGTACCAAGCGATGCACACCCGTTTCAGTGCGCAAATGACCATAAGCATATTCGCCGCTGATCTTGATGGACGCGCCTTTGATGCCAGCGACTTCGCCATCGGATTGTTCGAGGATTTCGACTTGATAGCCTTTGCGTTCGGCGTAACGCAGATACATGCGCAGTAGCATCGAGCCCCAATCCTGCGCTTCAGTGCCACCTGAACCCGCTTGAATATCGAGGAAGCAATTGTTGGCATCCAATTCGCCAGAGAACATGCGGCGGAACTCCATCTCGACCACGATCTTCTCGGTCTGCGCGATATCGTCAACGATGCTGTAAAGGCTGTCGTCGTCATTTTCCGCGAGCGCCATCTCAATGAGCTCGGAATTATCGTTGAGGGATTGTGCTACCTTTTGCAGGTTGAGCACGACGCCTTCCAGCATCTTGCGCTCACGCCCCAAGTCTTGGGAGCGTTTGCTGTCCTGCCATACGGCAGGGTCTTCGGCTAATACGACTACTTCAGCGAGGCGGTCTTGCTTGCCATCGTAGTCAAAGATACCTCCGAAGTTCGAGGTTGCGATTGCTTAGATCTTGAATCTTGTTGGTCAGAGCGTTGAGTTGTTCGGCTTCCATGTTTTGTGTTTTTTAGGCTGCTTGGAAAGGCCGTGATTATACATGGCTTGAATCGGAAGCCGTTGCCGGACTTACAGGAGTAACAAGCCGAGGGTGACTCCGGCTGCAATGGCTATGAAGCCCACAGCAATGTGTTTGGCAAGCGCGATGCCACCGATGGAAGCGGCCATACCGAACTTGAAAAACATGTTCGCCAGAAAGGCGAGGGATATGGATATGACAGCTTGTTCACTGCTTAATTTCTCCATTTGGAAAAGTCGCAGACTGGAGAGTGCGATGGCATCGACATCAGTCAGGCCGGACACGATTGCAACGATATACAAGCCGCCACTGCCGGCTATGTCGGTGAGCCATGCGGCACAGAACAGCACGATCACGAACAATGCACCAAACCCTAAAGCCGCATGGATCTCGGTCGGGTTGGATGTTTCGGGCATCGGTAATTCTCCGGTGTTCTGCAGGCGTTTCCAGTTGAACAAGGTGGCGGCCAATCCGAATAGCAATCCCAAACCCATCACTGGGGCGAGTTGTTTGAGGATGGCGGGAGAAATGATGCCGCTCACGACCATGAGCCTAACCAGAACCACTTGGCTGGCGATAAGGATGACGACGGCTGAGAGTCGTAACATGCCGTCGTTGAGCTTGCTGTGCTTGGCATAGAGTAGAGTTGTCGCAGTGCTGGATACCAAGCCGCCAAGGAAGCCGAGAAGCGGTACACCGTAGCGCTGCCCGGTCATGCGTAAAGCGACGTAACCGGCGAGGCTCAATCCGGAGATGAGCACCACCATCATCCACGCCTGGTAAGGATTGAAGGAACCATACGGCCCATAATTCTGGTCGGGAAGAATGGGCAGTATGACGAAAGTCAATACTGAGAACTGCAAGATGGAGACCAGATCGCGGCGAGTAAGTCGCTGAGTGATGCCTTGCAATTCGGGTTTGAAATAGAGCAGGGTGGTGGTGGCGATCGCCAGCATCACGGCAAGTTTGGAGAATCCGAGCCAGACCAGCACGCCGAGTGAATAGCTAATAAGTAATGCCGTGACGGTCGTGGTACCCGGGTCGTTGTTCTCGGTCGGGGTATTGATGTAGGACGCGACGATCATGCCTGCGACAGATAGTAATCCGGCCATCAGCATCCAAGGCGTGCCACTCTTGTCGGCGATCAGGGCGACGAGTGTCCCGAACAGAGACACCAGAGCGAAGGTGCGGAGACCTGCTTTTGCGGAAGGGTTACGCTCCCGCTCCATGCCAATGAGTAAGCCGATGGCAAGGCTAGTCAGGAACTGCGGCAATGCTTCGATACCATTTCCTTGTAGTCCACTGATGTCCATGTTTTACCTCATGAGCAATGACGAACGATGAGTTGGAGACTCTCGTTGCCATTGTATTCGTTGATGCTCAAACTGAACACAGCATGGACGCTTTCCGGCAAGGGGTCGATAGAAAAGAAGTGGATCGCTTCGATACTGCCCGTGCTTGTCCCCAGTTTCAATTTAAGGTGTTTCTCGCCGACGATGCGTTGGCCGAGTACACGAAACTCTCCCTCAAACAAGGGCTCTGGGAATCCTTGCCCCCACACTTGTTGTTGCAGCGCGCGCGCGATGGCAAGAGTGAATTCGTCTGACTTTAGGCTTCCATCCGTCACGATAGTCTTTACCAGCGCTTCTTTTTCGATCAGTTCTTGGGCTACCGCTTCGAAGGCTAGACGAAAGTCATTCAGATGTTCCTCGCGTATGCTCAAGCCGGCTGCCATCGCATGTCCGCCGAATTTCAAGATCAGATCAGGATGTCGCTTCGATACCAGATCGAGTGCGTCGCGCAGGTGCAGTCCAGCGATGCTGCGTCCAGAGCCTTTGAGTTCGCCCTGTGTTGAATGGGCGAAGGCAATGACAGGGCGATGGAACTTATCTTTCATGCGCGAGGCGAGGATGCCGATGACCCCTTGATGCCAGTCCTCATTGAATAAGCTGAGGGAATTGCTGTCTGCGGGGTCGAAGGTGTCGAGCGCACTCAGGGCAGTGTCCTGCATGCCCGCTTCGATGCTGCGCCGCTCGTGGTTCAGTGCATCCAGTTTGGCCGCAATTTCACTTGCTTCTCTGTCATCGTCCGTGAGTAGGCAGCGTATACCTAGGCTCATATCATCCAACCGACCTGCCGCATTCAAGCGCGGGCCGACGACGAA
>Ga0265292_1002858_pt1 | contig 11328 bp, 11 predicted proteins | sample Munlanlewell296A_FD_189080 | JGI IMG/M metagenome (GOLD analysis project Ga0265292, IMG submission 189080) | Leachate microbial communities from a municipal landfill in Southern Ontario, Canada - Leachate well 296A | ecosystem: Engineered > Solid waste > Landfill > Unclassified | place: Canada...
ACAAACCAAGGAGAAAGTCTTTTGCTTTTTAATGTTTTATCATCAGAAGGATTTTCAAAAACTTTTAATGCTCCTGTTTGCAATAAAAATTCTATAAACTTCTTTTTGTAATCATCCATAGACTGAACTTAGATTTTAGATATATAAAGATTGTTATAATTTAAAGTATATATTAAGGCTATAACTAAAATAAAAATGAAACTAAATTTTTTCTAAATATTTAAACTCACCTATTAATTTAGAAGAAACATCTCTTGCTGTATCCCCAACAATTTCAACTAAAACTCTCCCCTTTTTTCTTTTATCATCTTTATCTATCTTAATAAGAATTGTATTTCCATCAATATTATAGACCCTTAGACTTTCAATATCTCTTCCACTATATACTACTCCTATTTTTCTTCCTAATGCAGGATTTAATCTAACAGCAACATCTATCCCATCTCTTATTATTTTAGCTCTTTGTATAGGAAAATATTTTGTGATTAATTGTTCTTTTGAATATTCTTCTCTCATTTTTGTATTATCCTTTTTTGATTTATAAAGATAAGTATATTCTAAAATATATAACAATAACAGAATATATTAAGAATCAATATAAAATAGAAAAAATTATTTCTTTGAAAGGTCTTTTGGAACAAGGTCTATACAGACCCCAGCCGCCACTGTTGATCCTGCATCTCTTATAGCAAATCTTGCCATATGTGGATTATCTTTTTGTCTTTCTAAAACAAGATTTCCCTGTGGTTTTATCTTAACTATAGCTACATCGCCGTTCTTTATATAGTCTGGACTTTCCTGTGCTACTTGCCCTGTTTTAGGATCCATTTTTCTTAGAATTTCAACAAATCTGCAAGGTACTTGTGCTGTGTGAATATGGAAAACAGGTGTGTATCCTTTTGCAATAACAGTTGGATGATTTATAACAACTATTTGAGCAGTAAATTCTTCTACTATCGGAGCTGGTGATGCAGCGTCGCAAACAACATCTCCTCTTGCAATATCTTTCTTTCCTAATCCTCTTATACTTATTCCAACATTATCTCCTGCAATAGCTTCAGGCAATTGTTCATGATGCATTTCTATTGTTTTGATTTCTCCAGGAACTCCTTTTCCAGATCTTCCAGGTAAAACAATAACCTTTTGTCCTGGTTTCATTTTTCCTGTTTCAATTTTACCAACTGGAACTGTACCTATACCTGTGATTTCATATACATCTTGTAAAGGCATTCTCAATGGTAATTCTGTTGGTTTTACAGGTTCTGTAAATAAATCCATTTGTTCAAGAATTGTTGGCCCTTTATACCATGGCATGTTTACAGATTTCTTTGCTACATTGTCTCCTTTAAATCCACTAGCAGCAATAAAATTAACCTTATCAACATTTATTCCAACTGTTTTTAGCAAGATAGTTAAGTCTGCTTTTATTTTGTTATATTTTGCTTCATCCCAATTAATAGTATCCATTTGGTTTATAATAACTGCTAATTGTTCAACACCCATTGTTCTTAAAAGCCATAGATGTTCTTTTGTTTGAGGCATGACTCCATGCTGAACAGCTACTGTTAGAAAAGCTGCATCTGCTTGTGATGCTCCTGTAATCATATTTTTGACAAAATCTTTATGTCCTGGTGCGTCAATTATTGTTATTTGATATTTTTGAGTCATCAATTTTTTGTATGCTAAATCAATTGTAACTCCTCTTTCTCTTTCTTCCTTAACTCTATCCATAACAAAAGCAAATTCAAAACCAACTTTTCCGTGTTTTGCTGCTTCTTCTTTTAATTTCTGCATTTCTTGTTCTGGAATTAATCCTGTATCATACATAAGTCTACCTATAGCTGTTGATTTTCCGTGGTCAACATGTCCTACAAAGACTACATTAATATTTGGTTTTTCGTGTGCCATTTGTAAAAGTTAATAACAAAAGTGATTTAAAAAGGTTTCGGTTTTTAGTTAAATTTAGAAACCTTTTTAATCTGCAGTTTATTTAATATTCTGAGGTGGATAGTCCTCAGAACTTATTCTGAATTAATTTAAAACAAATTTAAGATGAATCAAAAAACAACCAAACTTATGAATGAAAGAGCATCAACTTTAATTAAAAATTGGAATTCTGAATTTATAGACAGGACTCCTTTTTGGGATAAGGGCCCAAGTAAATTCTTTTATGAAGAAATAATTGAAGCACATCAAGAAAAGGATATTACAACTTTATTAGAAGATAAAGGATTTCTAAAAGATTGTTATGCATGTCTTGCAGTATGGGGTTTAGATAGAATGGGTGCAGGTGGACCAAAAATGAAAGATTTTAAAGAATTTAGAGAACAAATTAGAAACAATCATTTTTGTATTGAAAAATTATCCCAATATGAAATAGGCCATAGTCAATCTACAGAAGCCCTGTCTTTATTATCTCAAACATTTCAAGATATTCAAGTTCTAGATAATAAAACAAGATTAGTTGCAAACTCAAAATTACTTCATTTTTTACTTCCTAATTTAGTCCCTGTTGTTGACCAGCAATATATTGTAAGATATTTTACTCAAAAGGAATTCAATCCAAAGTCATTGCAAACATTAGGGCCAGAAGATGAATCAGAATTTTTTTCAAAAATATTCAAAATATATAATGCTTTAATGTTTAAATATAATTTGCAAGGGCAAGATCCTTTGTTAGAAATAGATAAAGGAATTGTAAATCATGTAAGAAAGAAATTAGGAAAATAAATTTAATCTCATCTCAACTTCACCTGTTTCTGCAAACCTGCATTTTTTATAAAAAGGGATATTGGGTTTTACACAATCTAATATGACCTTGTAGCATTTTCTTTTATTAGCTTTTTCAATTAGATATTCAACTAATTCTTTTCCTATTCCATTTCCTCTTGAATTTTTGTCTGTAACAACATTTTCAACATGCCCATATGGCTTACCATTATGAGATAAATTAAGTTGTATAAGCAAAGTTGCTGTTCCTAATAATTTTTTATCTTCTTCATAAACAGCAATAACATAATTTCTATCTTTAATTATCCCATTAAGAATTCTTCTTAATTCTTTTTTATCATCCCTCTTTTTTGTAGGACTTAATTGATGTAATAAACCAAGAACCTGTTCTAAATCTCCTAATTTTGCTTCTCTTATCATATTATTTTACTTATTTTATGTTATTTATACTTTTTTATTTTAGGGTTCTAAGAATACTGTTTTATATCTTGGGAGTATGCCTACATTTCCTTCTGCATAAAAGATTGGTATTCTTTTAACTTTTGGTTTGTGTTCTTTTTCATTGCAACAATGTAATATTAGAGCTCCATATTTTCTTTTTTCTTGTTCTCTAATCCAAGAATTAATTGTATGCCTTTCTGTAATATAAGGATTTTCCCCTTGGTAGCCCTCTTGTTCCCTAGTTTCAGCATAATACCAAACACCGTTTTCAGAATCACCATGTGCAGATAAAACAGCAACCCTTTTTACTTTTGATTTTCTTACAACTTCTTCTAAAGTATTAAACGATATTTCAGGAGATTCATCTCTATTATCTACAATATTAAATGTTGCTCTTGCTGTAAGATATCTAATTAAACTTGCTCTTGTTCCAAAAATTTTCTGTTCAGATTTAAATATATCTTCAGATACAAATAAATCAAACCTAATATCTTTCCAGCTTGTATTAAATGATATGTCTCTAAATATTTTCATTTTAACCCTATATTATCAAGAACTCTTTTTCCCACTATTGATTCTCACTCAATCCTTTTCTTTTTCTAATTTGTTCTATATAAATAATTTGCAAATTATTTGGAACTTTCTCAAATTTTTGGTCAGATAAACTTGCAACTCCTCTTCCTTCTGTTGCAGATCTCAAATCATTTGACCAACCAATCATTTCAGCTACAGGAAGCTTTGCTTTTACTTCTACTCCTGTTTCATCTTGAGTAACATCTAATAGTTGCCCTCTTTTTCCAGAAACCAAGCCTGTTATTGAAGATAAAAATTCAGTTGGTGCTTCAATTAAATATACTTGAACAGGTTCTAGCAAACAAGCAGCTGCATCTCTCATTGAAGTATACAATGCATCTCTGACAGCAGGATAAACCTGAGCAGGGCCTCTATGAATAGCATCTTCATGTAATTTTATATCCATTAAAGAAATTTTCATTTTTGTACAAGGCTCTCTTGCTAATGGTCCTTGGTCACAAACTTGCTCAAAAGCATCTAAGACTAATTCTATAACTTCTCCAATATGAACTTCTCCTTTTGTTTGATCAAGAAAAACATTTCCTTTGTAAATTTCTCTATATTGTCTTATCTCATCATTGCTAACTTCTAATTCTCTTAACTTATTAACTAAATTTTCATCTCTTTTCTTGATTCTTGTTTCAGAAATTTCTCCATTTTTAATAGCTTCATACACATTTTCTTCTAATGGTTCTGCAACAATAAAAAATGAATTATGTTTATTTGGAGATCTTCCCTCAGCTTCTTTTGATTTTTTCATAACAGCTTCTCTGAAAACAACTATAGGATTACTTGTCTTAACATCAACTCCTTTTTCTGTTTTAATTCTGTTTTCAATTATTTCAAGATGTAATTCTCCCATTCCAGATATCAAATTTTCGCCTGTCTCTTCATTAATTTGAACTTTAACAGAAGGATCTTCTTTTGCAACTTTTCTTAAAACTTCAATTAATTTAGGTAAATCAGCAGGTTTTTTTACTTCAATTGCTTTTGTAATAACAGGTTCAAATATATGCTTTAGTTCTTCAAATGGTGTTTCTGGATCAAGAGTAACTGTTTCTCCTGCTTCTCCTGTTACTCCTGCAATAGCGAAAACATTTCCACAATCTATAACATCAATTTGCTCTGGTTTTATTCCATTATATATTAGTAATTGCTGTATTCTTTGTCTTGATTTCGCTAAATTCAAATATACTTCATCTCCTTGTCTTAATTTTCCTGAGAATAGTCTTCCTGCTGCAACTTCTTTTCCTGATTTAGGATCTATAACAACTCTTGTAATAACAAATGCAGGTTTGCCTTCTGAATTACAGTTCATTAATCCTTTTCCAAATTCTGTTTCTAAATCACCATGCCAAATTTTTGGGATTCTGTATTTCTGTGCTTCTAAAGGATTTGGAAGATGTTTAACTACCATATCTAAAAGAACTTCATATAAAGGAGCATTTTTCCAGCACCAATCTTTTTTTTCTTCTTCTTTCATTTGAGACATTGCAATAATATCTTTGAATGTTATTCCTTTTTTCTTCATAAAAGGAACAGATAATGCCCAATTATCTCTTGCTGATCCAAAAGCTACACCGCCCTCGGCAATATTAACTTGCCATTTTATTTTGAATTCTTTATCAGCAATTTTATTTATTAGTTCATTAAAATTTAAAACAATTTTTACAAATCTTTCTTGCATTGCTTCAGGTGTTAATTTTAATTCTTTTATCATTCTATCAACTTTATTGATAAATAATACAGGCCTTACTCTTTCTTTCAATGCTTGTCTTAGTACGGTTTCTGTTTGTGGCATTATTCCTTCAACAGCACAGACCAGAACAACTGTTCCATCAATTGCTCTCATTGCTCTTGTAACATTTCCTGAAAAATCAACATGTCCTGGGGTGTCTATTAAATTAATTAAATATTCTTCTCCATGAAAATCATGAACCATAGAAACATTTGCTGAATCAACTGTAAGTAATCTTTCTTGTTCGTCAGAATGTTGCCATGTTGCCATACCCTCTTCTAAACTTCCTGCATTTTTGTTTGCCATATACCCAGAAGCAGCAAGCAAATTATCAGTTAGGGCTGTTTTTCCGTGATGAATATGCGCAGAAGTAGCGATGTTTCTAATATTTTTTCTTTCTTTGCTTATCCTTTGTATTTTGTCTAGTTGTGATTCTTTTTCTACCATGTTTGATTTTATTGTTTTTAGTTTTTAAATGTTATCTAACATTATAAATCATGTTCTCATAGGTAATTGCAATGCAACAAAAATAAGTGCCTAATGTTTGGAAAGAGACCCCAACACTTTTGCAGATTTCTTTTTTATTTAATCCTTCTGCAAGTAATTCTGCAGTCATTGAAATTCTTTCTAATCTTTTTGTATTTTTTCTTTTGCCCTCAAGATTTCTTGTTTTTCTATAAAAACTTTGGCTAATCTTTATTAAACTTTCTGGAGTCAAATTATTGACTATTTTACTAACTTGCATATATGGGATATATAAATTTACCATTTTGTTTTAGAATTTTATCTCGCAGCGTCAGCTTGTTTTTCAGCTTCGTTTTTCTTAGAAGCAGCAAAACTTTCCTGAATTGATGCATTAGACGCTCCTATAATTTCATCTGCTAGTCCTTCTGCAATTTTCTTTTTCTTGTTAAAAGATTTGTCATATCCTCCATGAACTATATTTCTTAAAGCAAGATTTAATCTTCTGTAAGGAGAAACATCTACTGCAACAGGATATCTTGCTCCCCCATATTCTATTGTTGTAACTTCATCACAAGGAGATGAATTTTCAATTGCTTTAACTAAAACTTGAATAGGATTTTGTTTTGTTTTTTCTTCTATTATTTTAAAAGCATCTAAAACTGTTTTTGTATTTCTGTCATATTTTCCAGAAGCCCAGAATGTTTGTATTTTATGTTTTTTTCCTCTATGCCCAGGAACCCCTATTAAATTTATTAATCTCTCTATAATGTTAACTTCTGATTTTTCAAATCTATCTCTTTTTCTTCCATGTGTTTTAACTATTCGTTTTTCTTTTATATTGATATACTTAGCCAAAGCTGGATCATTAATTTTTACATCTTTTGTTTCGTATAAATCAAATATTTTCATGTTTTCCTCACAATTACATGATAAAAAGCAACCCCAATATCTGTCTGTCCATTTCTATCCAAAACACATCCTTTAGGTATATTTTTTTCTACATAATCAGCAAGAGAATCAAATTCTTTTTTATCTCCAAACATATCTAATATGCCTTCTCCTGATTGTCCTGCTCTTTGTAAAATAATATTTAATTGTTCTTCTTCTGTTAATCTCGCAAGACTATTCCATCCCATTTTATCTTCTACCCTTTTCTATCTTGCCACACCATAACAGATGCAATGGTTGATCATTTACTTTTATAACTTTGAATCTAACACCAGGAATATCTCCCTTACTTCTTCCTTGTTTTCCACCTATTCTTTCAATAATAACTTCATCATGCTCATCAATAAACTTTATGGCTAAATTTCCAGGAGCAAATGCAATTACACTTTTACCATTTTTAATTAATTGAACTTTTACACACTTTCTCAATCCAGAATTTGGCTGTTTTGCTTCTTTTTGCATTTTCTCAAGAACAATTCCCTTTGCTTGATTTTTACCCTCTAAAGGGTCTGCTTTTTGATAAAGATTTAGAGCTCTGACTTTGAATTGTTTATCATGCCATTTAAACTTTTTTCTTCTCTTAATTAATTTGAAAGCGCTTTTTAATCCCATTTTATTATCTCTATATTATTATTTAAAAATCTATCTAAAGAACCTTTAATTCACACCCAAAGAAACTTTTAATTATATCTTCTAGTTCTTCAAGTTTTTTCTTATCTCTCCCCATTAATAAAGCCTTGGCTTCTCTACTTCCTGCATCTATAATAATTTCTTTTCCATTTATAGTTATATTTTTTAATTCTAAAGGAACAATCATCTGTAAAATAAATTTTGGAGCTTCTTTTAATTTAGAAGGATAAGCTATTACTCTTATTTTTCTTTCTATAACATTAGATAATTTTTTCAAATTTTCAGAGTCTTTTCCTATTGCTCTAAAAATATCTTGAGGTAAAACTGCAAAATAAACCATATTGTTGTAGAAAAAACAATCCATTCCTCTTATCCCTGTAATCCTTTCAAAAAGATTTAGATATCTTATTTTTCTTATATCTATTATTGTTTTCATTGCTTAAAATTGAGAATTATTTTTCTTCTTTCTTAGATTTACTTTTTGTTAGGGGCCCTGTTATTTTTACAAGTAGTCCTGGAAGTCCTGTTCCTATAGGCACAGGTTGATTTAACATGATATTTTCAATTATACTTGCTAATTCATCTTTGCCTCCTTTTATTGTTGCGTTTGTAAAATGTTTTGTTGGAGTCTCAAAAGATGCTCTTGCTAAGATACTTGTTTTTTCTGATATGATTCCTAATCTTGTTGCTCCTTTAACGCTTCCCTTATAAGTCATGGCATCAGCAACCATTTTAACATGTCTTTCATCAATATCAAGGCCCTGAGAATTAATAACTTTCTTTATTTCGTTTATTATAAGTTGTCTTGCTGCTTCAATTCCAAAAAATGCTTCTGTTTCTTGTAGGCTATTTGTAGTTGTTTTGTCTATATTAACTCCTTTGACTAAGGCAATATCTTTCAAATTAGTTCCTGCTGTCAATACAGTATAGTTTTTATCTCTCTTTACAATAAGAATTTGTTTTATTCCAGTAATCCCTGAGATTACGCAATCTTTTAGTTTTTCTTTTAACTTGTAAAGTTCTTTAAAAGTTAATTTTGTGTCTGTTGTGTAGATTATGTTTTCTCTTGACTTAACCTTGAAATCTTCTTCATTTATTCTTTCAGCAATTTTTTCAATAGAAACATGAACACTTTTTATTCCTTCACTCTCAAGATGAATTTCTATTCTTTTGTCTGAAAAGTTAATTTTTGCTTCAGTCATAATATCTTTTAATCTTACTTCTTTTATTTTTTCAGCAATTACTTTTGCATCTTTTTCATTATTGTGCTCAGCGTCCAAATGAATCTCCATTTGAGGTGTTGAGGGAATTTTTCTTGCATCAACTATTTCTATTAATCTAGGCAATCCTGTTGTAATCTGCATTTCTTGTACACCTGCAAAGTGGAATACATTCAATGCCATTTGTGTTGAAGGTTCTCCAAATGATTGGGCTGTAACTAAACCTATAGCTTCTCCTGGAGCAATTTTCTTATTAAGATGTAAATTGCATACATCTATTCCATCATCACCATATTCAAATTGTATTACATGATCACCTGCATCTCTGACTGTTCCATCATATGCTATTTTGAAATCTTGCAATGAATTTGCTAATCTTCTATATAAATATCCAGATTTTGGAGTTCTTAATGCGGTATCCATCAGAGAGTCTCTTCCTGTCATTGCTCCAAAGAAAAATTCAATAGGATTCAATCCTTTTCTAAAATTTGAATATACATATCCTCTTGCTCTAGGGGATAAATCATTTCTTTTGAAAAATGATAATGTTCTATTAGTATATCCTATTCCAATTCTTTTTGCCCATAAAGACTGTTGCCCTATAGAACATCCAATTTGTATAATATTCAGAATATTCCCACCAGCCCCTGATAACATCATTATATTAACAGGAGAATTTTTATCAAACTTTTCTTTTACAACCTTTCCTATTTTTGTTCTTATTTCATTTAAAGTTTGTAATATTTTAATTTCTCTTGATTCTTCTTTTGTTTTTCCAGGAATTAACTCAAGAGAATTATCAAAATAAGACTGAACATAGTTTTCTGCCTTTTCTTCAGCTTCTTTTATTATTTGAGCAGTTGCATTATCGATTTCTTCATTAATTTTCAAATCTTCTAGTCCTATAGAAAATCCTATTCTCGTAAGATAATTTGTTCCTAATCTAAAAACTTTTCTTAAGGTTTCTATTGTCTTTTCTCTTCCAACTTTCCCATCTAAAACTTTCATTAATATTCCATCTTCTAATCCAAAAGTATTCTTATCTATTAATCCTGAAATAAGATTTCCATTTTCTATCTTCAAAAAAGAATTATAGTTACAATTTTCTTTTTTACATTTATCATAATGGGGACATGCTTCTCCTAAACAAGATTTTGTTTTTGTTTCGAAATTTATCTTTGGCAAAATTTCTGAAAATATTTCTTTTCCTTCTATGTTCTTCTTTGAGAATTTTGTTTCTTCTCCTGTTTGATATAATAATTGCACTGCAAAATCTTTTGTTTCATTGTTTAAACCTAATAGATAATTTCCTGTAACAGCATCCTGTGCACATCCAAATAAGTTAATATTATTTTTTGGGGACATTAGATTTTGATTTACATGTAATAAAATTTTTGCTTCTGCTCTTGCTTCTTCTGTTTGAGGAGAGTGCATGTTCATCTCATCACCATCAAAGTCTGCATTATATGGATGACAAACAGCAGGATGTAGTCTAAAAGTTTTAAATGGAAGAACCTTAACAACATGAGCCATCATACTTGGTCTATGCAAAGAAGGTTGTCTATTGAATAAAACAACATCTCCATCTTGTAAATGTCTTTCAACAATATATCCTTCTTTTAATTCTTCAAGAATTTCTTCTTTCAAATCTTTTGTTATTTTTTTTCTTTTTCCGTCTGGTCTTAGGATATAATTCGCAGAAGGATACTCATCATTCATGATTAATTTTTTCAAATGTTCTATGTTTAATGAATTTACCATTTCTTGAACTGTTATAATTGTGGCAACTTCATAAGGGACTCCTAATTCATTTATATTTAAGAAAGGATCAGGTCCAACAACACTTCTACTTGAAAAATTAACTCTTTTTCCTGTAAGATTATGTCTTATTCTTCCTTCTTTCCCTTTTATTCTTTCTTCAATTGTTTTTAATGGTTGCCCTGATCTATGCCTTGCTGGAGGAATTCCAGATATATTATTATTAAAAAAAGTTGTAACATGATATTGTAATAAGTCCCATAAATCTTCGATTATAACTTCAGGAGCTCCAGCATTCAAATTTTCCCATAATCTTTGATTTGCTCTTATTATATCTGACAATTTGTGAGTTAAATCATCTTCACTTCTTTCTCCTGTTTCTAAGGTTATAGAAGGTCTAACTGTTACAGGAGGAATTAATAATAATGTCAAAACTGTCCATTCAGGTCTAAAATTTTTTGCGTTTATACCAACATTTTTTAATTCTTCATCTGGGATTCTTTCTAATCTTTCTCTTATTTCAGTAGGGAATATTCTTTTCTTTCCAACCATAAACGTAGTTGGCTTTTCTAATTTTATTTTTTCTTGTTCTACCAAACAATGTGGACATTTCTTTGCATTTTTTGCTTTTTTTATTCTCTCTGGTAAAGTATATCTTTTTGAATCTTCTTCTGTTAATAAAAATTTTCCACAAACACTACAGAATGCTTTCAAAGTCATATCTACAATTCCTATATAATCAATATGAATAACAGGTCTTGCGATTTCTATATATCCTGGATGCCCTAAACATTCTTTTAATGTTCCTCCGCAAGTTCTACATCT
>Ga0265292_1002859_pt1 | contig 11324 bp, 7 predicted proteins | sample Munlanlewell296A_FD_189080 | JGI IMG/M metagenome (GOLD analysis project Ga0265292, IMG submission 189080) | Leachate microbial communities from a municipal landfill in Southern Ontario, Canada - Leachate well 296A | ecosystem: Engineered > Solid waste > Landfill > Unclassified | place: Canada...
ATAACCAAATTTAGTTACTATTTTTCTAATATGCAATACAGTTTTTATATTAATTCATTATTATCTGCGAAATTTAACTAACAAAAATGTCTATTCATCCTTAAACCAATATAACAATGAAAATTATAAAATTATCATTACTCTTTACACTTACTGTGTTACTTCCGACAGTCATGATAGCCCAGCAGCCAAAAGCTCAATTATCCTGGCCTGAGATAACAAGAGAAAACAAGCCCTGGACACGCTGGTGGTGGCCGGGAAGTATCGTCAATCCAAAAGATATTACATTTGCAATGGAGAAATACAGTAAAACAGGACTTGGAGGACTGGAACTCACTGTATTATATGGCGTTAAAGGACAGGAAGATAAATTCATCAATTATCTTCCTTCTGAATGGATGAATATGTTTGTCTACACTCTGAATGAAGCCAAAAGACTAAACATCGGTGTCGATCTGGCCAACTCATCGAGCTGGCCCTTCGGAGGACCGTTGATCTGACTGACAATGTTGACGGTTCCGGCAATCTGTCATGGACAGCACCCTCCGGCACATGGACTCTCTATAGTGTTTTCCAGGGTTGGCACGGTAAAATGGTTGAACGCGCCGGTCCCGGTGGAGAAGGTTCTGATATCAGTTACCTGCGGGGCTATTTCAATGATTCATACGAAGTTGATGATGCACGCGGACAATCGTGCTGGACGCCTGATATGTTCAATGAGTTCAAAATCCGTAGAGGTTAAGACCTTCGTCAGAACCTTCCGGCACTATTTCAGAAAGACAATCCTGAAAAAAATGCCAGGGTTCTTTGCGACTATCGTCAGACTGTATCGGATCTCATCCTTGAAAAGTTTACAACCGGATGGACCGATTGGGCGCATAATCAGGGAAAGATTACACGTAACCAGGCGCATGGATCTCCGGGAAATATCCCCGATCTGTATGCTGCCACCGATATCCCCGAAACAGAAGGAACAGAAATACTCAGGATGAAATTCGGTACTTCAGCAGCTAATGTTACAGGGAAAAAATATGCCTCTGCAGAAGCAGCCACATGGCTGGGGGAACACTTTTCGTCAACTCTTAATGATGTTAAAAAGGCTGTTGATCAGTATTTTATTGCCGGAGTAAATCATATTTTTTATCATGGAACCTGCTATTCCCCTAAGAACGATCCATGGCCGGGCTTCCAGTTTTATGCAGCGGTGGAGTTCTCACCGGTCAACAGCTTCTGGAACGATTTCCCTATTCTTAATAATTATGTTGCGCGTGTTCAATCATTTACACAGATAACCAAACCTGACAATGATATCCTGCTCTATTTCCCAATCTTTGACAGGTTCTCTGATTACAACAATGCTATGCTTGAACATTTCGATGCAATCAGTCCGCGGTTTAATGGAACACCTTTCAAAACCGGGGCACAGACTATGGTAGAAAAGGGTTATGCTTTTGATTTTATCTCCGACCTGCAGATCATAAACACAACAACCAGTGAAGGTTCACTTCAGACAAGTGGAGGAGTTTCATACAAGACTATCATACTACCTGGGTGCAAGTATATTCCAGTCAATACTTTTAAGAAGATTCTCAGCCTTGCAGAAAATGGTGCAACAGTTATTGTAAATGGGAATCTGCCTGAAGATGTTTCTGGTTGGGCTGATCTGGAATCAAACCGTGAAAAATTCAGGAATCTCAAGGAAAAGCTGAATTTCAAAGAGACAGGAGATAAGGATATCAAACAGGCTATTGTTGGAACGGGGAAGGTTTTTATCGGTAATGATATTAACCATCTTCTTGCTTTTGCAGGCATCCGCCGGGAATCGATGAGTGATAACGGGCTCAGGTTTTCGAGGAGGATCAGCAAATCCGGCAGTTATTATTTTATTCTTAATCAGATGGATAACCCATTTTACGGATGGATACCACTTGAGGTCAAGGGAAAGTCAGCCGCTATATTCAATCCAATGACCGGTGTATCAGGGGTGGCAAAAACACGGCTATCAGCCTCCGGGAATCTTGAAGTATTTTCCAGTCTGTTGCCTTATGAATCAATTATAGTTGAGACGTTCGGATCGGCCACCAGTGGTAATAAATTTATCTATTATGATACCATCTCATCACCTAAAGAGATTCAAGGGACATGGAAAGCAGATTTTATTGAAGGCGGACCTGAATTGCCTTCTTCAAAAGAGATAACTAAACTTGTTTCCTGGACTGACTTTGGCGGTGAGGCTGTTAAGAATTTCTCTGGCACTGTTAAGTACATGATCACTTTTGACAGACCGGCAGACAAGGCTGATGCATGGCTGATTAATCTTGGGAAAGTTTGTGAAAGTGCCCGTATCTTCCTCAATGGCAATGAGATAGCAGATCTGATAGGTTCTGATTATCAAACAGTTATCCAAAAATCACTGATGAAATCAAAAAATACCCTTGAAATTAAAGTCTCCAACCTGATGGCAAACCGTATTGCTTACCTTGACAGGAATAATTTTCAATGGAAGAAATTCTACAACACCAATTTCCCATCAAGGTTGCCTCAGAACCGAAAAGACGGGTTGTTTGATGCATCAGCCTGGCTGCCAAGGGAATCAGGTCTGATCGGGCCGGTGACAATGACGGCGATGAAGAAACGTTGAGCTTGGAGCTTGGAGTAGATAAAACCCTAATTTTCATTTGTCCGATCTACATTGAATCATTTATTGTATATTTATATCAAATATTGATATCATGAAGATACTTATTTCCTGGATGTCATTTAATAATGACTTTAATAAAGAGGGCAAAGTGGACATTGAAAACAGTCCAAACTACAATATGCATAAGATGTTCTGGAATTTCGACAAACATATTATCCTTTCCTCAGCCAAAGAGGATGATACCAGGATGATTGTTCTTGTGAACCAGCTGAAACGTTCTTTCCCGGAACATGATATTGAGGTAAAATACATGAATATCAACGATGTTATAAGCATACCGGAGATAAAAACAAAAGTTGAATCATTATTGGTTTCGCTTAAGAATGACGATATCACTATTTACTTTTCGCCAGGGACTTCTGCAATGCAGGTTTCATGGTATATCTGTCACACTTCATTGGGATTAAAAACAAAACTTGTTCAGGTGCGGCCTGCTGCAAAATCAAAGAAAAAGCAGAATGAACTATTAGAGATTATTACGGAACAATCTACAGTACCGGTTACATCAATACTTAAAGAGCAATTATTTGATAATAAGACAGGAGATAAGATATTATCAGATGATTATTTAATAACTGAAAGTCTTAAAGATGTTTATAACCGGGCTGATAAGATCGCACAGACAGATAAGGTAACCGTATTGATTAATGGAGAGACCGGAACGGGGAAGGAACACCTTGCAAAATACATACACAATAATTCGGTCCGGAAAGACAAACCTTATATTACTGTCAATTGTTCGGCCTTCAATGATGAACTATTGGCTGCACAACTATTTGGGTATAAGAAGGGTGCCTTTACGGGAGCAGATAAGGACACAAAAGGATTGTTCGAAGAGGCTGAAGGTGGTACTATATTTCTGGATGAGATTGCAGATATATCGCCAAGGTTGCAGCAAACATTATTGAGGGTACTTCAGCAAAAAGAGATCCAGCCTCTTCAGGATAAACCCCGTAAAGTCGATGTAAGGGTAATAGCTGCAACAAACAGGGTTCTTCCGGAACTTTGTAGAGATGGAAAATTCAGGTGGGATCTTTTTTACCGGCTTGCTATTGCTGAACTGGAGTTACCTGCACTGCAAAGTCGTGGAAGTAAAGAACTTGATGAAATGATAAATTATTTTCTCAAAAAAAAGAGAGAAGAATTGAGAAAATCAAATGTTCTGAATATCAATGCAGAGGTCTTGCAGTTTATGCATAATTATTCATGGCCGGGAAATATCAGAGAACTGGAAAATCTTATTGAAACGCTTTATATTTTCTGCGATATAGAAGTAACAATCAAAGATATCCCCGAAAGATTCAAAGAATCAAATAAAGAAACTTCTCTTAGATGGGAGGATATTGAAAAAGCTCATATTGATAAAGTCCTGAAATTGAAGAAGGGGAATCAACGTCAGACCTGGCTGGCGCTTGGTTATGGATCGATAAATACTCTTCGAAATAAGATTAAAGAATACGGTATTGATTTGGAAGGGAATATTAACTAGCACATTATTAGTTAGATAATGTATACTCAGACCATCTAACCTGCCATTACCCTTTCTGCATTATTGTTTATCCGGTCAATAATTGACACTATCTTTCCAACCTGATCATCGGTGAATACATCAAATACTCCTTTATCGTTAATGTCGGTAAACGGCGGTTGCACAAGCATAGCCTTTTCAATTACTCCATTGACAGTAAGATGGTCAATAAGTTTATTGATGAACTTTATCTGAGTAGCTGATATGGGAACAGCACTAAGGAGCTCAGAAAACTCCTGCTTTGCTGCAAAAGAATCAAGTCCAACGATCTTCCTTACAAAAAACGAAATAGGATGATCCACTCCGAAAGCCTTCTGGAATTTTTCTTTTGTGCCAAGTGTCCCCTGCTCAAATATCAATCGCTCCAGCTCATTCAATTCATCTGAAGTCAGCGGTTTATTGGTCCTTAGCTTTGATATTGTCAGATGACTGAGGTGTTCCTTAAGAAAATGTTCAACCCTGAATTTGTAGGCTTCCATATCTTCATAAGGCTTTATAAGGTCTTTAAATCCGACTTCCTCTTCATTCAGGTAATCCTCAAAATCTGAATAATAAACATTCCCCATCTTACCTTCCGCATAAACGGCAAGATCTCGTAGCTCAATCCTAAGATTCTCAAGTGATAGAAGATCGAGAGTTTTGACATAGTCTCTTTCAGCTAGCGGTCTGATAATAGATTCTTTCAAGGCTATATCTCTGATATTCCTCTTTTTCAATAATTCATTTGCTATCGTTATAAGATCATCAATAAGCCCCAATTCAGAAGGAAATTTACTGATCTTTGCATGCATTAGATTTACCATCAGAAGATCAAACCTCCGGGCCGCTTCATCTCCCTCAACCGGTGGCAGAAGCTGAACAAGGGTCTGATCAATTTCTTCAATATCCGGGCTATTCAGATTATTCAGTTTCTCCCTTGTCCTATATGTAAGCAGTTGTTTCATATATGGTTTGACGATGAAACTTTCATTGTCAATCCTGCAGATCTCAATCTGAGTTAGATTTAATAATGCTTCCCTGAACCCTGAATATTTTTCATAGTCAGCATGATTCATGTTTGCAATTGCCTGCAGCATCCTGAGGCGACGGGTAAAGATCCTCTGACTTATACTCTCTGTTATACCCGATTCTTTTTTATTAATAGTCGTCTCAAAAAACTCAAAATTTTCACAGAGGTCGAAAATGTAAAAGTTCTTTTTGTCATTTCCCTCTCCGAATAATCCCGGACATAACCTTGTTCCCCTGCCAATCATCTGCCAGAACTTTGAATATGACCGTACAGGTTTGAAGAAAACCAGGTTCACAATCTCCGGGACATCTATGCCTGTATCAAGCATATCTACCGATACGGCAACCTGTGGAAATTTTTTCCTATCCTTGAATTTATCAATAAGATCCTGGGAATAATCGGCATAATTATCAATAACATCAAGATATGCACCACCATATTCGGGGAACTCTTTGTAAAACAATTTCTGGATGAACTTCGCATGTTTGTGATTCTTCGCAAAAATAATGGTCTTCCCAAGTTTGTCTCCTCCCTCTACCTTCAGTCCGTGCTTTAGAAGATGCGCTATGACTTTCCTAACTGTGTCGGCATTGAATAACCAGGCATTTAAAGAACTTGCAGTTATCTCTTCAGGCATATATCCAGTCTCTTCATTATAGAAAAGCTCTTCGTAGTCTGATTTTTCATCTTCAGCAAGGTCGTGATATTTAATTCCTTCCCTGACAAATTTAAGTGGGACACTCATGCCCACAGGAGGAACAAGAAACTTATCCTTTACAGCCTGCTCAAGTTCATAGTAATATGTAGGATCGTATTTCGGAAGCTCAAACAGCTTGTAAGTATCCCTGTCAACTTCATCTTTGGGGGTTGCAGTAAGACCGATTAACATTGAATCGAAATAGTCGAAAATTGCCCGATACTTCTGATATACAGAGCGATGAGCCTCATCAATTATAATAAGGTCGAAATGTCCGGGTGTATAAAACCATCCTTCTTCGTTTCTGGCTGTATCGATGAGGTTAAGAATTGTCGGATATGTGGATAACACCACTCTGTTATTTTTTTCTTCTTTGTTTTTAGTAAGATTAACTGTTGAGAGTGATGGCAGGTACTCGTTAAAAGCATCCTTTGCCTGTTTAACCAGGGCATTCCGGTCAGCAAGAAAAAGAACTTTAGATACCCATCCGGCCTTAACAAGAATGTCGACCAAAGCTATTACGTTACGTGTCTTACCTGAGCCGGTCGCCATCACAAGGAGCGCTTTCCTGTATGATCCGATAATACCAGAGGGCTTCCGGTCGGTACAGAAATGTTCTGTTACCCTGCGTATTGCCTCAATCTGATAGTACCTTTCTGAAATGCTCCTGTTTACAGGAATTGTGCGAATATCAAGCCGTTCACTTCTCCTGTTGACCGCAAGTTGTAATTCTTCCCTTGAATAAAATCCATAAATTTTTCTTGGAGGATAAAACGTATCATCCCATATCCTTGTCTCAAATCCATTTGTATAGAATATTACCGGTCGTTGTCCGGTAAGCTTTTCGAGACAATCAGCATATAATTCAGCCTGGTGTTTACCTTTCTCGGGACTATGAATTGTCTTCTTTGCTTCAATAACGGCAAGCGGTAATCCATTCTCACCCCATAACACATAATCAACATACCCATCGCCGGTTTCATTTGGCATACCTGTAACTGGAAACTCCCTTACACATTGGCTTTTATAGCCTGTATTATTATGAATCATCCACCCTGCTTCAGCTATGGTTAAGTCGATAAGAAGGATACGGGTTTCTTCTTCATTGTAAGATACCGGCCCGGTTTCGGTTGCTGTTTTCCTCCGGCTACGAATCTGTTCTGAAAGGACTTCGTTTTCTTTCTTCAGTTCATCTATTTTAACCCTTAAAGATGAAAGCTCTTTTTCACGCTGGGTAAGTTCCTCTATCTGTGATTTCAGAAGGTTTTTGTCTTTCGAAAGCTGATCAGAGGTTGGTAATATTTCTGAAATGTAAGTGGAATTGAATCTTGATTTTTTAAACTCAGTTTTGCCATATGCTCCGGCAAAGAATGACAGAAAATCGTAAAGGATAAGAAGCGATTGTTCAGATTGCTTTTTTGATATCTCCTGACCATGTGCAGCAAGGTTGCCAATTTTGCGGACCAAGTGCAGAGAGTCCCGGATATGCCCCGGCAGTCTGTTTCCAAAACTCCAATTGTTCATGAGATTTGCCAGGCTTGTATCGAATGGCATCTCCAGATCTGGGTCGTTCTCAAACATCCAGTGGATGGCTTTCTCGACAGTTATCCTGGAGAAGAGAGCTGATACTTGCGGTTCTGAAAGGCACATACTTTCAGCCTTTATAGCAGATCTGAAAAACTCCTGCCATTCTGTTTCAAGAAACCGGAAGTTTGTGTTCATCGTTCAGATGTTTTTCTTTATCAGAGTGTTAAAGGTAATAAATTAAAGATATTTAAATTCACAACCATAACTTTTGTCTTTTGTCTTTTCATAACTCTCCCTTAAACGCCCTCTGCAGCAAACTCTGAAACAGATCTTCGCTTTTTTCAAGACTTTTTTGTGTCAATTCTTTTTGTTTTTCAATATCTAAAATTATTTCTGAAAACCTATTTTGAATGTTAATTGGTGGCACTGCCATCTTAATCTTTTCAAACTCACTTTTCTTCAAAATGGGTAAAGTTGTAGATATTGCCTTATTGATAACTTCCCTTTTTACGAATCTAAAAGCATTAAGACCAAATAAAGGTGTTACCAATGTATTCCATTGGACCGCATTTATTTGTTGGTTAAAAGCACAAATTTCTTTTGCCATTCTTGTCTTACCTATAGTTGCACCTATGCAACAAACAAATAATGCTCCTTCGGTAACAATTCGTGAATGTTTTGAACCTGCTATAGTCACAAATCTTTTATATGGGATGTCCAAATCTAAATCCCCTGGAGTCACAAATGGAATATTACCTCCAAACATATCACTCTTCGATGAAGAAGGAGTAGAACCAGTACTAATCTTACCAAGTGTCTTAAGTTCAAAATAGGGCCATCCTTTTTCATTCCTTACTGGATCACCAAACATCTCATAAAACACGCTCTGAGCTAGTTCGTTGTATTTTTCGAGTATTTGACGGTTTTTGCGGCGGATGCTATCGGCATGGTCGAGGATGGTAGTGATGCACTGCTGGTCGGTGAGTGAGGGTATTGGGATTTTTGTCTCTTTAAGATATTTTTCAAGCTGCAAGTTTAATATTCCTGTTGTTTTGTTTTGATAGGATAAAGTCTTTTTAAACAAATGATTACCATATAAGAGATAGAACAAATACTTTGGAAAAATTCCCTTTTTGGGTCTTAATAACGATGTGAAGTTACTGAATAGATATTCCCCTTCTGTTTGATCAAAAAACACAACTCTACCAACAGGCTGAGCCGGGCTTCCTCCAGATTTTTCAATTAAAATATCACCGTAATTAAGTTTCTTCTGGGCTATTTTTGAAATCGAAATTTCTCTTTCTACAACATCTTTCAAATTGAGACTTCCATCATTACTGAAATTCGTATTTCTAAGAACTTTAATAATCGAACCTTTTGAAGGTTCTATTCCCCATTCACCGCTTACTGGTTTTTCAATAGTTTCAAAAATTGTTTTTAATTCCATCATTAAAATTTATTCATTTCCCCAGAATCTCATTTTTAAAGAAATTATATAGTTTTAAAATCATTTCCCCCCTCATTGATGTAAAATACTTTTGGTTTCGTGATTTAGGATTAATAGGATCAGTCATCTCAATCCAATTCCTTCTTAATAAAGGTCTTATATAGAAATTGACATTTTTTGTCTGTTTTGAAATTCCGAGTTTTTCAAACAAACTACCAAGCGAAATAGGTTCCCTACAAACTTTAAATATTTCTAATGTTCTTTCACTTAAAACTTTCTTAAAAGTCTCCGATATTTCATCCGTTACATGGTTACTAACATCACTACCTGCTTTGTTATTTACATCGGTACTTTTATCTATATTATTATCCTCAAATGATTCTATAAAGCTATTAATCAGTATGTTTACTTCATTACTTACTTCGATACTTTTTCTGGCTCCATGATCGGTTACTTGATTACTTACCTGGTTACCTGAAGTATCAGAATCACTAATCTCAACATCAACCGTATGATTTGTTTTATTAATTGAATAGTTATCAATAATCCAATCAATAAGATTATCAATATCATTCAAACCGGCAGGATTTAAAAGCATCCATGGGATCAGAGTATTTCTAAATGCAGGATGAATTTTAAACTCAATCATAAAATAGGTACGTTCATCATCAGTTTCAAAATATGCTTCAGGTGAACCATTATCATGCAAGGATTTCTTTATTGTCGGTATGCCGGTTGCTTTTCCCTCGGTAAGATGAAGTTCTTTAAGGAAATCACCAAGGCGACGGTTTCTGTAGCGCCTTGCTTTAATAATTCCTGCTTTAAATGATTCCATTCTTATCGAGCGGTCTGGCCCCCCATAATTTAGAATTACCAGTGAATCGGGATAGATTCGTATTTCAACAGGTTCCCTGACACTATAATCCCGGTGGTAAACAGCATTTGCCACTGCCTCTTCAAGAGCCTGATATGGATAATTCCAGAAACGTAAAGACTCAGATTTGCCAGGTCTTTTTTTAACTTTTTCTAAGATAATGTTGGTTTTCAGGTAATCGAGTGCCTTAAAAATCTGTTTATGAACCGGACCTGAAATTGGAGGAATTTCATTAAATTCATCGCTGTCAGCATCATCATAAAAGTGTACAATTTCAATTCTCGAATAGGGAAAGAATTTTTTCGGCAGCTCATTGAATAACATTAATGCAATATTCCTGGGGAACCTACTTTCAGAAGGTCCCGAGAGCAGTTCCATACCTGAAAGGATCTCCTCAAATGATGTCTTTTTGAATATCCCGGATAGTTTGCTTTTAACAGTTTTCAGGTACTCTTCCACCAGAACAGGAGAGATATCATCGGTGTTAGCATTTGTATTTGGTCTATCATCGAATGGGACCTGATTGGCCAGACTAAGAAGTTCGTTTTTTTCATGCACCGAAGGTATTACTGAACTTGAGTACCTTCTGATTCTGTAATTATAGGCTATTCTCCCTTTTGTCACTTCATCAGGAACTTCGTAAGGTCGGTTTGGTCCGCCAGGTATCCATAGAACTATCATCTGTTTAGAGCCAATAGTTTCAATATAAAATTTTGGATGATACACAGGCCTGATCAGATTGTTGAAGCCTATCATTTTCTCCTGAATATCAGCGATTAATGCAGGATCAATACCCTTTATTAGATTTCCGGATCTGATCTTAACATCTTCAATCCCTATAAGAATATAACCCCCGCCGGTGTTGTCAAAATCATTGGCAAAAGCACAGATAGTCCTGTAAATTGGATCCGGATTCCAACCTTCCTTAAATTCAATCCTGTTGGATTCGATTACTTTACCACTAAGTAGATCGTCAATATTAATAGGAATCTCCATATCAATACTTTAATAATTTTTCCAGTTCAGCAACCTTTTGTGTCTTTTCATTTTCAAGCAGTTTTATTTCAGAGATTATTTTCAAAGGAGAATCATATTTAACTTCTGTATAAATAATTTCCTTGTATTTATTTATAGATAAGTCATATCCATTATTCCTGATTTCCTTAACCGGCACTAAAAATGACTTATCTGTTCTTTTCCTGTCAGCATTATCTTTTCTTTTACTCCATTGTGCAATAATGTCCGTGATATCATCATTTTCAATCTTTTGGCGTTTGTCGTCGAGACTATAACCATCAGCAGCCATATCGTAAAACCAGACATTGGAGGTTCCTCCCTTTCCTGTTTTGGTAAAGAGTAATATTGCTGTTGATACTCCGGCATAAGGGCGAAATACACCTGCCGGCATTGAAATAACTCCTTCCAACTGGTGGTTGTCAATGATCTCTTTTCTAAGTGCTTTATGTGCATTTGATGAACCGAATAATACACCATCGGGTACAATTATCCGCCAACCTTTAGAGATCTGAGCATAAGAGCCA
>Ga0265292_1002860_pt1 | contig 11324 bp, 13 predicted proteins | sample Munlanlewell296A_FD_189080 | JGI IMG/M metagenome (GOLD analysis project Ga0265292, IMG submission 189080) | Leachate microbial communities from a municipal landfill in Southern Ontario, Canada - Leachate well 296A | ecosystem: Engineered > Solid waste > Landfill > Unclassified | place: Canada...
TGCCGCCGCGGCGGCGGCTGCCGCCCCGGCCGACCTGAATATCTCAATCGAACCCTCTGCCGTGTTACTCATGCTCGTGGTTGGACTCCTCACCGTCGCCGTATTTTCATCGGTGATGCTTTCGATCGCCATCTTTGCCAACAGCTTTAAAGAGGCCCAGAGCTACATTGGGCCCGCCTATTTAGTCGTGGTTTTACCAATTATCCTACTCAACAACTTAAGCGGCGTCACCGTGCCGCTGTGGGTGTTTATCATTCCGGCGGCCAACGGTGTGGCCCTATTTAAAGAGGTTCTACTGGGCAGTTACGATCCACTACACATCACCGTTACTATCGGCTCATTGGTGGTGTTCTCGGCCCTCGCTTTAATGGTCGCCGCTAAAATCTATTCGAAAGAGAAAGTGCTCGTACTCTCTTAAGAGTGCAGTAGATAAAGTTTGATCAGATCCCAGTTCAGCCAGATGCCGCCCCAGAGCAGCAGATTTATCGCCGGAAAGATCAGTAGGTTCTCAAACCAGCCACCCGAGACGATCCGGATCTCTTCAAACGGCCGCGGTGGCAAGCCATACATCCCCTTGGCCGGCCACAGCAGGGGGATGCCTTGCTCGGTAAGCGCATCAGCACAGAGATGCAAGATGTAACCGATCATAAACGCCGTCCACATCCAGATGGTTTCGATACCCCAATATGAGGGGATTTTTTGGATAAGCCAGGCCATTAAACTGCCAAACAGTACTACTCCCAGTAAGGAGTGGGTGAGGTTACGGTGACCAAACGCCGCCCGTGACGCCACTGGCCCCACGGCCGACCCCAGCGGTATACTGTCCCAAATATCCGCCGTTGTACTGTCCATATCAGGTAAGAGCGACCCAAAATGACCCGCCACTAACACCGCCACCACGGTAGCTGGCGCATAGTGAGGCAGCGTCCAAATCAGATATACCGCTCCCGCCGCGGTGATTCCCAATAGTCGATGGGTCTTGCCTGTCATCTAGCTTTAGTATAGCCTATCGGGCAGGAGATAGCCGTGTATGCCCTCGTTGCCAAGCTGGAGCACAACGACGAGCTCCACCGGTCGCTAGAAAAGGCGGGATGCGTGGTACGGGTCATCGAACTGGGCCACGCCATGGTGGTGGAACCGCCACAGCCCAACGGCAGCTACCAACTGTTGCCGGAACTGCAGCGCTGTACGCTCCGGATCGACGCCGTCGAAATGGGCGGCCAGGGAGCCGAGCTGAGCCAGGTGATCTGCCTGCCCAGCGGTGATCCCGCCCAGGCCTACGCCGTGTTACAGAACAACGACGTGCCGTGGTCGCCCGACATCTGGCAGGCCCGCTTCCAGAGCAGCGCCCCGCTGGCCGCCGTCCGCCTTACACCGGGCCGAACGCCGCTGATCACGATCCGGCAGCTGCGGATCGTGCGACCCAGCCCGACGACGGCCCAGATCGAGTCGTCGGTGATCTGGGCTGGTGACCCGGACGACGAGGTTCCGTCGGGTATCGAACGGTTCGGGTCAGCGATCATGGCCGCCGCCGCCAAGGCCGCCTGCCCTCAATGCCGGTGCGCCCACTACATCTCGCCCTAAAGGTAAGAGCGCTCGCGCTCTACCCCACGCCACCAACGGCCGAGGCGCCCCGCGCTCCGGCCGTTGGCCTTTAATTTAGACTCATAACCGCGTAATTCAGCACACCCGCAAATGACACCCACACCAGATACGGCGCCAGCCACCAGGCCGCAGTAACACTGGTACGGCGAAAGATCTCAATATTGCTCACAATCGACAGCCACAGCAGCCCTATCACTAGTAACGCTGCAACGGGCTGATGTAGGCCAAAAAATACCAGCGACCACAGCGCATTCAAAACCAGCTGCAGCCCTGCAATCTCTAAACCAGCTTTGGCGTTTCTCTTCTCCGCCGCCTGCCAGAACAGATAGATACTGATCCCAATCATCAGATAGAGAATCGTCCACACCGGGCCAAACAACCAGTTGGGCGGATTCCAGGCCGGCTTAACCAGATTGGCATACCACGACGTAATCTCACTAAAGGTAAAAATACTGCCGATCGCCCCGGCAATAAACGGCAGGATCAGCGAGACGATCAGTCGTCCACCGCTTAATCCCCTTTTTGTTGCCATAATAGTTCTTAGTTTTCTTTCTACATCGTATCATGAACTCCGCTTTAACAGGTTGACAGCTCTATTTCGATCTGTTATACCAGTACCGCGACAGTCATTTCTGAAAGGAGGTCGCACCATGCTACGAATCTGTGTTAAGACGGACGTCTCCGGCCACCACGGATACCAGCCCCCCGAGCGCGAGATCGGTCGCACCGTCAAGGACTGGCTCTATGACTGCCTGAAAGAAGGCAGCCTGGTCGTGCAAGACGACCAGCCGACTAAGTTCAACGGCCAGTTGGACTTCACGGTCAGTGTCGAGTGCCACCGCATCGCCGCCGACCGCAACTACTACGGGGTTAAGGCAGTAAAGCTGCAAAACCCCACGACGGTTGAGCTGCGGGTACGACCGAACGGGTCCGATTACCGTTGGCCGTGCTTCCTGGCCTGCCCCGACCAAATGGTCGCCCTGACCATCATCGGACGATCCCGCCCCAACGCCATGATCTACATGGGGTATCTCGTCGAGGAGCTGCGACTGCGGTTGCAGCTGCAGAACTCTGAACAGGAACCGCCCGCCGGCAAATCGCGGCGGGAGCGGCGCCCCAAGCGCGAGCGCAAGCAGCGCCAAGAGGATGTGGTACGCGAGGAGATCAAACAGACGCTCGCCCTCGCCCACTTCTCATACCTGTTCCAGCAGACGCTGAATGGGTCAACCGAACCAGAGGTCACCGGCAGCGACGTGATTAGGATGGCCACCGTCGCCGTCCGCCGCACGAACGTATCTGAAGAAGCGGCGCTGATGCTGCTCTTCACCCTCACTGAGGGTGCGATCATCGAGCCCGTCAGCCGAACAGGCGACCAGCTCTTCACGCCCGGTGTAGTGATCGCCGAACACGTCGCCTGGTACGAGGAGTATCTGCGTGCCCAGCAACGCGACCGAGTCCAGGCCGACATCAACCACACCAACCGGTTGATAGCGGCGTCACAGGCCCGCGAGCACCAGTTGGAAGAGGCGCTGCAGGCCGAACGCACCAAGCAGGCGGCGTTGCAGATCGAGCTGAATGGGTTCGAAGCGCAGCTCGCCGCCATCCCCCATCCCCGTGACGACGGATAGCCCACACCGTCCCACTTCCCCGAAAAAGCCGCCCTCACCCCCGAGTGCGGCTTTTTCGATTATTAGGGCTTGACAAAGTCCAACCAGTCTGCTATACTTTGTAAGTCATAAATCAGAACATCTGGACGATTCGTTCTCTTTACGATATTTGGTCGGTTGAACGCTTTGCAGTTCGCTGCACGTAAGTAACCCTCACCCATTATATTGCGCCATACATGTCGCACGGGGAGAGTATGTTCATAACGTTCGTTCCAGCCGGCCATCTTATTGTGACCCCTAGTACGGGTCATTTTTTTATACAAACCCAGGCATATGGATGATCGAATGAATACTATGGGTGCAACGAAGCTATTACTAGTAATATCTCTTACATGCGACAAAACAGCCTGAAAAGGCTGTTTTGTGGTCGAGACCCAGAAAGTTATCTCGAACTCTTAGAATTTATCATAGTTAATAACTGCATAATAAGCGAGATCAGATCTGACCTAAGTACGCTTCTAGCCATTTCTGTTCGATCAAATACGTCAAATATTATATACTAGAAGTATAATTTGCTAGTTATATCATATGGATACACAAGACGGACAAGAACATTTAGAATTAACAAGATTTCTCATTGAGGAAGAACCTACAGATGAAACAACATCCGAGTATGATCTCAAGGATGTTGATGGTGAGTATAGTCAAGGTTCAGAGAACAATTAGCCATTATTTTCTCGAAACTGCACAATGACACAGATTAACATTTCTAAACATAAGATACTAACTGAGATCCAGAACAAGCTTAATAATAGTCACACTCTAAACACCTATTTTGGAGATCTTGTAAGTACAATATTAAAAAAAGAAAGTGAACCTCTTAAACTTCTCGAGAACCCCCTTATTAGGGAGATGGCCTTCAGTCGTATCGGATTAAAAACTTTCGAAGACTATATAGATAGGGCTGGCACAATTACAAATATTAAGACTCCACTAAAACGATTAAAGACCAATTTGTTTGGTGAGTATTATGCTGTGTTTGATGAAATTAGAGCCGCCCTTGACCTTAAGTTAAAATTAAAAGCAGATAATATTCAATTTATTAGGGGTGCTGATGGAAAAATGCCCGACATCTCGTTCGAATTGAATGGTACGACGAGATATTGTGAGGTAAAGGGTTTGATGGACAGCGAACCAGGATTTCAGATATTTCATAACAAATTATCTGCTAAAGCTGTATTTGACCCTAACTATCAGAGACATTTTGCACTCAATATTCAGATCGCTGATGATAGAAAGGCGTCTTCTGTTAATCAAATACTAGAAAAGGCTGCAAAAGACATTATTAGGCAAATAGACCAACTTAAACCAAAAGATACATCTACGCTTACTGACAGCGATGAATATGTATCACTAGAAGTAAAGGAAGTTGATAGTAATAAGGGATTTGGTTTTAGCTCGTACGGTAGTGGTGTGTGGTTGGATAGTCTTACGAGGGCAGCTATTGCCTTCGATATTCAGGATGCTGTAAGAAGATCTCATACATCATTTAACGTAGCCTACAAACAGCTCTTAAGCGCACGTGGGAACAGTGTGGAGGAGGTAAAGAAGGATTATGTATTACTCTATCCCAAATTAGGGCAACAATTCACGCTGTTAAGATCTGAGCGCATCCGTATCATCAAGGACATATTTAGAGCATCGTTCAGAGCATATGACTGGCATAAGCTGACTAATATAAAGATATATAACTATGCAAATTAAGAACGGGTCACCGATATTACTAGAACAACCCCTTAATATTTGTGCTGAAGGCTATAGCTATCTTCTCAATGTTTATCAGAGATGGGTTTCGTTCCCCTCTTTCAATACCCGATATGTAAGTCCTATCTAATCCAGCTCTAAGAGCTAGATCTTCTTGTGAAATACCCTGTTCTTTTCTTAAGTTGCGAATGCGTTGACCGAATTCAATTTGAACTTTTGTTTTTTTCTTCATTGCCTACCATTTTTGTGGTAGGATGACTATAGGTCTACGGACTATAAGTCACATTAGTAGTTAATCTATATGAAAATATTAAAGACTATTGCCTACATCGTTGTTGGTTTGTTTGTTCTAATGATCTTGATTGGAATATTCGCACCGGCTCCAAAAAAGACCACACCAAAGTATGAAATTGTATCTGAAGAAGATGTTTCGTACCAGGGATGCAAGAGAGGAGTGTATCGTGTTGTAATGGATGACAACTCGAGTGATAAAGATATTCAGTCAGTAATGCAGTTGGTCATAGATGATAAGAAAGTCCAATGGGATAATGTCACGGTGAATGTATTTAAAAACAGTGAAAAGGACAACGCCAAAAATATGGGTTACACTCTTGGTCAAAAAGAGTATGGTACCTGCGAGTAGAGCCTAAAACCTGTTATCATAGTGGCAAATGGTCAGTAAGAATCAGAAGGTTGCCACAACCAAAGCATTATTCGATCTAAACTACTCTGCTACTCAAATAGCTCAGCTTTTAGATATTCACCGTGCTACTGCTTACAGATACAAAGAAGTGCCTGCCAGTGAGGACGTGCGACGCTTTGCGACAGAAATAAAGAGCTATTTTATTTCTAAGCAAAGTGAACTAATGGCCAGAATCCTCACAAAGATCGAAAAGAAGCTAGACGAAACTGATGATTTACGGATGCTCTTAAGAGGGTACGAGGTGATAAGCAAACAGACTCCACTTTTTGAGATTGGGGTTAAATTTCCACCTGAGTCAGGAATTATGGATATGATGAGCGACGAAGAGCTGGAAGAGGAACTTAGTAAATTAGATGAGTGGAGAAGCGAACAGAAAGTTTAGGTGAAACAAGCATATATTAGTAGATATTAGAATCAATGAACGAGTGGGTTAGGACCAAGGAGTTCAGATCATTAGAGGACATTGATTTACTTATTGATGCAAAGATGCAGGAGGGCCTAGATGTTGAATATAAGAGTGAGCTACATCTGAATTCAGATAGCGAAAAGAAGGAATTTTTATATGATGCGGTCTCATTTATTAATTCTGATGGGGGTCATATTTTTTTTGGAATTGATGAATCTAAGGGGGTCCCAACAAATATTAATCCTATTCATATTGATGACACTGATACATTCAAGGCAAAAATAGACCAAATACTTAGAACAGGCATAGAACCGCGGTACAGCGCCTTTGAGATTACATTTATCAGTGCTAGTGAAAACAAATTTATAATTGAGCTTGCTCTTAATAAGAGCTATCACGGGCCGCATCGTGCTTCGTATCAGAGTCATCACAGATTTTACCAAAGGTCGAGCATAGGAAAGGTCGAATTAGGTATTCTTGAATTAAAACAAAAATTTCTTGAGATGAATCTTATTCGTGATCAAATAAAAAACAAGGCGAAGAAGCGCATCGAGGAAATTAGAAATGGCTCCGTTCCTGCACATATCGAGCACACAAAGCCTCTTTTTGTGTTACAGATGTTCCCTATAGATATTTTTGACTTCAATGCTAACAAATTAAAACAATACAAAGACGGGTCTTTAGAGACAAAATTATACGTGTTAGGTACTAAGCAAGGTGTCTCTTTTAAGCGCTATAACTTCGATGGCCTTTTAGCACAGTACCCAGATGAGGGTGGGGTGGGTGCATATACCCAGCTTTACAGATCTGGACAAATTGAGGCAGTTATTAGGTGTGATTACCAAAAATCGGAGGACACCACCGAGAAGTTTATTAATCCTAGATATGAATTCGCAGTGGTAGAAAGCCTGTCAGACTATTTTAAGATATTAATAGATATTGGAGCAAACTATCCAATCGCATTAAATGTGTCACTTATTAATGCAAGCTCCTATTTTATGTATTTGAATGAGACACAAAGTTTTTACCAATTTCAAGGTAGTAAGCAAATACAAGGTAATGAACTTGCAACTGATTTTATTGAAATAACCGATGAGCCTGAGAATGTTGATGTGCTTTTAAAGCCCCTATTTGACCAAATTTGGAATTCTGCGGGATTTGAACGATCTTTAAATTACGACAATTCTGGAAGGTTGCCGCAATAATCACAAGGACATTGAAATTAAAAATGAGTGATCAATTAGAGCCTGCTAATGCTGCACAACTTGCAGATTATTTGCTATCTGTAATAAATCCAGCTACCGAGGAGGTTGCCAAGAAGTATGTTATATACGCACGAAAATCTACTAAAGGAGATGAGAGACAGGAAAGATCTATCGAAGATCAAATATCAGACTGTTTTGAACTCCAAGTTAAACGTAACGATCTAAATGTTGTTGAGACTATCAGGGAAAGATACAGCGCTAAAGAACCAGGAAGGCCGTTGTTTAAGGAAATGATGGATGGGCTAAATACAGGAAAATATAACTCAGTCCTTGCCTGGCATCCTGATAGACTATCACGAAATATGAAGGATGCGGGGGAGATTATTTATATGTTGGAAATCGGCGTTATTAAAGATTTAAGATTCGCAACATATACGTTTGAAGATTCACCTATGGGGAAAATGCTTCTTGGGATGTCATTTGTTATGTCAAAACAATATAGCGATCATTTAAGTGAGACGGTCACTAGGGGTCAAAAGAAAATAATTCAGGGTGGGCAATATATACACGTACCAAAACACGGCTACAAATTTAACAAGAGTGGGTACCTTGTACCAGACGGATTAAACTGGACCATTATTCAAAATGCTTTCGGAATGCGTCAAAGGGGTGTGGGATTGCAGAAGATTACAGATTATATCAATTCAAGCGGGTATTTAAGAGCGCCCTCAAAAAGAAAAAGGAGAAAGAAGACCTATACAATTGATCAAAAAAGAGTTTCGAATTTGTTACGAGACACATTCTACGCTGGGGTTCTAATCTGGAACAAACAGGTAATTAATTTAAAAAACCAGTATGATTTCAAGCCCATATTAACAGTTACACAGTTTCTATCTATCACGAAACTAGACAAAATAACTAAAAACTACAAATCTGTCGCAAGAGCACTAAAGAAATCCGTTAAAGCTGATTTATTTAGAAATATCATAATTTGTGGTGAGTGTGGAGAACCGTTTCATAGTGGTATAACCAGGGATAAAAAAGGGGGAAGTCGTTATTACTTTAGATGTGAAAACAAGTCGTGTTCTTTTCTAAATAAATCAGTTAGAGCAAAAACAATACTGGACTTTGTATACGATTTTGTTGCGTCCCAAGATTTGTCGACAAGAGAGTGGTATCAATACACAAAGAAACAAGCGGAAAAAGATTTTCAGGAACGATTTACAGAGATGAAAAGTGAGCTTAATTCACTCAGAAAAAAGAGGGTGGATAATCAAGATACTTATAAGAGAATCAAGAGACAACTCATAGATGACCCATCATTAAAGAAACATCTCGTCCAAGACTTGGACAGCCTGTCAGATCAAAAATTAAATCTTGATCGCAAGATAGATAAATTGGAAAAGGTTTTGGACAAAAAAGATACGCTATTGCCTAGTTACGAAAAGTATCTTGAAACATACAAGAAACTAGCTCACAGACTTAAATTCACACCAAATATGAAATTCAAAGACACAGTAGCCAAAAAGTTCTTCTTGAACATCATTGTTACTCCTGAAATAACAAGCACTAGAAAAGACGGCAAACCTGTTATTCAGTGGGAAGTAACCGACTACGAGCTAACACCAACCTATCGAAAACTACGAAAAATTTACGATGGTCGGGGTGGCGGGACTCGAACCTCGGGTGAAACGTTCACGACTATTGCGCTGGTCGGGGTGGCGGGACTCGAACCCGCGGCCTCAAGACCCCCAGCCTTGCGCGCTAGCCAACTGCGCCACACCCCGTTGACGCAATAGTCGTGAACGCTCTACGTACTAATCATCTGAAATTGGTAGTTTATCTAGCAATTTCAGATACCTAATTATTAAAATGACGTTAGTCATTTTACTGCCATGTCCCCCAGCCTTGCGCGCTAGCCAACTGCGCCACACCCCGCGACCTACTAGCCACTATAGCGATTTATCAGGTGTAGCGCCAGAGATCATTCGGCAATAGCAGCCAAAACAAAAAAGTGAGCGCCCCGGGTATGACCCCGATAGACGCCCAGGCTGGGACGGTGCGACCGACCTACCGCACCAGATCCGCCAATGTCGGAACGCTGATCGCCCCGTGCTCCCGAAACTCCTCCGCCGAGACCAGCCCCGTCTCCACCCCAATGAAGGAGAAGCCAGCCCCGCGGGCAGCGTACAGATCGTGCAGGCCGTCACCGACGTACAGCACCTCCTCGGGATAGAGACCCTGTTCATGCAGTGCGGCTACCGCCGGATCAAAAACCCTTGGATTCGGCTTGTGAACCGTGGTGTCCTCGGCCGCCTGGATGTACTCAAACCACTCACCCGGTATACTGAGCGACTCCAGGTCGTAGTTCAGACTACGGTGAGTGGACGCCGTGACGATCCCCAACCACTTACCCAGATCCAACAGCCGTTGCAGCGTTGGAATCGTGTCGGGAAAAAGTGTTTTGGGGAACCTCTCACTGTATACGCGACTGTTCTCTAGCGCCCGATCGGCGTCATCGGTGCCGAAGATTGCGCAAAGAAACTGGGGTAGCGGTTTGCCCCAGTGCGCCAGAATCTCTGCCTCCGTCAGCGTTTTGCCGTAACAGACTTGTGCAACAAGGATGTGCTGTTGCACCTTGGGGCCACGGGTACCAACGAGGGTATCATCGTGGTCAAAGAGAGCGACCAGTACGGTGTCGTCGATGAGCATGACGATACTCCCTGAGCTGAAAGTAACACAAAAAGTGGCCTCAGAACAGGCCATCCGCTGTTTTAGTCCACTAAAAAACCAATCGTGTGGTGTAAAGTCCCCTTATACAGGTGGGTCGCCGCATCCTATCACCACGGTGAGAGGAGATATTGGCATCCCGTTGTAATCAAAATTGATAACTTACATTCTACGATTGGCACCCTCACCATAGCATATTTGGATTAAGTTTTGGATGAACAAAAGATTACATTGACATTACAATGCGGTTCAGCTATATATACAACAATGTCGTCTACTTGACTGTAGGCAGACATGGAGGTGCCAGTTGGACCTTGCGACATTGAACCTTGCAGCACTGAACATGTTCCCGCTGAGAGGCGGTGAAATGGCCATCCGGCTGCCGGACAATCGCCTCTTCCACTTCGACACTGGCGTGCCCGTGTCGGACTACCACAACAAGTGGGAACGCACACCGAACGCCGGCGACCGGCAGCGCATCAAGAACGAGGGCTTCCCTGCCCCGATGCTCCCCTACCTGCTGCACCCTGCCAACAGTCAGGCCCTCTTTCCCGAAACGGCCTGACCCCCAACCCACTGACCCGCCTACGGGCGGCCAACAACCTGACATCGGAAGGAAACGACTGCGTGAAAGCCATCCGCATTCGCCAGAATGGCACAAGGCACAGCCCTGTCGTTGCGACCTGTATCCGCAACGCCGAAGGCATCCTGATCAGCACGACCGGCGCCCAGTTCGGTCGCACGTTGGGTAACGCCGCGAGGGGCGTCACCAACCAGGGTCGGCACTACTTCACCGACCAGGCGACGGACGACGAGGTCAAGGCGTTCGTCGAGGCCGGCCTGATCGACCCGCCGGAACCGGCGGCCATCAACGGCCGCGGCTGCGGGCGCAACGGGGCACGTCAGAGGTCGCCCCACAAACTGCCCCGGCCACTGCTCCAGCAGCGCGACCGCGCTTAGGGAGCACTCCCTCCTGTAACTCGCTATCGTACCCCGCGTCCGGCCCGTCGCTTGCGACAGGCCGGACGTCGGCGTTTACCTAAAAAAATAGTTGGATCACCGTTCAGACCGAAGCGTGTGCCCGGGTGCGGTCTGTGACGTGATCCAACAGGTTCTGGTATACTTCAGGTAGTTTATGGAAGCGCGGTCGCCCCTACTACCCCGTGTCGCTTGTCTTGCCAGCAAAGAGAAACTGGCAGATCGGTTTTTGGTGACCGGCACGGTGCCAAAAGAGCCCGGAAGTGGTCCTATCTTGCTGTACAGCATCGAGGTCACGCGCCCGTGGTTCTCTGACTCGCAGCTAG
>Ga0265292_1002862_pt1 | contig 11317 bp, 17 predicted proteins | sample Munlanlewell296A_FD_189080 | JGI IMG/M metagenome (GOLD analysis project Ga0265292, IMG submission 189080) | Leachate microbial communities from a municipal landfill in Southern Ontario, Canada - Leachate well 296A | ecosystem: Engineered > Solid waste > Landfill > Unclassified | place: Canada...
AATTGATATTCTTGCATACAATCTCAAAGAAAAAACATTCATAATCGGAGAAGTCAAATGGACAAATAAGCAGTTAGATGTAGATATAATTGAAGAGCTTGAAAGAAAATCAAAATATATTAATTATGGGGGAACTTATAAGTTTCTATTTGTTTCAAAGAGCGGTTTTACAGAAAAGGCATTAAAGAAAATGCAGGATATCGGAGCAATTCATCTTGATTTGAAAGAGATTGAAGATTTGTTTGATAAGGTTAATAGGTGAGGGTTCTTATAAAAAGTAATTATGTTTGTAAAATCTTATATTGTGAATAAGATATAGTATTTAATTAATAAGAATAATATAATGAATTTGGATTTTGGTGAGAGGGTGTTTGTGGTTGTGCAGTGGAGGGGGATAGTAATTAATAAAAAGTATTCTTGGTATGTATATTCATGAAAATCAAAGACCTTCCAGACTCTTCTAAACCGAGAGAAAGATTTCTTAAACATGGACCAGAAGCATTAAGCGATGCGGAGTTATTTGCAATAATACTTAGAACAGGATTAGTTGGAGAGAATGTTATGGAGATGGCTAATAGGCTAATAAGCAAGTTTGGGCTTGTAAATCTATTTGATTGCTCATTAAAAGAACTTCAACAGATAAAGGGTATAGGTCCAAATAAAGCAATGCAGCTATTAGCTATGTCTGAATTGGGAAAGAGATATAATCAAGAAAAAAATTCAATAAAGAAAATTACCTGTGCGGAAGATGTTTTTAAATTATTTCACACACGACTTAGAGATAAAAAACAAGAACATTTTTACATAATTATGCTAAACGCCCAAAACAATATTATTGGCGAACCTGTCCTGATAACGTTAGGAGTATTGAATACTTCAATAATAGATTCTCGAGAAGTTTTTAAGTCTGCAATAAGAAATTCTGCTTTAAGAGTAATTTTAATCCATAATCATCCTTCAGGAAACCCAAGTCCAAGCTCAGAGGATAAAGAAGTCACAGAAAAACTTATTGATGCAGGAGAACTTTTAGGAATCAAGGTTTTGGATCATGTTATAATTGGAGAAGATAAATGGTGGAGTTGGAAGGAGAGAGAAAAATGAGAAAGGTTAATCTTTTGCACAATAATTATTAAAAAGTTTGAAAATAGCTTATTACATATGGAAGAAAAATCTTTTGAGAATATAATTGGTTCATTTAAGCCGATTAATATAGGGAATCTATTTAAGAATAATCAATTTTTTGTTTATTATAACCAAAGAGTTTATTTCTGGGATGAAGAAAAATTGGAAGAATTGTGGGAAGATATTTTAGAGATTATGGAAGAAAGGGCAAAGGAGAGAAATGAATTCTATAAATTATATCATTTCTTTGGACCAATGTTCTTTGTACCATCTTGCAAGAGTTTAAAAATTTTGGATGGACAACAAAGAATAACCACTATAAGCTTATTTTTGAGGGTTATTTATGATTTGATTGATGAGTTGAGAGAAACAGGATCTCTTTCTAGAGAAGCAATGGAAATATCTGGGAAAATAAAAGAACTTTTATTTGATAAAAAAGAAGGTAAGGATATAAAGAGAATCTCGTTAGGAAAGAGAAATGAATCTCATTACTCAAAATTAATGATTACAAATAATCATCCCTTAGATAAAATTTCTCAGTATGCGGGGCCTTCATTTTCTAAAACCGAAAAAAGAGTATTAAATTGTTATAAATTCTTTTTTGATAAGATAATTCAAGAATTAATTAATAAAGATGAAAAATCTGACTTAAAGATAGATAAGAAAGAATTAACTCTTTTATTAAAAGAAGAGAATTCTCAGAAATTTATTGTTAATCTTTTTAATAGTATTATTAATGGATTATATATCCTTTTTACTTCGGTTCCTTCTGAAGACATAATATACAAGATGTATGAAACATTAAATCAAAGAGGTGAGAAGCTTCTTACAATAGATTTATTTAAGAATTTTTTATTTGAGAAATTTGAGGGCCCAGTTAATTCAATTACCATAAATAACTTCTGGGAAGAATTAATTAGAATATGTGAAGAAGAAGAAAAATTAAAATTCTTTCTTAGATGTTTTTATCTTTCTAATTATAATTTTATCAGAGAAAAAGAATTATTTAATTTTATAAAAGAGAAAATCTCTCAAGAAAGAACTAATGATGAAAATTTCAAGATAATAACTGATTTTATCTTAAAAGAAGCAAATTTATATTCTGCTCTAAAAGACCATGAAGATATATTTTGGGAAGATAAACCACAATTAATAGACCTTATAGAAGAATTAAATTATTTAGGTTTTACACAACCGCTCCCTTTGTTTTTATCTTCATTATCAATCTCTTTAGACCCAAGTTTATATGAATTCAGAAAATTATTACAAAGTTATTTGAATTTTGCAGTTAGGAGATTTACTTTGTTAGGAGAAAATCCAAGTAAGTTTGAGAGAAAATATAGTGGATGGGCAACTGATTTAAGAGCAGGTAAGAAAAATGTTAATCAAATTGTTGAAGAAATAAAAGAAATTACCCCTTTTGATGAAGAGGTTGTCCCAAGAATCATTGGATTAAAGTTGAGTATAAAAAATGCTAGATATATTTTGAGCAAAATTAACGATTCTTTTGCAAGTGAATTACCTAAAGTCTGGAAAAATAAGCCAACAGTTGAGCATATAATTCCAAAAAATCCAAATTCCTCTCTTTTAAAAATATTTAAAGAAAAAGAAATAGATTATGAAGACTTATTAGACAGATTAGGAAATTTGACCATCTTAGGACCCTCCGAAAATAGAGAGTTAGGAAATATAGATTATTCTCTTAAAAGAGATAAATATCTTAAAACAAAAATCCCAATTAATTTAGAAACAACTTTAGATGTAGAATTATTTTTAGAAAAAGAAGTAGAGGAACGAGAAAAAAAAATATTAAATATGATTCAAAAGAAAAATCTTTGGGGTTTTGGATTTTATAGAAAAAATTAAAAGGAAGTTATGTCTACTCTTTTAATGCTCAAATCAGAAATGTTTAAGGTTGTAAGGGAATTGCCTTTTGATAATAAGAAAACTATTTTTAAAAAAGGAGATATAGAAGTTCAATTGTTTAGACCATCTAAACTTTCAGCAAGATTTAAGGATTATGATGTTAAAAAGAACTTTCAGATATGGCTTAAAGATGGTAACCGGGAATTTAAACCAAATCATATGAGAGTTATGATTGATTTAAATCTAAGAGTAAGAAGTCGTGAAGATTTAAAAAAAGAACTATTACTTGCTTTTGACAATATCTTTTATGGAAAAGACCCTGAAAAAGAACTTGCTAAATTATCAAAAGAGAAATTTGAACATTACTTAAACGATTTAGTAGTCATAGGAGTTTTAGCACAATTATTTATTATTGAACAAGAATATGGTTATGACAAAGAAAGCATGTTTGATCCACCAACCCTCTTTTTTCAAGGTTGGATAAGAGAATTTATTGATAACCCTAAAGAGATAGATAACTTATGTATGAGTGTTTGTAATGGACAACCCCCTCTTACAAAATATGTTAATTGCGAGAATAAAAAGCATAAACTTTATGTAAAAGAAAGTCCTGCACTTTGGTATTTGTCTTAAATGCGTTTTTGTTCTTCTATTGAATAATTAGTAACAACAACTTCATTTATCTTTCCTCTCTTTGTTGCATCACAATTAATCATTCTGGTTGCTTTTACAACGTGAATGTTATATTCTTTATACAATTCCCGAATAAAAGGGGTATCAGAATTTGAAAGCATAACCTTACAACCCTTTTTGTCCAATTCATTAAAAGCTTCTTTTAATATTTCTTGTTCTTTTTCTAAAAATTTGTCTTTTGTATATGTCGTAAAACTTTCTTTTTTTAATGGATAGTAGGGGGGGTCAAAATAAATAAAATCCCCTTTCTTAGTATCTTTAACAACATCATAAAATTGGGACATTTTTATATCGTCTTTTTGTAAAAGTTTAGAAATCTCTCTTAATTCTCTTTCATTGCAAATGCCTGGATTTTTGTAACTTCCCATTGGGACGTTAAATTTTCCCCTTGAATTAACTCTATATAATCCATTAAAACAAGTTTTATTTAGATAGATAAATCTTGCTGCAATTTGAATGGGTGTTAACTTATCTACATCTTCTTCTCTTGTTTTAGAATAAAATTCTTTACTATGCTTTGATTTGTATTTGTTTAATAAGTTAATCAACTCATCTATATTTCTTTTTACTACATTATACGTTATAATCAATTCTTTGTTAATATCTGAGAGATAAATTTTTTCTATTTCTGGATGAGTTTTAAGCAGAAAAAAAGCAACAGCTCCTCCACCTACGAATGGTTCAAAATATCTTTTTATTTCTTTGGGAAAAAATTGTTTAAACTGCTCCAATAATTGCTTTTTTCCACCTGCCCATTTAATTAATGTTGGAACCTCTTTTCTCATTTTTATTTAACCCCTATAAATCTTTTAAATCTTGTTAACTCTCTCACAATAACATCTTCAAACATAGTTACTACGCCCCAGATTAGAAAGGAGACAAATATGCCAAGCATAAACATTTCTTTATAATAACAAATCATGATAATTTTAGCCCCCTAAACTATTTAAATCTTTCGCCCCCTAAATATTTATAAATTAGTAGTAACATATATGATTATGAAAATTGAGAAAGTTAAGTCTAGAAAATATAAGGATACTCAATATTATAAACACAGGATAGTCCTCCCAGATAATTTAATTGAATCCTCCGGCTTCCAAGAAGGCGACGAACTTTCAGCAGAGGCGAAGAAGGGAGAAATAAGACTGAAGAGGAAGGGGAAATGAAGATACATTTAGACACCACTTCAAACATTATAAAAAACCCTTCTATTAAAAAACAAATTGAAGATAATTTAAGACAGAATTTTGAAATGGAGTTGCCAGAAACAATAAAGAGAATGGGAGAAACCTCTTCTTTTATTACAGCGGAGGTAGGATTTTATTCTAAATTACTTAATGATGCTAAAGAATGCTATCGTCTTGGATTGTATTATGCTACTATATCTATGATTGGAATTACAGCTGAAAGATTTTCTATAGAGTTGTCAGAAAAAGTGGAATTTAAAATTAATGAAAAGAAGATATTAGAAGAAGACTTATTTGATAAGTCATTAAAACAAAGTCTTAGATTAATTCTCTTAAAAAAAGCAGAAATAATAAAACTAGAAATATATAATAAATTAAAAGAAATAAGCGAAATTAGAAATAAATATGTTCATCCAAAAGAAGAGGGGGATGCAAAAAAAGATTCTTTGAAATCTCTGAACTTATTTATAGAAATTATTAACTCAAGATTTTCAGATAATTATATTATAAAAGAAGGTAAAATTGTTAAAAAATAAATAAAATGAATAAACAAATAGAATTAGCAAAATCGTGGTTCACTTTGGCACAAATATCAATTATTTTAGCAGGTTTCTTTTTTGCTTCTGCTGGAATAATGCTTACAAATGCACAGAACACGATGAATTTTGGTATAGATTTAGCAGAAAGAGCAAGCAGTAAAGATTGTAGTATTATAAATAATGTTAGTAGCTATCAAAATCTTACTATAGGATCCTTGAATTATGTTGGAGAGTCTGTATGGGCTAATCTTAATCTCTTTAAGATTTATTTTATTCTTGCTGGAGTATTTGTTATTATTAGTTTTGTGCTTTGGACAATAGGATATCATAAATTAAAAAAGTTAAGGGAGGAGGAAGGTTGAGGAGAAAATGAAAGAAGAATTTTTAAAAGAAATCTCTGGGATAAATAACTTAAAAAGAGTTTCTCTGGGAAGAATTATAATTGGTTTAGTTCTTGTAATTTATGGAGTGATTGTTCTTTCAATACCTTTTGATGACCCTTGGACAAAGATTACTATCGCATTCGTATTTTTTGGATTGGGATTAGCTTTCCTACTTGATGGGCAATCAGTACTTAGGGAATATTTTAGGAATAAAAATCAAGAACATAAAGAAAAAATTAAAGATAAAAATAAGATAAATAAAGAAGAATTAAATTATTCAAAAAAATTAGCAAATGCCACTATTTGGCTAGTGATAGTTACAGCAGTATTGGTTTTAGCAACAATTATTAGTTTATTTTTATCTAGCTCTGCTTTAAGAAAATCTGAACAGCTAATTGAGATGACCGCTCCTTTTTATCCTGATTTATATATTAATCAAAGTAGGACAGGAGAGTCATTCCATGATTTTAGTATAAAGAATTTGTTTCAAGTAGGAAATACCTCTCAAGCGATTGTACAGGGGGTTGAGTTAGGATTTATTTATAGAAATATAGGTCAAGGAGAAACTGGGCCAGTTAGATTTAGCTTTTGGGATGAAAATTTTAATTATACTAAATATATTTATGGATATCAAAAATATTTACAAACTATTAATCCCTTGAGTGCAGGAGAAATTGTTTTTGAAATTATTCACCCCAATTGTACTGAGACAAACAATGAATCTCGTATACCTGAACTTAAAAAACAATGTAGGGAAGCAGTAGTTGATACTGGTCCAGTAAAATGGTTCTTAAAAGTAGATTGTCCATTTTGTAAAACAAGAGAGAAATGTTTTCAATTTTATACTTGTATAATTAATGATACATACACAGAAGAAAATTGTACAATAGAATTAAAAGATTGGAAATCATTTAAAGAATTAAATAATTGTGATAATTTAAAATAGGATAAGACTGAAGAAGAAAAAATAGAGTATAATAATTCTTAAAAATAGTAATCTTCTATGTAAAACATAATAAAATGAGTTCAACGAAGTTAATAAGACCCTATAATGCTGATGGGAGTGAGCACAATCAAGTTTACTCTTTAAGTACAGAAGAATCTCTTGAATGCCCTTTTTGTTTTACCCAGATAGAAATTCAAGAACTGAGAGGAGTTTATTGGAACAGAAATAATCAACTTCAAATTTTCTTAAAATGCAAGAAATGTAATAATTCTTTCATAGGATATACTAGATATAATTCAGGAGACGATATATTTCATATTGATTCGCTTTCCAAAGGAAATCATAAAAGAAGAAATTTTCAAGAAGAAATAAACAAATTATCTCCAATCTTTGTCCAAATTTATGGAGAATCTGAATTTGCAGAACAAGAAAATCTATCTGAAATTTGTGGAGTTGGGTATAGAAAAGCATTAGAATTTTTAATAAAAGACTATCTAATAAAAAAATTTCCTAATAAAGAAGAAGAGATAAAAAAGAAATTATTGGGAAATTGTATAAGTGAGATGATAGATAACCTTAGAATAAAAGAAATCTCAAAAAGAGCAACTTGGCTTGGAAATGATGAAACTCATTACTTTAGAAAATGGGAAGATAAAGATCTAGAAGATTTGAAAAGATTAATTGAAATAACAGTTCATTTTATTTCTATGGAAATTGAAGCAGATAAATATCTTGGAGAAATGAAAGGATAATCAAATCAATTTAAAAATGGAATTTTATAACGTTTTTAAAGATAAGGCAATAATTAATATCATTCCATTATTTACTGGATTATACATTGCTTATAATACCTCATTAAGATTAATACCTGTTTTGCTTATTTTGAGTGTACTTCTTTTTTATTTACTAATGACTGCTTTAACAAAGAAATTAATTGAAGAAGGAATTAATAGAGATAAAACAACAGAAAAAGAACTTTATGAAAGATTAATACAGAAAAAATATAAAATACTTAACATCCTTATTGCATTTAGTCAAGTTTTTTTGTTAATTATAACCTCTATACTTTTGTATCAATTTCGAAAAGATTTTATTTGTTTTTTATTATTTTGGTCTTTAATAATCGGTTTCACTTATAATTTATTATCTCTTTTTGTTAATCGTGGGGATATTATTAAGAAATCTTTTAAATTTGGCCTTTTCTAAAACTTCTCCTAAATCTCCCCCTCCCCCCTTCTCCCCCCCCAAAACAGCAATATTTAAAAATGAGTAAATATCCTGAAAGTCATGGCAAAATATAATCTAATCCTAAAGACAGCTAGGGATGATGAACCAAGAGATTTATCTGTTGTTAATGTAGAAGGACCAAGGGTTCCTGTTAAAGGCGAGATAATTGATTCTAGGTATCTTGCAGAATATATAAAAGAATTTGCAACACAGGATCATAATCCAAAATATGTTTCTAATTTTGCTAATTCAAGGTTTAATGTTCTTGAGATAGATCATATACCTAAGTATATAGAAGGTAAACTTGAAGCGGTAGTAAATGTTATTGCACTTAAGATTTAATCTCCCTTACTTCTAATCCTTAATCACTTTTTTATATCTCCCCCCTCCCCCCTCTCTCCCCCCCAAAAAGAACTCTTATTAGAAATGATTAAAAATTAGAGTTTATTATATAAAATATGGCAAAAAGAAGAATAAATTGTCCTAAAACAACAAGAGGGCAGATTAGAAGAGCTTTAACTGGAGAAAGGAGGAAGGGGAAATGAAATTAAAATTTATTGTTGATAAAGATAAAGATAAGTTATTTATAAAAGCGGGGAGTAAAGAAGCTCTTTCATATATTGATGAACAATATAAAACTTCTTCAAAGTTTATTAAAATAGCAAAAGATTTATATCAAAAATCATGGGATGAAATTGATAAAGATTTTTCAGAGTATATTGAAAAAACTACAGGATATAAATGGTTTTATCCAGAATATAAATGTGTAGTTTCAGTTATTTTTCCGGGCCTTCCTGCTTGGTGGGATATTCCTTTAATATTTAGGCATTGGAAAGAAAATCCCTATTTTATGAGGAGAATAACTGCACATGAATTAATTATGTCACATTATATTCAAATCTATAAAAAATATTATAAACATGAAGGACTCACAGATGGACAACTTTGGGCATTAGCAGAAATTGCTGCTTGGGCTTTAACGTCACTAACCCCCGAAGTTAAAAAATTCTGGCCATGGAATACAAAATATTACACAGATCATAATTATCCTTGGATTGTTAAAATTCAAAACAAAATGAAACAAATATTCTTAGAGAGAAAAGATTTTGATGAATATATCCAAGAAGGAATTAAAATAATAAAGAAATATCCTCATATGAGCCCATTACACAAAGCATATTCTTTAGGAAATATGCTTAGTAGGGGAGTTCCAAAATATCAAATTAGGGGGGAAAGTGAAAAAGAATTTAAATATATGCGGTAATGAAGGCAACGAGCTTTCAGCAGAGGCAAAGAAAGGCGAGATAAGGCTGAGGGCGAAGAGGGAGAAGGGGAAATGAGCGAAGAAGAATAGACAATTTTATAAATACAAATATACACACATATATATGAAGAAAGGAGTGGAGGTGAGTTCTATATAAAATGGCAAGAAAAATAGATTCAGATTATGACTTTGAATTAGATACAATTCATGTTTATTCTGAAGAGATAAAAAACGGAGTTACAGGATGTTTATCTATAGGAGATTTTAATATAGATATTGGTAATGATAATAAGGTAGTAGGAATTGAGCTTGAGCAGGCTAGCAAGAATCTTAATTTATCCCAAGAAATATTGTCTTCTCCAAGCAAGGTGGATTTAGTTATAAGAAAATATGGAAATGTTCTTTTTATGGGAATTGGGGTTATAAAAGGAACAATAAGTGCATTTACCCATGTCACAACCAGTTCTAATCAAATGTTGATGCAACCCGTTTATTAATTATTAAAGATCATATCTTTTTGGAACTTTTTTCTCTAAATTTCTACTTATAGGAATTGCATTAAATATTTTAATTGGAGATTCATCAAAGAAATAACAGACTTTTACAAATTTATTTGTACTAATTTTATAGGTTAACGTGTATCCAAAGCCGTGTTCAAGTTTTCTTTTAAACCCAGAGATTATTAATTCTGTTTTATTATATAATTCTTTCAATTGATTTATTTCAAATCCATGTCTAGGAAGATTAACAATATTATTCAACCAATAATGTTTATGAATTTCAAATTCTTCAAACTTTTTATTTTTAAGAATATTCTTTATCTTTTCTAAATCCTCTTTTGTTAAGGGAACGTTCTCTTCATATTCCATTATGAAGATAATGCTCTTTTATTTAAAAATCTATAGAAGTAAATTATATAATTCTCCTCCCTCCCCCCACCAAATCCGCCACATAATCACCCCCTCACAATCCCACTAAACCACAATAATACTTAAAAATAGTTCAGACATCACCAAATCATGCCAATAGACAACCTATTATTAGAGAAAACAACAATAAAATTCCCAAAACCTCTTAATCTTAAAGGATCTGAAAAATTGCTTGAGTACATTTCTAAAAAACTCCCGGGAGATGTAAATTATACTGTTAATTATTATTCTCATTTTCTTTATAATAAAGAAAGAAAAAAATCTCTTAAAAGTAATGGAACAATTGGTATAACCGCAAATATTATAAGTTCTAAAGAAGCTATGGCTTTTTGGGATACGAGTATGCTTTCTTCAAATGAAAATTTATCAAGACTGTCTTCAATGGAGTTTTCAAAGGTTCCTGGATGGGATATCGCTGACTACAGACCGGAAGTTCAGGGGCTTTGGGATGATGTAAGAAAAATTGTTGAGGATTACTTTAAAGAGCGTGAATTTCTTAGAATATAATCTTTTTCCCCACACCCCCCCAATCAAACCCCCAAAAAGAACTCTTATTAGAAATGATTAAAAATTAGTATTTATTATATAATGAAAAATAAAAAAATATATTTTGTTTATAAATTTACAAATAATCCAAATCCTACTGAAACATATAGAAAACTTGAAGAGTTGTTCGGAAAAGGATATATTTTTAGCAAAGAACATCCAAAAGCTGAAGAAGGATTGACCAGAGAAGAAATTAGACAATTGTTTACCAAAGATATGAAAGAAGGGAAATTTGATGTGGTTATTGTTGATATATCCTATGGAAAAGGAAGATTTATGGGAGAGGAAATTGCTTTAGCGAAGAAATTAAAGATTCCTGTTATGGAGGTTAATTTGCTTGGGGGAGAAGCAAAGAAGGGAGAGATAAGACTGGTGAGGAAAAAAATATAAATGGATATTCTATATAAAGACAATGAAAGAGGATATAACACACATAGCTATATTTAATGGAAAATCTATAAGAAGGAAATTAGTTAATAATGAATGGCTTTTTTCTGTTATAGATATTGTAGAAGTTTTAACTGAAAGTACTATTCCTAAGAGATACTGGGCAGATTTAAAAGCAAGGCTAAAAGAAGAAGGATTTGAAGCGTACGATAAAATCGTACAGTTGAA
>Ga0265292_1002863_pt1 | contig 11316 bp, 11 predicted proteins | sample Munlanlewell296A_FD_189080 | JGI IMG/M metagenome (GOLD analysis project Ga0265292, IMG submission 189080) | Leachate microbial communities from a municipal landfill in Southern Ontario, Canada - Leachate well 296A | ecosystem: Engineered > Solid waste > Landfill > Unclassified | place: Canada...
TGGGTGCTCGGCGACGATTTGCTTTGCGACTCGTTCGCGGCGCGCAGTCTAGATCCGGAACGAGCGTGGCGATGCCTTCATCAGCTGCTGGCGAAAGGCGCCGACGATGGTGGTGGCGTGAACGTCGTGCATGATCCGTCAGCACCGGAGGAAATGCTGAAGGCCACGAACCAGCGGCCTTATCGTACCCAGCCGAGGGGCAAGAAGTAGGCGGGATCGTCAGTGCGCGCGACGCCGGACGGAGCGGACCCGACTCCCAAGTGGCGGAAATGGCTCGGCCTCCAACTAGGGAGGGTTCTTCGACTTCTGCCCAGTCGGGGGCGCCCGTGAAACCGCCGGTCAGGGGGGTGCAGAATCTGGGAATGAGCGCACCGGAGGCCCAGCTTTCTACCCCTTTCTACCCGAGGCCTCCAGGGCCCCTGTCCGTGGCCAAGTAGAAGTCCCCACTGGTGGCCAACGTAAATGGGCTCTCCTGATCCCTACTCCCGCACTTACGAGGAAGCGGCAGCATTGGCCTTGACCTCCTGAGGGCGGTGCTCCTCGAGGATCTTGAGATATTCCTCCACCAGACGCGGGAGCATGCCGGTGAGCAGAGGCAGCACTTCCCGGGAGAACTTGGAGGCGAGCAAGCGGACTCGCTCGAAGCCACGGATGTAGCGGTCCACCGCTTCTTTGGAGTGGTAGGTCCGGCTGGCGATCTCCGGGGTGAGCAGCCCCTCAAGGTAGAGGCGGATGATCGCCGCCTTGTGGGTAGGAAAGCTGCCCATGTCCATGAGGTAGCCGCGCAGCGGGAGGAACTCGCCCCGTTCGCGTAGCACGACCGCGGACAGGCTGACGCCGGCTTCGGAGTAGCCGGTCACCAGCGCTATGTCCCTCTGGGAAAGCAGCCCTCCTTGCTGGTAGGCCTGCCGGGCCAGCCGGCGCACCCGGATGGTCCGGCGTTCGGCCTGCGGCAGGGCTTGGCGGATGGCGTCGAGGTCCTCGTCGGCCACGATCATCAGGCGCACCGGCACGAGCTTCGTGTTGGCGATGGTCTTTCCCCGCCCGCCGCGTTCCCCTTTGGCCGGGGCGAGGTAGATGAGTTCCCCAGGCTCCAGGTCGCTTTGCCGCCGGTGGTAGGTCCGCACGGTTTCGCATATGTCCGCCACGATCGCTTGGACCACCACGGGCCCCTTGTCGTAGCCGTACTCGTGCAGGAACTTGAAGCGCAGCAGGGCCGGCAAGTTGCGGCGGGCCAGGCGCCGGTAGTCGACCAAGCAGCGGGGCTCACCCTTCACCTGCGGGCCCCCTTTTTTGCCCCTGCCGGCCTTTGCTCCAACAGCTCGTACAGGCGAGGGGCCGCTGGGAACTCCCGCCGGGCCCGCTCGTAGATGCCGACGTACTCGCCGATGAGCGCGGCCGAACGAGAGGTCGCCGCCCGAATCTCGGGGATACTGGCCCCTCGGGCGTGAAGCGCGGCGATCTGGCGGAAGTCGGCAAGGTAGCGGCCGATGGACCCCTCGGAGTGGCCGGTGCGGGACTCGATCTCCGTGAACTGCAGCCCCCACAGATACAGTTGCACCACCTTGGCTTTGTGGGAGAGGCCGGGGCCGATGTCTCGGATCTGGCCCCGGGTGGGCACGGCACCACCGCCCCGACGAATCTCCGCCAAGTCCCGTTTGACCGTCGCCGGAGAGGAGCACGTCAGGAACGCCAGATCCTCGATTGTGAGCAGTCCCCCCTGCACCCGGGCCTGGCGCGCAAGGCGTGGCAGCCGCGCCTGTCGCATCGCCGCAAGCCCCTTCTCGCGCAAAGCCCCAAGATCCTCCGCCGCGGTGATTTCAAGGCGGATCTGGACCTTGCGGCAGGCGGCGATCGGCTTGCCGGGAGGCTCCTCGGCCGCCACCGCCAGGTAGCACAGCTCCCCGGGGCGGGTCGGCACTTGTCCGTAGTCGGAGAAGTAGCGGGCCATCTGCGCGTAGTGGGCCCGCGCGAGGACCGGCGTCAGGTTGAAGTCTTCCTGGATCCTGGCCACGATCGCGGACTCGGCGTCCTTCGCGGCCAGCCGGCCAGTGCCATAGAAGTCCATGAGCCACCCCCTGAGGGTCTGGTAGACCTCCGAAGAGTACGGCTCATGCGAGCTCAGAGTAAGTTCCCACCCGCAGAGGCGGATCCGCGGGGGCGCGTTCCCCGGTGTTGAATCCGTGATCCAGGCGAGGGTGCGTAAATGTCCCTTGAGGGACGATTGCCGGGAAAGTGCGGGGAGCTTCTGGGGCCGGACAACCAGGAAGTCCGAGAGACCGTGAGCTAGTGCGAAGGCGGAGAAGCCCCAAACCCTCCGGGACTACCGGGGCGCTTCGCGCGACTCAAGGCACGCATTCGCCAAGGCCAGGGTTGGCTCAGTCCAGACACGTGACGCGCGACGGCTCTCACGCAACCGCCTCCTCATCTTCGGTCACGACAGTTCTGATGTGAGGGCTCTTCCCGGGCAATCATCTCTTTGAGGTCATGCGGGTTCTTGACGGCGATGGCAGGCGCCCGTAGTGTGTAATGCATGGTAGCTGGTCGAGCACAAGACGGGTTTCTGACCCAGATGCGCAAAGGCACCTTGGAGTACTGCGTACTGGCACTCCTGCGTGAACGAGAACGCTACGGCTTCGAGCTGGTGCGCACCCTGGGGGAGATCGACGGCATGGTCACCAGCGAGGGCACGATCTACCCGCTTCTGCGCCGCCTTCGGGATGAAGGGCTCGTCGACACAACCTGGCAGGAATCCGGCAGCGGACCGCCCCGTCGTTACTACCGCCTCACCAAGGCCGGCCGGGAGGGGCTTGCTGTCTTCTACACGGAATGGAGCCGGTTTCGTGACGCGGTGGACGAGCTTCTAGCCGCAGGGAGGAAACGATGAGCACTGATGCGACGGATCGCGAGGTTGACCGCTACCTCTCGAATCTCAATCGTTCGCTGTCGGACCTTCCGCATGGCAAACGTCAGGAGATCATCGAGGACATCACCGAGCACATCCGCTTGGCTCTTGAGGAGTTGGGGGAATCGAGCGTTGCGCAAGTCCGCGAGGTCCTCGATCGTGTGGGCGATCCAGACGCCATCGCGGCTGAGGCTCGGAGCCGACTAGGTATCCCGCAAGTTCGGCCCACGGCGTTGGAGCCGATCGCCATAGCGCTGTTGCTCTTCGGCGGGTTCCTGATGGGCGTGGGGTGGCTCGCCGGAGTCGTCTTGCTCTGGATGTCCCCCGTCTGGTCTCGCCGCCACAAGCTGCTTGGCAGTCTGCTTGTCCCTGGGGGGCTTGCGTCGGCCTTGTTCGTTTTCGCCATTCCCGGGCAAGTCAGCTACTGCAGCACGATATCCGGACCTGCAACCGTTCAAGCATCGGGAAGCCCAGTTTCTCCTCCGCCGTTCGCGACCCCGCCCTCGCTCAACGCGGTTACACAGTGCGCAAGCTCTGGGCCCGGAACCCTCACCAAGCTCGCCCTGCTTGCTCTCATCGTGTTGATCGTGGTCGGCTCAACCGTGTCTGCCGTGATACTGGGTCGCCGCGTGGGCCAAGCTCGACGCGCGGTCGACGTCTCCCGGCGCTTCGCGTAGCGGAGCATCCGATGCTGCCGCAGGTAGAAGCCCGGAGGGTTGTCAATGGCCAAGTAGAAGTCCCCACTGGTGGCCAACGAAGTCCTCACCCCCAGAGGCCGATCCGCAGGGGCGCGTTCCCCGGTGTTGAATCCGTGATCCAGGCCAGGGTGCATCAATGTCCCTTGACAGTCTTCTGGACCTGGCCGGACGGTATTCGAACCACGTTGCCGCCCTCAGGCGCTTGCCCCGAGGGTGACCACGCCGGGTCTTCGATGGCAGGGCACATCCACTACCGAGTCCGGGCCTCTCCGTCCCCGACCGGCCAGTCCGGCCGGAACGATCCGCCCACATCGCGACCGTTGCCCGGCTGGCGGCGAGGCAGGAGAATTGCGCAGGACAGCCGGAGTGTCTGCGGAACTGTCCACCGACGAGTCGTCGGTGCCTTGGGGAAGGGGGAGTCCCATGCGCAGGCCTTTCGTCACCCTGGTTGTTTGTCTCGGGCTCCTGGCCGGCGCCGCCGGCTGCGGCCAACGGGGCTCCACCCTCCAGATCGTCAAGGGCGCGCCGGCCGCGGCCCTGGAGAAGGGCTCTGCCCGCATGGTCATGGACATGACCATGACGGTCAGCAGCCCGGGGCAGCCCGCGGTATCCGTCGAAATGCACGGCGAGGGGGTCTCCGATCTGGCCAGCGAGCGGGGCCACATGACCTTTCGCATGACGTTGCCGGGTGCCCTTGCCCAGGCCGCCCCCGGTACCTGCGAGTTCCTCCAGGACCAGACCACCGTGTACGTGAAGGTGCCCCCCGCGCGAGCCGCGTCATTCGGCGGGAAGCAATGGGCGAAGGCCGACGCCTCGCAGACGGTTGCTGCCTACAAGGGAATGCCGGACATGACGGACCCGACGGGCGTGCTCGACTTCCTGGCGAGCGTAGGGCGCGACGTGGAGACGCTGGGGACGGAAAGCGTGCGCGGTGCCCGGACCACCCACTACCGAGCGAAAGTCGACTACTCGGCGTTCCTGGAGCAGTACATCAGCAGCCTGCCCGAGGGCAGCCGGCAGGAGGCCCGGCGCGTGCTCGAGCAGTCGGACTTGAAGAGCGCCTTCAAGGACGTACCGGTCGACGCGTGGATAGACGATCAGGGCCTTCCCCGGCGCATGCAGACCACCGTGAAGCTCAAGATCGAAGCGATGGAGATGGAAGCGGGGGCCACCATGGAGATGTACGACTACGGGGTGAAGGTCGAGCTGACCATGCCCAGTGACGCCGAGTCCTTCGAGGTGGGCGACGCCCAGACCGCCGTAGCTCAGGTCTGCTACGGCGGGCTCGGCGCAGTCCCTGGGAACCTGAGCGGATGACCCTGAAGGCCCTGGGCGGCAGGGCTCGTAGCGTCTCCCTCCTTCGGGATGCCGAAGCTTGACGTGGCTGCCGCGCCGGCCGACCTGCCTGAAACCGACTTTCACGAGCGCCTTGACGGTCCGCGCGCCCGAGACGACGGGAAGCGCGGGGCTCACGCCGAAAGGTGACCATCTCTCATAAGTACGTTAGGGAAGTCGCCACACTGACCGCAAACCGGATACACATCTATCGCGATCTGATGTATGGTGCTCACATGAAGAGACTCCAGATCCTGATAGAGGAAGACCTCGATGCGGCCCTTGCGCAACTGGCTGCCGCGGAGCGCACCTCCAAGGGGGCACTCATCCGGCGACTGGTCGCCCAGCACGTCCGCAAACTCCCGCCCATAGAGGCCGACCCTCTCTGGGGCATGGTGGGCGCCTACGACGCCCGGCCCGGAGATGTGGACGAAGTCGTATACGGGCCCAGGCGGGGTAAGTGATCTTCGTAGACACGTCCTTCTGGGTAGCCTTGGGGTTGCCCAGGGATTCCCACCATGCGGATGCGGCCAGGTTGCTTCGTGAGCTCCAAAGCCAACTCCTTGTGACCTCGAACCTGGTCCGGGGCGAGACATGGACCTTCCTGCGCAGGCGCGCCGGCCACAAGGCCGCCGTCGACTTCCTGGACCGCGTGGAGCGTTCACCCCGTGTGCGGGTCGTGCACCTCAGTGATGCGCTTGAGGAAGAGGCTCTGCGGTGGCTGCGCCGCCACGACGAACGAGAGTACTCATTTGTGGACGCTGCCAGCTTCGCTGTGATGCGCTCGCTGAAGGTTCGCTCCGCCCTGAGCTTCGACGAGGACTTCGCCGCCGCCGGCTTCACCTGTCTGACCTAGCGTTCGGGCAGCCCGCTCCCCAGACTGCTGTCCGACCCACAGGCGAAGACTCCATATCACCCAGTGGTCCCCGCGGCGTTTCACCCTCGCGAGGAGACGAACCCGTAGGGTGCAGAAACTCGAACTCGCCGCCAGTCGACCACTTCCTTGGCGTCTTCGGAGCGGAACACCCAGACCACCAACTCGACAAGGCGTCACACGGACGCGTAGACGAACGACCAGGAGAGCGGGGGAGAGACCTTCAGCAGTTGCGCCCCGCACGGGCGGCAGAACACTGCCAGCCCGGTCACTCACGTGCGAATCAGCAGGTCAAGGCGATGATCGGATACTTGCACCCCACGGGCATGGAAAGGGCTTCGAAGGGCAGTCGCACGCCCAGCAACACAAACAAGGATGCGTCGTCATCTGGGGCATGTTGCCCGCGTGATGCCCGCCTCGGTGAGTGCCCGGCGCGCGTCGGCTCTGGCAAGATGTGCCGATCGCCAGCCCGGCTCCTCCCCCATCAGATCGAGCCGCTCGCAGAGCGCCAAGCGCAGTTCCGAGGCCATCTCCCGGTCCAGACGCGGAACGAGGCCCGTAACCGCGGGCACGGCATCAGGCCCGAGCATGTAACCGAGGTAGGCGACGTCGATCTTGCCGGTTGCCTCCCACCGGTCGATATTCCGCTGGGCCACGAAACGCTCGGGGTTCACCACGTTGACCCCAATCAGCAGCACCAGCGCAGTGGCAATCGCGACGGTGAGCAGACGTGCCCGCCATGCCCTCCAGACGGCAAGTCCAAGCGCCACGAACATCAGACCGATCCAGCAGATAGCGACGTAGCCAAAGAAGCGAGCCACGGTGACACCAAACGTGCTCTCATACAGACGAAGTCGCATGAACGCCGACACCACGATCACGAACGCCAGCGCGAGAAGGCCGGTGGACAGACGCTGGAAGAGCCGGGTGGCACGGGGGTTGTCGCGCTCACCGAAGTCCCACATCGCGACGATGAGCAAGACCGTCAGCACGGCTACCGCGATCAGTTGGAAGAAGCCCGAGCGGGCGTACTCAGCATAGGTCAGGCCAGGGGTCACCAGGACTCGATGACGGCCCCCGAATAGAAACACGAACTGAACCACCACGAAGATCGCGAAGAGGGCCCCGACCCCAACCATCACGGTCATCCACTGCAAGGAGCCGAGGCGGATGCGATCGGAGGCCGAGGGAAGGCTTTCGACCCGTCCACGAATCATCGTCGAGATCAGCAGGGTCGCGAAGAGGAACGCCCCGAACACAATGAGCGTGAGATGCTCCGCAGCCGGTGAGAAGTCCCACTTCGGGAGAGAGGGAGTGATCAGATTGGCGAACACTTTGTCGGCCGAGGCGAGCAGAACGGCGAAGAGCAGAACCACCGGCCCAGCCACGAGAACCGCGCGCATCGCGCTCCGAACCCGGCTCGAGTGGATGCCGCGACCCATTGCCACCAGCGGCGAGACCACAAACGCAGGGGTACGCCAGATACCCGCGAGAAGTCCGAGTGCCGCGAGCACGAAGCCACGCAGCGATGCCCGCAGAAGATCGGCATGCTCATAGGCAACGGCGGTCGCAAGGAGCCCGAACGTCGCAAGCGTGTCGAGGGCGAGAACAGACCCGGCATCGCGCAAGGCCGGGAAGATCGAGAAGAACGTCGCAAGCCCAAGAAGGACCTTGCCCCTAACGTCATCCACATAGTTCCACAGCGCCGCCGCGACGATGGCGATGAACAGCGGAAACGACACCCCGGGACTCTGACCGTTGAACGCGAGATCGAAGGCGCTCCCTATCCCGAGAACGAGAAGCACGCGGCTCGAGCCAGACTGCACCTTGCCCTGCCACGACAAGCTGGGGATGCCGGTCTCACGCATCGCTTCAGGCACCGGGCCGAGCCCTTCGATCGGAGGAGGATCTGCACGTGTTTCCGAGCGAGAGGTACCCGAACGGGTGCGTGGAGTACGCGGCTTGTCTTTGTGATCGCTTGGCATGCAAACCACCGGACTGCGCCAGAACATTCCCTACAGGGGGCGGTCGCAATGCGTGACTCGGTCGGCCTCTGCCGGTTGCCTCCGTTGCTGTTGCGGTTGAGTCTGACATGTCGTGCGCGTGCGTCAACCATCCCTTGGCGGCGAAGGGAGTCGCGGTCGCGAGCGAGGAAGCGAAACGAGCGGGCTCGCTCCCCGAGGGTGCAGATACCCGATCCAGCCTGTGACCTGCGGATTCGGATGAAGAACCCCCACGCGGTTACGTTCCGGAAGTCGGCCTGAGAGGACAGGCGGCTGGTGGCAGCCGCCCGACTGAGCCGTCAACGCGACCCGGTGCCGTGGGGGTCCGCCAGGCGAGTGTGCGTCGATGTCCCTAGAGGGTGGCGGTTTCCGTTGGCCACCAACGGGGATGTCTGCTCGGCCATTGACATCCTCGAGCCCTCTGGTTGATGGAGGCTCAAGGGCCTCCGAGACCTGAATCGTCAGACATCCAGGGGAACTGGCCCGAGTCCGTATACTGGCTCCGTGAGCGATAAGGGGAGCATCGATTCCGACAGGATCGCGCCGAGCGCCAAAGCGGATCGCGTCGTTCTGGTTCCGTACGATCCGGCGTGGCCCGAGCGGTTCGCCGAGATTGAACGAGAGCTTCGCCAACTGCTGGGCACGACCCTCTCCCGGATCGAGCACATCGGGAGCACTGCGGTTCCCGGCCTGCCGGCGAAGCCCATCATCGACGTCTTGGCAGAGGTTCCGGATCAGGAAGTCGCCAGGACCGTCGCGGTTCCGGCCCTGCTGGCTGCCGGCTACTACGAGTGCTACTGGCAGTTCGATTTGCCGCCCGGTCACTTCACGTGCGTGAAGCGCGACACGCACACCTACCACCGCCTTGTGCACCTTCACTTGGCGCCGGCGGGGCATCCACAGTGGAGAAGCCTGGCATTTCGCGACTACCTTCGATCTCACCCTGGCGAGGCTCGACGCTACCAGGATCTCAAGAAGGATCTCGCTGTGCGGTTCGCTGAGGACCGCGAGGGCTACACTGTCGCGAAGACGGACTACATAAGGGAGACCACGGAGCGGGCCCTCGGTCTAGCGTTAGCGCGCGGGTCGGGCGCCACGGCCCAGTTTCTTCTTGGGGACCCAGAGTTGGAGATGCTTCCGGTAGCGATTGAGACTCGAGTCGATGACGGCGCGGACTCGCCGAATGGGGGCGGGCGGGAAGAGACGTAGGTCATCGAGCCCGGGCTCCTTCGCAGGCATCATCCCGATTCGGCGCCAGGACCGGGGTCGTCAGGCGCATTCCCGCCCAGGCGAGGGTGGCTTCGCTGGAGAGCCCGGGACCTGACCGGTCCTATCCCTGAGGTGTAGCGGTGAGGGTCGACCTCCTCGCGCAGCACGTGGAGTTCTTCCGCGCTGGGCGGGTGGCCCTCCTCGAGACCTTTGGCCCACAACAGCTCGAAGCTCGTGCTCTCGGAGACCTGCTCCCGAGTGATGCCCAGGTGCAGGGTCTCGGCCTTCGTGAGCGGAGCGTAGCCTTGCCTAGAACATGATGGGTGGTTCAGGTTATACTCCCGGTCGCCGGCCGGCCGCCGGTGTTGAATGGGCGATGAGCCGGTCGTTGGGGAGGTCTTCGATGGCTGAGACGCGGAGCGCGTGGTGGACGCGGTCAAGGCGTTTCTGACTCCTCGACCTGGCGTCGTGAATCAGGCTCGACCGGAGGGAGAGCGATGAACAGCGAGCGCTCCGAGATGACCTTGGGGGCGTGGATACGCGACCGGGGGACGGTCACGCCTTCGCGGATCGCGATCGACTTCCAGGACCGGACAACGACCTACCAGGAGCTGAACGAGCGCTCCGAGCGTTTGGCTGTCTGGCTGCTTGCGTCGGGTCTTCGGCGAGGCGATCGCGTGGCGACCTTGACGGCCAACTGCCCCGAGCACGTCGAGCTCTTCTTCGCATGCGCCAAGGCGGGCCTGATTCTGGTTCCGCTCAACTGGCGGCTGGCCCCCGCCGAACTCGCCTATCAACTGGACGACGCGGAAGTCGCGGCAGTCTTCTTCCAGCGTGCGCACGGCGCACTGGCCGAGTCCGCTTTGGCGGAAGCGAACGTCTCACCGCTTCGGGTCCTGCTGGAGCCAGAGGAGTTGGAGGGGTGTGTCGCAGAGACCGTGGAGGGGAGCCTCCCGGCCGTCGGAGATAATGATCCGCTGATGATCGTGTATACCTCGGGCACCACCGGCAAGCCCAAAGGCGCTGTGCTAACTCACGCCAACTGCTTCTGGACCAACGTGAGCCTGGATCGCACGGCGGATGTGACCACCAACGACGTCGTGCTCCAGATGCTTCCCCAGTTCCACGTGGGCGGATGGAATGTTCAGCCCCTGCTCGCGTGGTGGAAGGGCGCGACGGTGGTCCTCGAGCCGGCCTTCGACGCCGATCGCGCTCTCGAGCTGATCGAACGCAAGCGGGTGACGACCATGATGGGAGTGCCCGCGACCTACCTGTTCATGGCCGAGCATCCCCGGTTCTTTGAGGCGGATCTGAGCTCCTTGCGCCAGGTGATCGTCGGCGGGGCCCCCATGCCGGATGTCCTGCTTCGGACCTGGCAGGAGCGCGGGGTTTCCATCGTGCAGGGCTACGGTCTCACCGAGGCCGCGCCCAACGTGCTGTGCCTTCCTCCCGAGGACGCTGTTCGCAAGGTGGGCTTCGCGGGCCGTCCCTACATGCACGTGGAGGTCCAACTGCGCGATACGGCAACCGGCGAGGTGATCCAGGGTCCTGGCAGGGGAGAGTTGCTGGTTCGCGGGCCCAACGTCTTTGCCGGCTACTGGCGCAATCCGGAGGCCACGGCCAAGGCGCTGAAGGACGGCTGGCTGCTGACGGGGGATGTGGCCGAGCGCGACGCGGAGGGCTACTACCGCATCTGCGACCGTACCAAGGACATGTACATATCCGGTGGGGAGAACGTCTACCCGGCCGAGGTCGAGGCCGTGCTGCACGAGCATCCCGATGTGATCGAGGCCGCGGTGATAGGGGTGCCGCACGAGCGCTGGGGCGAGACCGGACTGGCTTGGGTTGTGCTTCGGCCCGGATCCGGGGCGAGTGAGGCCGAGGTCATCGATCACTGCCGGGCGAAGCTGGCCAAGTACAAGGTCCCGAGCGGCGTGCGATTCATCGAGGCGCTGCCGCGTTCGGCGATGAACAAGGTGCTCAAAACTGATTTGCGCGAACGCTACGAGTGCGAGCGCGAGGCTTGATTCGGAAGGAGTACATGTGAGCAGGGTTGGACTGGCGGCAACGGCTAGCTATTTGCCGGAGAGGTGGATGAGCGCAGCCGAGCTTTCCGCGGCAAGCGGTATCCCCGAGAGGGTGTTGATCGAGAAGTTCGGGCTGCGTGGAAAGCACGTGGCGGCCGAGGACGAACACGTCAGCGACATGGCCGTCAGCGCGGGCAGGCGCCTCATCTCGGAGCACGGAATCGATCCGGAGTCCATCGACGCCGTCGTCTACTACGGCTCTACC
>Ga0265292_1002864_pt1 | contig 11308 bp, 6 predicted proteins | sample Munlanlewell296A_FD_189080 | JGI IMG/M metagenome (GOLD analysis project Ga0265292, IMG submission 189080) | Leachate microbial communities from a municipal landfill in Southern Ontario, Canada - Leachate well 296A | ecosystem: Engineered > Solid waste > Landfill > Unclassified | place: Canada...
TCAATTATCGTACTAGCGGCTGTTTTAGTACTAAATATTTTATTTAGAAACCAATTTAACGGCGGAATATTTCTCTTTATTATCAGCATTTTGATTATATTTTTTGGAATAATTATTTGGATAATCGGGAAAGCAACTTTAGGGGAATATTTCACAACTTCAGTACATCCAAAAGGTCTGGTAACAAAAGGCATTTATTCAAAATTCAAGCACCCCATGTATTACAGTGGAATGATCATATATCTAGGGGTGGCATTGTTGCTTAAATCATGGGTAGGATTGGGGCTAACGATTGCAATAATTATTCCAATGCTATTTTATTTTGCAAAAAAGGAAGAAGGACTACTTTACGAAAGATATAGGGAGAAATATTCCGCCTATAAAGAAAAAACTATAATATAATGCCACTTGAAAACATCAGCTAACACAGAATATGCGGTTTCGCTCCCGTTGGTCGCTCCACCCATATTTGCCAGCGGTCGCCCTTCGGGCATATTATACCGCTGTCAAACATCGCATATTCTGGAACGTTGCACGAAATTTTTGATTCTTCACCTCGTTCTTTTGTGAAAAAAGAATCGGGTGACAAGCCACCCAGACTTCTCTTGTTTACTTCGGATAACGGTTACGACGAAACTGTGTCTTTTCCAAAGCACAGCATCGTCGAACGCGTGTTATCCGACATCCCAATTTCACCTTGGTTTCATTGGGACGGCGTAAACAAAGGTCTGTGTGGAGAATCAAAAGCTCTGCGCCAGCCCGTCTCACTCGTCTGCGGACTCGTGTAGCGGGACGCTGCGCTCTGTCTTGGTCTCAATCCCACTCGACCCTTTTGCGAAAAAGTGTCTCGTGTGGTTTCGACTCGCGCAACAGACGATATCCGGTTCGCTCGGTTGCCACCTCGCTCTCCCAAATTTATCAAAATACATATTGTTTTTTAATGGAATTTTGATAAACTTCGGATATCTCCACGTTATCCGACATAAATTCTATCCTAAGATGAAAAAAACAAGCTTTTCTTTTAAGAAAGATAAATATAAGGCTTCTCGTGGCGGCCATTCAAGGTTGTTAAATGTATGCTGTCGTAAGTGCGAGAGTCTAGTTGTCGTCTATCAAAAAGATGGGCATGGTAATTTGCGTCGATTATATTTAGATAGAATATTCGAGCCGGTAGAAATGGTCGGCCTCCAAGCTCTGAACATAAAAAAAATTCCTGCGTTAAAATGCAAAAGATGTTCCGAGATTCTTGGAACGCCTTATATTTATATAAAGGAAAAACGAAAAGCTTTTAGGTTATACCAGGATTCAGTCATCAAGCGCTTAAGAAAGTTGGGTGAATAGCCACGGCGGATAGAATTTACATCCGCTAACTAACTATATCCCCGTCAAACAATTCTCTAAACAAAAATAACTCGTCTACAGAGCCATTTTTTGTAAAACTGTTTCCAAATCCCCCATCGTCTCCACCTTCACCAGCTCACGCCGCAACTCCTTCACTCCCGGCACGCCTTTGAAATACCAAATCAAATGTTTTCTAAACGTTACCAAACCGTGTTCAGAACCGTAATGCTGTAAATACAACTCCGCATGCCTCAAAACAACACCATACAGTTCTCTCATCCGTAACTCCGGATTACTTGTCCGCCGCAGCCCGCCCAACTCGGCGGGCGGAGGAGGATCCGGATATCCGTAATTAAATATCCACGGATTCCCCAGCGCCCCGCGGCCGATCATAATTCCATCCGCTCCAGTCAACTCTAAACACTTCTCAATATCTTCAGCGGTTTTTATATCGCCATTCGCAATCACTGGAATAGAAACTAATTTCTTCACCTCACCAATCCTCTGCCAGTTGGCGCGCCCGGAATATCCCTGTTTTTTTGTCCGGCCGTGAATAGTGATTAAATCCGCTCCGGCCTGTTCCAGCTTCGGCGCCAATTCTAAAATTTCTTTATCACTACTCCAACCCAGCCGAGTTTTAACGCTTATTGGAAGCTCTAAATTGGCCTTTTTAAGCTCTTTAACGATTGCCGCGGCCTTGTCATGGTCTTTCATCAGGGCAGCCCCAGAGCCAGCCTTTCCGGTTACTTTTGGCACCGGACAACCCATGTTGATATCAATCCCGTCAAATTTAAACTTACCTATAATAATCTTTGCCGCGCTGGCCATCACTCTGGGGTCTGCTCCAAAAATTTGCTGCACAATCGGCCGCTCTACTTTATTAAACTCGCACATCCTTAGCGTCTTTTCATTGCCACGAACAATTGCTTCTGCGCTTACCATCTCCCGAAAAATAACAAAATCCTTTCCGCTTGCTTCCCGGCAGATACGGCAAAATGGGCTATCGGTAAAGTCGGCCATTGGCGCGAGAGCAAAAATAAGCTTATTCCTGAAAAAAATTTCTTTGAACCACATATAAAATAAACAAAAAATGAAGACCGGAGACCGAAGACTAAAGATTGAAGATTAAAGACTAAAGATTAAAGACTGTTTGTCATCAATCTTTAATCTTCAATCTTCGGTCTTCGGTCTTTAATCTTCAATCTTTAATCTTCAATCTTCGGTCTTCGGTCTTTAATCTTCAATCTTTAATCTTCAATCTTCGGTCTTCGGTCTTCGGTCTTTAATCTTCAATCTTTAATCTTCAATCTTCGGTCTTCGGTCTTTAATCTTCAATCTTCGGTCTTCGGTCTTTAATCTTCAATCTTTAGTCTTCAATCTTCGGTCTTCGGTCTTTAATCTTCAATCTTCGGTCTTCGGTCTTTAATCTTCAATCTTTAGTCTTCAATCTTCGGTCTTCGGTCTTTAATCTTCAATCTTTAATCTTCAATCTTTAGTCTTCAATCTTTAGTCTTTAGTCTTCGGTCTTCGGTCTTCGGTCTGATAACTACCCAAACTTCTGCCCTGGCCCATAATCCGGCCCGGCATCTGTATGGTATTGTTTCAGGTTATCCGGCTTTTTTTCTTTGTCATCTTCAGGAATAAAGACAGACGCGCCAGCTTCAACTGGCAATCCAACCGGAGGTTCTGCTTGCTTGGCAGCTGCTTTTTGGACAAGCGGGGTCTTGACATGAGACATCGGAAAATGCCATATTGTCGCCAATTCCTCAATATTAAGCACATATGGCCTTCTGCCGCCCATAATGATATCTCTCTTTTTATACGCCTTCATCAAAATTCTTCTCCGATAATTTTTTCTCTGTTCTTTGAAAAAATAATCGGTCGCGGTCAGGTATTTTGGTAAAATTGCATTTGAGCTGGGTATGCTAAATTGATTCATCGCTCCAGTAAAAGAATTAACTGCTTTTGCTGGATTGTACTTATTTTTTTCCGCTGCATATATCAAACGGATCTTTGTCTTAAAGCCCAATTTGCGTATTTTGTTTTCCATTGATTCAATAATGGTCTTTGTGCCTGGCGACAAGTATAAATTAAGATTATATGGTTCATCCTTCTTTGGCTTTGCGCCTTCTGACGCGACTTCTCCCAAAACTTGCCGCCTAATCTCATCAACAGACGCGGTGGTAAAATCGCTGACAGCATTCAATATATTAAACTTATTATCTTTCTTCGGTTTTTCTCCCATTAACTTTTTAACCTCTTTGATAACATCATCTTTCCATCGATGCTCTTGAATGGGTTCTATTACCATCTGTGACCACACCTGCTCGCCGGCGCCGATGCGCGTAAAACTTTCTAAGATCGTTCCCATTGGATCTTTCAAAACTGTATCCTTGGAAATGCTATGTTCAAATTCTTCATAAGTTCTAATCGGAAAAGCCTGATCCCTGATCAGAGTATATTCGGCGGCAAAAATCTCGTGCGTGTCGTTTGGATAGTTGTCCGGTATGCCGTGAACATAATCTTCTACTTCTACGATCTCCGCGTCCGGATATTGCGCGTATACTGCCGCCTCCACCACGTCGCGGTACTTATCCAATGTTCTAATCAAAAATTGAATATATCCCTCGATACTGACTATCTCAAAACTAAAGCTATACTGCTTGAATCCGCGCCGGTAATAGTAAACAATGGCCGGCGGCTCCATAACGCTGTAGATGTGAGAAAACAACTGCTCAACCGCCTTTGGCGTTTGAACATTCAACTGTGGAATATCAATTGCCAATAACACAAAATTCCAGTTTTTACTATACCTCTTTTCTTTATAACGTTTTGTCAGCATCAAGCCGCCTTTCAAAAGCACTGCCGCAAGCGCAATCCATCCAAAAAGAGCAATCAGATCAATCACTGCCAAAGAAACCGGTTGCAAAAAAAGGCTTTCAATAAATTGTAAAAAACTTAAAAACATAATATGCTCAATTGCTATTTAAATTCCATATAATACTCCATAGCTTAACATTAAATTATCGAAATTATCGCTAAAACTTAACAAAATAATTAGAATTTAATTTTTGCAAAATCGGAATTAATAAGACGAAAAGGTATAAATCCTTAGACCTCCAGCAAGGCATAAACGATGCTATATATAATTATACAGCCAAACGCGGTCCACCACCACCCATGCGCGCCGGAGATGTAACCGCCAAACCAAATTACAAACGATATGAGCACCGCCAAGAACGATATAAAATGCCGGATAAATTTTTCATTCATATGCTATATTGATTATGATAAATCTAAAAATTATAAACACCCTCCTATTATAGCAAAAAACAAAAAAACCCGAAAGTCGGGCGCTAAAGCTGTCGCTATCTTTTTGCCTGTGTGGCAAGCGATAGATTATCTCAACAAACCAAACGACAAAAAATCAAACTTTTCTCCTGCCCCACTCCTCCCACACAACCAAAATCGGACTCGCCAAAAAGATCGAAGAATAAGTCCCAAAAGTGATGCCAATAATCAGCGCTAAAGAAAAATAATGGATCGTATCCCCGCCAAGCAAAAATAATACAAACAAGACAAGCAATGCGGTCAAAGACGTATTTATTGAACGCATCAAAGTTTCATTCACCCCTTTATTCACACTGTTTGCAAAATCATCTGATCCGTTATAAATAAGATTTTCTCGAATTCGATCAAAGACAACAATCGTATCATTTACGGAATATCCAAAAATCGTAAGCAAAGCGACGACAAACGGAAGATCCACTTCAACACCCGCGAATCTTCCCAAGAGAGCAAACACTCCCATTGTTATCGTAACATCATGAATTAGCGCAATTATGGCGGCAATGCCGTACTTCCACGACTTCACCGGCCCTGAAACTCGCCGAAATGCGTATGCTACATATAAAATAATAGCGGCGATAACAGCAATTGCCGTATATGTGGCTCTTTTCCGCAACTGGCTGCTGATTGCCGGACCAATCACGTCCACTCTATCTTCCAAAATTTTATTCTCATCTGTCTCAAAAGAGCCGCGGATTGCTTTCAGTATATTTTGGTGTTCATCCTCTGTTAAAAATTTCATCTTCAAAATCATGCCGTCGTCGCCGGACGGCTGAGTAATAAATGAACCCAAATTAAGCGGAGTAACAGATCCTTGCACCTGCAAAATATCAGGCCTCTCTCCGGTAAAAGAAACCTCTATCAGAGAACCTCCGGTAAAATCAATGCCTGGCTTAAGGCCGTATATCAGCAACAAAAGAACGCTGCCAATAAATAAAATACCGGAAATTGCAAATGGGACTTTCCTTTTTCCAATGATATTTATCATAAAACTATAATTCACTTTTCTTAGCTGCGCCCAAAAATAGCGCATTCCCAAACCTTGGAAACCATGCCGCAACAAAACGGAGCATGACTCTTGTGACGGTAATTGCCGTAAACATGCTTACCAAAACTCCAACTGCCAAAGTTACCGCAAATCCCTGAACAAAACTGGAACCAAACCAAATTAATAAAAGACACGTAATTAATGTTGAAATATTGCCGTCTCGGATAGATGACCAGGCGCGCAGAAAACCTTCTTCAATTGCCGCTTTCAGGCTTTTGCCTCTTCGCAATTCTTCTTTTAATCTTTCAAAAATTAAAACATTCGCGTCAACCGCCATGCCAATAGACAAAATTAAACCGGCAATTCCAGCCAATGACAACGTCACTCCGATAATTTTGAAAACAGCCATTGTTAATGAAAAATATAAAATCAAAGCTATCACCGATAAAATACCAGGCAAACGGTAATAGAGAACCATAAAAAGCATCACAACGAGCAGAGCAAACACGCCGGCCTTTAAACTTTTTTGCAAAGACTCCGCGCCAAGGCTCGCGCCGATTGTTTGTTGCGAAACCAGATTAACCGGAACAGGCAGGGCGCCGGCATTCAATCTTTGTGAAAGCAGGCGAGCTTCTACAATATTAAAACTTCCAGTAATTACGGCCTTCCCATTTGGTATTATTGTCTGGACTGTTGGTATGCTAATCGGCAGTCCGTCAAGGAAAATCGCCACTGGTTTACCTACATTGCGTTCGGTTATGCCTTTAAAAAGGTCTGTGCCTTCGCTGTTAAACTGCAGAGATACTTGTACCGCGCCGGTTTGTCCGTCCGTGACTACTTCGGCGCGTTCCAACTGGCTGCCGGAAAGCCCGGTGCTAATCCACTGTTCTTGCGGCGGTAAAATGTCAGTTGCTGATTGAGTTTTAATCAAGATGCGCCATAATTCATACTCTTTTACCGGCTCTTCTGATGTTTTGTAAATTATGTGATACCCAAATTCTGTTTCAACCGGGCCAATGATCTGTCCAACTTTCGCGCTAAATACCGCGTCTTCAAATTCTTTTACCATCATTCCCTTGCCAAATTTGCCCAAATCACCGCCGCTTTGCGCCGAAGGATCGGTAGAGTATTCTTTGGCCAACGCCGCGAAATTACCGGCATTAGCCTTATCAAAGACAGATTTGGCCCGTTCATAAGCTTCTTCTTTCGTAAATTGACTATTGGCGCAACCTCGCGAACCCAAATAACAAATCAAAATATGGCTGGCGCCGGCTTGAACTTCTCCGTCCCTGTCTTCGCCGCGTTTTAAAATATTAAATCCTTCTCTGTTCTCCACCAGATCCACAGCCGCGTCTCCCTCGGAGCGCTCCAATGCCCACTGATATAACTCTGGGTCAGCCCTGTCTGGCGCTATGAAATTAAGAAACCCGCCATTATTTTTGCTCAATTCATCTTCAGAAATTTCCTTGGCAACTGTTTCAAAATCCTCATCAGCCTTGATTCTGGCGATAACGCTTTCCGCGCGATTTTTTGCGGCCGCGTTATACTTATCAATTTGCGCTTTTTCTTCCTCTGCCAATTCTCGAGGCTGCATATTATTTTCTTCTTTAAATTCTAGTGTTGGCGTCTGTCCTATCATGCTGATGGCGGCGCTAACATCTGTCACGCCTGGAAGTTCAATATTAATTCTAAAATCTTCACCCACTTTTGATGTGCGCACATCAGGTTCGCTGACGCCGGTCGCATTTATTCTCCGCTCAATAACATCTTTGACACCCTCTACCGCCTGCGCCCTATCGCCAAAAGATACTCCAGAAACATCTGCCTGATAAATAAGATGCGCTCCGCCCTGCAAATCAAGACCCAGCTGAAACGGATGATCAGGAATTCTTGGTATGCCTATTTGCGTTGCTATGTTTACAGCGTCAATTGCCCTATTGGCGTACGCTGGCGCGTTAAATATGCTCGTAATTAAAATCAATACGAAAATTCCCACGATCCCCCAACGAATCTTTGAACGAGTATTCACGGCCGGTTGTTCATGTTTTGATTTCTGCATAATCTTATTGGCGAGTATTTTACATTATTTGGAATAATGAGTCAACAGAAGCTATAGAACTCACATTCCAAAATCGGACTGGCCGCACAACCGCTGATCATTTCTTTGCTGCGGAACTCGTGTATTCTCACTCAAACAGTCCTCGCGGCAGAAATGATTAGCGGTTGTGTCTGGCTTTTCAGTCCGATTTTGGAATGTGAGTTCTATATGCACAAATTTTATGGCTTAAAATCACCGTCCGCAACACTTCTTAAATTTCTTTCCGCTGCCACATGGACAAGGATCATTTCTGCCCACTTTCTTGCCCGACTCATCTTTTGGTTTTTGGGAAATATGCGCGCCCGGCTCGCTTAGCTCTTTTGTTGCGCCCATTAGCGTCATCTTGTCTGTTGCCATAATCGTCGGCGCAAGCTGCAAACCAGCGCCAACTTTAAAAAACGCGTAAACGACTTCTTTTTGGATATTTGCCAAAAGTTCATTAAACATCTGATAAGTTTCCCGCCGATATTCAATGAGCGGATCTCTCTGCGCGTATCCGCGCAATCCGACGCTCTTCCGCAGATGATCAATCGCCACCAAATAATCAACCCAAAGAGTATCAATTGCGCGCAGTAATATATTTTTTTCAATATCGCGCATGAGCCGGGCGGCTGGATCGCCGGCATCATTAGAAACAACGTCTGCCCCAAGCATTTGCTTGGCAGCCCCGCCAATTTGTTCTTCAATTTTTACATATTCATTTTTTGCCTTCTCAAAAAGAACCCTGACAATCCTTTCCCTTTCTTCCGCGTCCTCCAACTTTCCATTTCCATTATCTCCCATCCGAAGCAGGCTCTCTCGATCTTCATTTGTAAATGGAAAAATTGTCCGCATTGTCTCATATATCTCCTTCATATTCCAATGCTGTCCTTGCCCTGCCAAACGCGAATTTTGATCCTGATTGGTATGAAAAGAAACTACAAACTCAACTTCCTGCTCAATCAAATCCAAAATCATTTCTTTGTGCGAAGCATACTGCTTTTCCTTTTTATCATCATCTATTTCAACCTTATCTCCATTTATTTCTTTATTTCTTATTTCAACATTATTTCTATTTATTTCCAAATTTCCGCTTTCCTCTTTCCCCCTTCCTCTTTCCCCTTCTAATTCAAGTATCTGCCGTCTGCGTTTATATATCGCCGTCCTCTGCCGATTCAAGATATCATCATACTGCAACAAATGCTTTCTAATATCAAAATTATGGCCTTCAACTTTTGTCTGGGCTGTCTCAAGCATTTTTGTAATCATCTTCTGCTCAATCGGCATGTCTTCCGGCACTTTCAGACGCTCCATAACATTCTTCATTCTGTCGCCGGCAAATATGCGCATCAAATCATCGTCAGTGGAAACAAAAAATTGCGTCTGACCCGGATCTCCCTGGCGCGCGGAACGGCCGCGCAACTGATTGTCAATTCGGCGCGATTCGTGGCGTTCCGTGCCTAGAACAAACAATCCGCCGGCCGCTTTGACCATCTGCTCTGCTTGTTTGTCCGCTGGACTGCCGCCCAGCTTGATATCCACGCCGCGTCCGGCCATATTGGTGGCCAAAGTAATGCCGCCGGGCCGGCCGGTCTGGGCGATAATTTCACCCTCGCGCTCATGATTCTTGGCATTGAGAATTTCGTGCTGGATGCCGTTGTTGTTTAAATACTGGCTTAATTCTTCATTTTTTTCTACCGAAATAGTGCCGATAAGCATGGGCTGATTTTTGGCGCGGCACTCTTTGATTTTTTCCAAAATTGCCCGATACTTGCCGCGGGTATTCTTGTAAATCCGATCATTGTAATCATGCCGCGCGTCAGGCTTGTTGGTGGGAATCACCAGAAGATCTAAATTATAAATTCTAAAAAATTCTTCTTTTTCCGTTTCCGCCGTGCCTGTCATACCTGAAAGTTTGACATACATGCGGAATAAATTTTGAAAAGTAATGGTAGCGAGAGTCCGGCTTTCGCGTTGAATTTCTACATTTTCTTTGGCTTCAATTGCTTGGTGCAAGCCCTCGGAATAACGCCGGCCGGGCATTTTTCTGCCGGTAAACTCGTCAATAATTACCACCTCGCCATCCTCCACAATATAATCCTTGTCCAGCTTGAACAAAACTTCGGCTTTTAGCGCCTGTTCAATGTGGTGCACCAATCTAATTCCGCCTTCAACATAAATATTATCCACTCCCAGCCATTTTTCAAACTTGGCAATTCCTTCTTCCGTCAAAATAGAGCTTCTCAACTTTTCGTCAACATTATAATCAGTCGCTTCGGACAACTGTTTCACCAATTTGGCAAAATGATAATACTGCTCTGCCGCTTCTTCTGCCGGAGCGGAAATAATGAGCGGGGTGCGCGCTTCGTCAACTAAAATAGAATCAACTTCGTCAATAATCGCGTAATGCATTTCCGAACCGGGACGCATTACCATCTCATCAATCGTCTGCACCATGTTGTCGCGCAAATAATCAAACCCAAATTCATTATTTGTGCCATAAGTAACATCGCAACGGTATGCTTCTTGCCTGCTGGCTGGTCTCAAATACTCATCTTCTACTTTAAAACTTCCAATTTCATCTCGTTCTTTATCAATTTCTCCCCCCTCCGCTTTACTTACCGATAACGGATAATCCTGATTTACGGATGCAGATTTGTCCTGTGCTTGCTTGTTGTTGTGTTGTTGTGTTGTTGTGTTGTCATTCGCACCCCCAATTTCCAATTTCAAATTTCCAGTTTCTTTATTCGCATTTGTGTCGTGCTGCGTGCCTCGTGCATCATAATTTCTAACATTACTATCATAAACAAAACTAACCCGCAGATTCTGAATGACACCAACAGACAAACCAAGAAAATCATAAATCTGTCCCATCCACACCGCATCGCGCTTAGCCAGATAATCATTGACTGTAACCAAATGCACGCCCTTGCCTTCAAGCGCGTTTAAATAAATCGGCAAAGTCGCTACCAAAGTCTTGCCCTCGCCCGTACGCATTTCCGAGATCATTCCTTTGTGCAGGGCAATGCCGCCGACGAGCTGTACGTCAAAATGGCGCATGCCTGTTGTGCGTTTGGAAACTTCGCGAACAACCGCAAAAGCCTCTGGCAAAATATCATCTAAAGTCTTATCTCTTGCCAGGCAGGTTTTGAACCACTGAGTCTTGGCTTTGAGCTCGCTGTCGGACAACTTTTCGTATTCTGGCTCCAGCGCGTTGATAGCGTCAACAATCGTCTGGAACTGCTTCAAGGTTTTTTTGTTTGGATCGCCGGTGATTTTTTCTAGCCATTTCATATTTTTTCGTGTAACTTGTAACACGTAACGTATAACATGCGAATTGATGCGAGTTGCGGGTTGTATGTTACAAGTTACACGTTACACGTTACACGTCGTTGATACGTGGTACGTGATATATGATTAAACGGTGACAGTATAACACCTTTAAACCCCTTTTGTCCATATTTAAATTAAGCATAAAAAAAACCGTCCATAGAGGCGGCCTCAATCTTGAATTTTGGATTTGTTTAAAATTTAGGTTTTTTATTCAAGATACC
>Ga0265292_1002866_pt1 | contig 11300 bp, 5 predicted proteins | sample Munlanlewell296A_FD_189080 | JGI IMG/M metagenome (GOLD analysis project Ga0265292, IMG submission 189080) | Leachate microbial communities from a municipal landfill in Southern Ontario, Canada - Leachate well 296A | ecosystem: Engineered > Solid waste > Landfill > Unclassified | place: Canada...
CACAAAACCAGGCTGATTTTTGGCATATGTATTTAAATAGCCAGAAACCTCAGATACATTTTTTTGGGAACTGCCAACTCTAGCATCATCAATGCTAACGCTATCGTTATTAGTAAAGGCAAAAAATAGCACAAACATTAATGAGCCAATAATTAGAGGTCTAAAGGCTGCTGCTCGATCAACTAAGTAGCCAATAAAAATTGCTATAGTTGGGGCTAACATGACTCCGTAACGAACATTAAACCAAGTCTCACCAGAAATTCCTTGGACATAAATAACTGAGAAGCCTAGAAAAAGCGCTAAAATATTAAAGACTAAGGGAGAGACTAGGGCAGTGGTGCCAAATCTAGTTCCACTCGAAAGTTTTTTATCTAGCCACATGACAATCATGCCAATGGTGGCCAGGATAGTGGGATAGGTATATGAATTATAAAATAGGGCGTACAAATAAACCTGGATTGACAGCCAAGCATTGGCTTTTGTTGGCAATGCTCCAGCGGCTTGCATGACGAGTTGCTGAGCATGGGCTGAGAAAGGACCTAGTGCAAAATAAAGGGCATCTCCAAAAATTAATTGATTCCAGCCAAACCAAATTACAATTCCCAAGGCCGCCAGTGTTAAAAACAAGACTATGACGCCGTCAATTCTTTTAAGGCCGTGCCTTCGCCAAACTTGAAGGAAAATCAATCCGGTAGCGACAGCCAACAAAAACCAACCGTCATATCTGGTTAAGGTGGCTAACATGATCCAAAAAGCTGCTTTAACCAAATGCAAAATGTTATCTGAGTCATGCCAAAGCATTAGGTAATAACAACCTAAAGTCATGGTAGCTAAGAGTAAAATTTCAGTCATAGCGGTTGACTGCAAATACAAGACATTGATGTTGGCAACAAAAACAGCAACGCCCGCCAATCTGCCCAGAAGTCCCACTTTGAGTTGTTTGAGATATTTATTGACAACTAGACCAGTGGCGACAAAACCAGCCATTGACCAGACCGCTCCAGCCAAGCCAGAGTGCCACAACCAATCATTCCAGATGAGTGGCACCATCAATAAATGGTTGAGTGGGAGCCAAACTGATCCGAGTTGAGCTAGCCCCGGTTTTAACCCCTCCACTACCCGACGGCCAATATCTAGATGAGATCTGGCATCGTTGTAAGACAAGCCCAAACCATTTTGGAGATAGAAGTTAAAATAGTAAATCGAAATCGCAATCAAACCGAGAGCGACTATGGCTAGTTCCTGGCTTTTAAGCCAGTTAAAAAATTTATTTTTAGCTGAGATTTTTAGGCTAATTGTCATAGTTATTTAGTTAATTTAAGGAAATTTTCAACTGTTTGGGTTGAAATTGTAATATCAGCCTCTTGAGTCCAACTAGCTATATGAGGCGTGAGGATTAAGTTTGGAGCCTTGCAAAGTCTGATATCAGGATTTGGTTCATTTCTAACTACGTCCAAGGCAGCGCCCGCAATTGTGCCTTTTTCAAGCGCCTCAATTAAGGCTAGCTCACTAAGAATTTCACCCCTAGAAACGTTAATTAAAAAACTAGTTGGCTTCATTAAGGACAATTCACGGAAGCCAATCATGTCTCTGGTTTCTGGTGTCAGCGGAACTTGAATACTGATTACATCAGAGCTTGTAAGCAAGTCATTTAATTCAACAGAAAAAATTGACTTAGATTTGAGTAAATCTGAATTAGTGTATTTGTCATAACCCAAAATTTTAACGTTAAATGGTTTTAATAAGCCAGCTAGTTGCTGTCCCACTGCGCCACAGCCAACTAAGCCAATGGTTTTTTCTGAAAGTTCTTGACCCATTAATGACCGTTGCCGCCAGGTTCCTTGGCGCATGTTTGCTTCATTTGTTTTAATGTTTTTTAATAACATTAAGATCATTCCGAGTGAGTGCTCTGCCACAGAGAGGGCATTACTGCCGGGTGAGTTAACAACCTTAATTTTTCTCTTTTCACACTCTAGCAAGTCAATCGTGTCTAAGCCAACTCCTGCCCTTAAAACAAATTTCAAATTTGGTAGTTGAGAAAGAAATTTTTTATCAACTTTGGTGTAGGTTCTTACGAATACCCCATCAATAGTTGCGTCAATGGGCTGCTTTAGTTCTAGCTCAATCTGGTGATTGTTATCTGCTAGTAGGTTTATTGCCGCTGCCGCTATTTCTTTGTGATCAGGTAGATAAAATTTCATGGTTTTTTTCTAAATAGATAATAAGACTTAATAGACTCAAGACGCCGGTATAAGTTACAACCAATAAGCTGAAATATTCCCAAGCTGACAAGCGGCGGTGAAGGAAGGTTTTAAATACAAATGATTTTGAACTACCTTGTCTTAATCTTTCAAGGTTTCGATCATAACTAAAGCGTTCTTGTTGATTGGTTAGAGCTTCCAAAGCTAAAATTTCGACTTTTGGAGGATTTGCAATTGAGCTAATTGCGCCGGCAATATTGACATAAATTGAGTAATAACCCAATCCTAAAAATAGGCTCATAAAGAGCAAGTTTTTGCGATATTGATTAAGGGCAATTCCGAGTAAGATGGCTAAAATTGAAAAACTTGGAATTAAGTAACGGGACCCGAAACCCCAACCGCCCCACGGGTCACTTCTCATAGAATACAATAAAATATTTAAAGTAATTATGCCCAGTAAGGTCTGAGTTAAAATTGGTTTTTTTCTAAACAAAACCCCGATTCCAACTAGGCCCAAAATAGATAGTGGGTTAAATATTAACAAGCCTCTGTCTGGACTGATGAAAAAAGCTTGCAAACCGTTGATTAAATGGCGGCTCTTGAAAAAATTAAACGGATTTCGTTTTCGTTCACCTAGGTTTTTTATATCATTGATTGACCGCTCATCGGCCCCTCGTCCAGTTATTGGTTTGCCGCTTTCATCCAAGGCCTGAATATGAGTTACTGTGTTGCTTAATTGGAAAGCGTTACCATAGGAATAAAAATTAATTAATAAATAAATTAAAATTGGTAAAACAACTCCTAACCCGGCAAAAATAACTTTTAAATTGAAATTGAACTCAATTTTATCATCAACCAAACTAAATTTAAAATAATTTGTTAAACCATAAATTATGATTGGCGTAATAAAGAATATGTTTGGTACGTCGATTAAGGCTGAAAACCCAAAAATTAAAAAGCATAAGCCTAATTTTTTCAAATTGACTGGTTTCAAGACCAAATAAAGACACGCCAAAACACAAAATGTTGAAATATGATGCTGGTAGATGACACCAGCATATGCAAAAGCTGGCGTAGCTACAAGAAATAGCAAAGCCGCCGTAAAAGCCACTAGTTTCGAAACGCCAAGCTTGGTCAAAATCAATCTGATTAGCCAGGTGTTTAAAAAGGCAAATAAACCAATGACTAATGTGGCCCCAAGATGAGCAAAACCAAAATATTTGCCAAGTAAGTAGCCAGGGATCATTACGAAAGAAACTCCGGGAGCAAAGAGTGAAACATATTGACCGTTAAAATAACCTAAATCTGGAGTAGCAAATCTAGCTACTTCTGGACTGAATTGAAATGATTTGTTTTCAACCAGTGAATAAAGTAAGGCATATCTACCTCTTTCTGGTGATAAATCTAGCGGTCCTGAGACCTTCCAAGTTGAACTATTCAATTCAGAAATCGTGGGGTTGCCTGGCAAAGAAGCGGTTGAGACAAAAATAGCTGAGGCCAAAAATATTGTTCCCAGAATCGCCAAGCAGATTTTTTGGAATAATTTTTTCATTTTATTTTACCAATCTTAGATAATACTGGCTCATCAGAGCTGCGGTCACATCCCAGCTGGGAAATGCCTCTTGGCTCAAATTATTTTTTATTTTGGTTCTAAGTTTCAGAGCTGTGTTAGAAGCCATGAAGCTAAGCTTTTTTGAAAGCTCAACCTCGTCAAATGTCTCAGTTAAGATGCCATCAACATTGTGGCTAATTAGCGAAGCTAAAGCAGTATTGTTAGCCACAAGACAAATTTGCCCCAGACTTTTGGCCTCATAAACGACATTGCAAAAACTTTCCCATCTGGCCATGTGGATTTGACAAATTGCTTGCTTCACCATTAAATATTTGTCAGAGCCTTTTAGGGGGCCAATAAATTTAATTTTCTCAGCTACATTTAACTTTTCAGCCAATTTTTTTAATCCAGCTAAATAGGCCTCATCTTGTTGAGGACCGATAATTACTAATTTTGGAGATTTTTTAATCAGACTGATGGCCTTGATCATTGTTTCGTAGTTTTTAATTTCAGCCAACCGGCCTACGGCCACAAAATATCTGCCTAGATTTTTAATCTGAAGTTTAATATCTAAGCTAGCCAATTTCTGGTGGTTCAGTAAGGCTGCCTTATCCAAACCATTTTGAATTAGGATAATCTTTTCTGGTGTTACACCGGATCGAATTAACTCAGTTTGTTCCCACTTTGAAATGGCTCTAACAAAATTGGTTTGAGAGTTAATAAACCAAATTCCAAAACTGTGATGATAAAAACCCTTTAAAATCCTAGAAATAAAACTGAATGTCGGCCATTCTGGAGTAAACCCGCCGTGGGGAGTTAGAAATATTTTGCTAGACTTTAGACCGATTATTTTTCTGAACCAGATTATCAGGTAAATTAGTGAATGCGGCCAAATATTAAAATTATGCAGACAAATTAAACTACTTTCGTCAAATCGTAGTTTGGGTAAAAAACCACCAAAACTTTGGTGATAGCGGCGGATTTTAATGCCTCGTACTTCATCACTTTCAGAGAGACAATTTGGCTGGTGTAATGTGTCAGTTGTGGTATGAACTGTGACTGTCCAGCCTAAATTTGCTAGTTGGCTGTAGGTTTCTAAAATATTTGTTTCAATACCGGCAGAAACAGGGTAAAAATACTTGCTAATTACGTCGAGATGGCCTTTTTTTATCATATTTTTTTTGAGCTTTGACTTTGAGCCCAGATTGAGCCAATGCTTCTAGCCAGAAGTGGTGCCAAAATTAATGATAAAAAACTCATCCAAAAAAACGCCAGAGTTAGAAAAGGCTGACGAGTCAGCGCTCTTGTCCAACCAAGCAAGGATTGCAGTTTGGGGAGTCTATAGGCTGATTTAACAATTTCTGGATCAAAGAATTTTTCTAATTCTATTTTGCCTTTAGCAAACCTTTGACTTTGTAGTAAATGGTCTTTCAAATTAGCTGGTGATCTGAAATAGATCTTTGTTTGCGAAGTATAAGCAAAATCAAAACCAAGCTTTTTGGCCATTAAATATGAATAGGCATCTTCGGCAATTAGTTTAGGAAAAACTAGTTGAGAATAAAATGCCTTTGAAATGACTCTGGCCCTACCATGACATAAATAAATTGGCTTATTTGAAACTTGGAAAATTTTAGTTTTAGTTAAATGGCTCCAATTAATTATTTTTTCAACGTGAGTTTTGCCTTTTAGTGGTTCAACCAGAACAGACAGCAAACCAATTTTTGGGTTATCTAAAAATGGTTTAATCGATTTGTTCAAAAAATCTCGATCAGTTATTTTGATATCTGCGTTTAACAAAATTAAATAATCTGTTTTGACTTGACTAATCAGCTGGTTTTGAGCTATGGCTTGGCCAACTCTGACTGGCGAGCTAATTAACCTAACATTCTGCTTTGAAAACCTAGCTGCAATTAAATCAGTATCATCATCACTAGCATCAGAAAAAACTATAATTTGTTTCAATAAACAATTAGTTTGGTTTAAATTTATGAGAGACTCTAGTAGTTTGGCTAAATTTTCGCCCTCATTAAAAGCCGGAATGCAGATAGTTAGAGTGGGGCGATTCATAATTTTATAATTAAGTTAAGCAGGTAAACAAAATCATTAATTCTTGATGTTGGATAGTTTAAGTCAGTCAAACCTAATAATGAGTAATAAATTGCCAGCGATTTAAATTGCGATAAAGCCAATTTATTCGTTAAGTATTTTGGCTTAATCGAAGTAATAAACGCTTCAGCTAGACCCCGATCTCGACTTAGACTGCGCCAGATTCCAACTAATTCATAAATAGGCAAAGAGATGGCGGCATACTGCCAGTCAATTAGAAAAATGTTTTTTGGAGTGACTAGAATATTATCTAAACCCAGGTCTCGGTGAACTAACTTGAGTTTACCTTTAAACAGGTCTTTCGCCCCAAGACCAAATTGTCTTCCAGACCTGAAGATCAGTTTAGCAAGTTGAGGTCTTAAGCTAATTGCTTTGGCAAGAATATAGAGAAAAGTGACTACCAAAAAACCGGCCGAGCGGTAACCAATTGAAGGCTGCTTTGATAAATTTAGCCTAGCTAGTTTAGCCAAAACCTGGTTGTAAATTTTCAATTGGTTTCTCTGAGAGGAGTGCGCTAAAGTTTTGCCATCAACATATTCGAGGCCGATGCTCAGGGTATTAGCAATTTGATCAACGAATAATAATTTTGGGAGTCGAATTTTCCCAACTAGTTTCCTTGAAATTGCCTGGTAGGTTTCAATTTCATTAAAGGCAGATTTGGGAGGGTTTATCCAAGATTTTACAAAAATTACTTGACCATTATAGTTGGCGGTTCCTAGTTGCAGCTGCTTAGGATAACTTGGGCTAGGGGAGTGACTAATCCAACTAAAGTCATGATGCTCTGGCAAACTTTGATTTAAAACGTTAATTGCTTGACTAGCACTTTTATTCCAATCAAATTTTTTGGCCCATTCAATTGCGCCGGTAGATAATTTTTGCCAGGTTTTTTTGTTTACTAAGAGATATTTTATTTTAGCGGCAAATTTTGTTGTATTGCCGTATTCAACCAAATAACCGGTGTGAGGGTTTTGAACCGCATCTCTGAGTCCGGCTACATTACTGGCCACAACCGGTGTGCCACAGGCATTAGCTTCAATGGTAGTGATTCCCCAACCCTCAATTAAACTTGGATTCACAAATACCCAAGCTTTTTGGTACAAGCTAATCTTCTCAGCTTCTGTGACTTTGCCAGCAAAGCTAACAACTCCACTTAGGCCTAATTTTGCGGTAAGTTTTTCAAGTGATTTTTTGGCTGGTCCGTCACCTGCGATAATAACTTTTAATCTAGGGATTGAGGTTAAAATCAATTTTATTGATTCAATTAGCACATGAATGCTTTTTACACTCGTGAGCCTGCCTAGGTATAAAACAGTTGGTTCTGCGGCTTTTTTTCCAGGGATGTAGGTTTCCAAGTTGACTCCGTTGTAAATAACGTGAGGCAATTTACTGGTTAGTTTGTGGTTTAGAATATCAGCTTTGCTCGATGGTGAAACCGTAATTACTTCGGTTTTTCGATAAACTAGCGGCATAATTTGTTTTTCTAAGAATTGAGCCAGCCAAGAAAATGGTGGGACTAGACTTTTCCTAAACACAGCTTGATGAACATGATGGATAAGCAAAAATACCTTTTCTTTAGCGTAAAGTGGCGTAAAAAACGGCAGACCATTTTCACTGTCTATAATGACGTCGTACCGACCCTTAAGTCTAAATTGATAATACATAAATGCCCAAAAATAGACTAAATAAAAGCCACCCCTTCTAGCAATTTTTATGTCATCAATTCGTTCAAAGCCAATATTTTTTCCATCGTTGCCGCAAAAGAGGGTGACTTCATGCCCGAGCGCTATCCATCTTTTACTTAATTCATGAAGATACACCTCTGCGCCGCCAGCCCATTTGTGTTTTAAATCTCGCCAGTTAAAAATTAAGATGCGCAATTTTCCTCCAGGTAAGGGGCTAGTTGGAGGGAGGGTTCTAAATAAACCAAAAAAGTCGATAGCGGCATGAAAAAAGTCGTTGGCTACGCTGTAAAATCTATCCAATAAAAGTACGCCGATCAAATTAATTACGCTGGCGATGGCTACAACTAACACAATCTCACCTATTGAGTGGTGCTCTAAATACATCCCTAAAGCCATAACGTTAGCTAGGATAAAGCCAAAAATTGGAAACAGATATCTCCCTCTAATTTGTTGGTAAGTAATAATCGCTGAGGTGGTTGAAAATAGCGCCATCGCTAGGGCATAAGCCGGCAGGTAAGGGACGATCAGCTGGGCTTTGCTGCCCCACAGGAGTGGCGCAGTTATAAAGCCCAAAACTCCAAAAATAATAAAAGCCCCGAAGTTAACCACCGAAATTAAGACAAAGAGTTTTTGGAATGATTGTTTCGGTGAAGTGCCAGATCCCAAGTCTTTACTAGCATAAGGAATCAAGAACTGACTAAACATAGAACTTAAGAAAAAGACCATTTTGCCAGCCAAAGATAAGTAGCTGTAGGCTCCGGCTAATTGGGGACTTAGAAAATGTTTGGCCAATATTAAATCTAGACTTAGATAGGTGGCTTTGGTTAATGAAGTTAGAATTGAGGTTAGGTAAAATTTATTTGATAATTTCAATTCACTTGGACTAATTGCAACTTCCTGATTTGAGTTTGGCAGTTTGCGGATCGACCACCATTCGACCAGCATGACAATAAATAAGGACAATGGGATTGAGACATAAACATAAGGAGCTAAATTAAAACTAATTAAGCCCGCCGTCACCCCAAACTTAGTAGCTGCTTCTAAAATTGCCGTTGCAGCTGGGATCATAAATAATAAATTGCCACTCAAGAACCCACCGTTTAAGGCATTGAAAGTGCCAATCATCCAAACTGGTGCAAAGAGGATGAACGGTAAAGCCGAATCTACTTTAAAAAATTTCATTAAAATAGGAATGAGAGCCAACCAGACAAGTGAAACAATTAATGAATATAAAGCTGATTTTTTTTGAATTGATTGCCAAAAGGCTTTGATTGGGGTGCCGTATTTGCCTAACAAAAAAGCACTTGAGTGAGTCACTGATCTAGAAAGTGCTGACAATGGTACGGAGGTTAAGGCTAATAAGCTGCCAAATAGACTAATTTCGCCAAAATCCTTCAAACTTAGGTTTCGGCCTAAATAAGCGTTGTATAAAAAGTTCATAACATTGGCAACTAAATTAGCAATTACCATGACGCCGCCAGCAGTAAAGGCATTGGTGATCAAATCTGTTAACTTTTGAAATTTAAGCCCGCGCTTGGTTGAGGCCTCAAGCCGATGAAGTTGTTTTAGCTCCTGAGCAGCTGCGTGTTCTAGGTGCAGGCCATGAATGGTTTTTTCCCAATAATGGGGCTTGAAGAATAATTGAAACAGTGCGATGACGGCCGCGTAGCTGATCATGAGCCAGTAAAATGGAATCAAGAAAATAAACTTAATCAAGTTCCAGTGACCACGTTTAGCACAACCAATCATGTAGTTATACAGATAAGTGAAGTTTCCAATCGTCAAGGAAGTTACGGCCATATAGAAAACCGGTCCAGGATAAACAGCTTCAATAGCCGCACCCAACTGGGCATAAAGCACAAAATAAGCCAAAGTTAAGGCCCAGAGCAGCGGATTAATTAAAATGAAGGCGATTCTGCCTCCAACAATCAATTGAAAAACTAAGGCGTGAATTCCATGCTTAGCCATAAATTTCAGCGGATCACGCATGTGCACCAGATAGGTTTGCATGTAGCCTTTTAACCATCTGGAGCGTTGTCTAAACCAATTTTTAACGTCGGAATTGGCTTCTTCTAAAGTAGTTGAGTCAATGATGGCGGTTTGGTAGCCAGCTTGAAAAATTCTGGCCCCTAAATCACAATCCTCGGTGACATTAAATGGATCCCAGCCTTCGAGCCGTTTTAAATCATTGGTTCTAAAATGATTGCTGGTGCCCCCCAGCGGAATTGAGGTGCTTATAGATTGTAGGCCGGGTAAAATGACGTCGAACCAAAGACTATATTCTGCTGTAAATAGTCGAGTTAGCAGGTTGTGACTCGGATTATAGTAGTTGAGTTTGGCTTGAAGACAAACAACTTTGTCGCTACTGCGTAAAAAACCTAAATAAGCCTGTTTGAGCTGAAGCGGATCTGGCTGATCTTCAGCATCGAAAACAACAATGAACTTGCCAGAGGCGAAACCTAAACCGTAATTACAAGCCTTGGGTTTAGTTTTTGGACTCGAATGAGGCACAATTAAAATTTTAAAGTTACTTGGCAAACTCATGGCTTTGGCGGCAGCAATTGTTGGCTCATCATTGGCCTCAAGCAGTAATAAAATTTCAAGTTTTTTCTTCGGCCAGACCATTTTTTCCATGGCGGCCACAAATTGTGGTAAAACATGGGCTTCTTTATAAAGCGGGCATAAAACTGAATAAACTGGCAATTTTGTCTCATCTAACGCTGAAATTTCTTCTAAAGTTGCCTGAATTTCAGGCGGGATATGTAAACTTTTCAAGATTACAAATAGATTAAAGAAAACGTCGACTAAATAAATTAAGCTCAACAAGCTAGCTAAAAAGATGGCTGTGACTAGTGGCTGGATTATAAAGCCAAAACTGACTAGACCAATTAAGCCCATAATTAAACCAAATTGCCAGGGCGCGAAAGTTGAAATAGCTGACTTTGAGTGATGTAAAGTTGTGTGGGTGACATAGGTCTGATTTTTAAAATTAACCCCTGAACCAATCATGCCCGGCAAAGTGTCGTTAGCAGTGTGAGTTGGGGAGATGAAAAAAGAAGTGTGAAGTTTAGCTAATAAGCGACTCAAAAACATGACTTAATAGTTTCAGTTATAAGATGTGGATTTTACTAAACAAGTTTGGATCGAGCTGTAATATTTATTACTAAATCAAGCCTTTTTGGAATTGAGGTTATATTTTGAAGTTTTGATCAATTTAAACTTTGGCTGTGACTGGTAGATTTAAAACCATAAATCCTAAAACATTCTTGGCTGGAGACTAATTTCCTGCTTCAACCGCCTCAAGATAGTGGTACATTAGATACAAATAAATCTTGTCCTGCTAGCTGAGTGGGCTCTAGAAAGTTTTTATGTCATTTCAAGCGTTGTTCTATCCTAAAAATATTGCCATTATTGGCGCCTCTAGAAGTGTTAAAACTGTGGGCAATGATGTGGTCAAAAATTTAGTGACGCAGGGTTTCGAAGGTGGTATTTACCCGATTAATCCAAATGCAGATATTTTGTATGGTAAGAAAGTTTATGCCAAAGTAACGGATGTTCCAGAGGAAATTGATTTGGCAATTGTAGTCGTTCCAGCAGCCGGCGCGGCTGATGTAATTAAGCAGGCAGCTAGCAAAGGTGCCAGAGCCGCTATCGTAATTTCAGCCGGCTTTAAGGAAATTGGTAATCAAGAACTGGAAACGAATTTAGCTCAGGTTTGTGAGGAGTTGAGCGTGACTCTAGTAGGGCCTAATTGCTTAG
>Ga0265292_1002867_pt1 | contig 11297 bp, 12 predicted proteins | sample Munlanlewell296A_FD_189080 | JGI IMG/M metagenome (GOLD analysis project Ga0265292, IMG submission 189080) | Leachate microbial communities from a municipal landfill in Southern Ontario, Canada - Leachate well 296A | ecosystem: Engineered > Solid waste > Landfill > Unclassified | place: Canada...
CCACGATCCTTAATAAGGGCGACTGAGAATCAACATTGATGTCAACTCGAATTCGAACGATCGGTCCAATCATGGTTGTCGTCGCCATTATTGTTGGAATGAATGCGCCAGAAGTACACGCTTCTGCGATATACGCATATCCAATCGCGGGCACTAAGACTTCATCGTTCACCAACACACACAATGGATATCCGGCGACGGACATCTTTGCGAATTGCGGAGTAAATGTTGTGGCCCCGGTGTCGGGAACGGTTGGTGGAATGCGCCGAGTCGACTTGTGGACTCAAAGAACCGACAATCCGTGGTTTCGCGGAGGAAAATTTGTCAGCATCGTGGGCAAAGATAGTGTTCGCTATTACCTTGCCCATCTCGACTCAATCAGTGACGATCTAACGGCCGGTTCAGTCGTCACTGTTGGTCAGCGAATCGGGACAGTGGGCAGGACAGGACGCGCCGGCGCATGCCACCTCCATTTCGGAATGTCGCCACCATGTAGCAATCCGGAGTGGTGGGTACGCAGAGGAGTCATCTGGCCGGCAAGGTACCTGCGAGCGTGGCAACTTGGCGTTGGGAAGAGTCCAGTCGAGGAAATCCGTCGTTGGCAAAGTAACAATCCCGGCGCCTGTGAGGATCAATGGGAACTTCCGTGATCTACATTGGGTAAATGAATTCACCAAACGTTTCCATTCAGTACGGCGAGTCGCGCAACCGAGCGACGTCGGCCTTCCGCATTTTCCTGGCCATTCCACATTTTCTCGTACTTGGAGCGTGGGGATCACTAGCCCAAACGCTCGGCTTTCTTCAGTGGTGGTTCATCCTGTTTACGGGCAAACGGAACAGTGGATTGTGGAACATGCAAAATTCGTGGCTCGGATACGAGTTGCGCGCGTACGGCTATATATGCCTGTTGTTTGACAAGTGGCCGGCGTTTGGTGACCTACCGCAGGGCGAACCGACTTCCTATGATTTCCTCTATGACCAGAAGGCCGATCGAACGTCGAGCTTCTTTCGATTAATTATGTTGGTCCCCGCCCTCATCGTATTTTTGGTGTTGTTTATCGCATCCGTGTTTGTTCTGCTGGCCTCTTGGTTTGCGATTCTCTTCACCGGAAAGCAACCGCGAGGGTGCTTCGATTTCATTTTGAAGACGCTGCGTTATTGGCTATCCCTTGAGGCATACGGTCTGCTCATGACCGATGCGTATCCCAAAACGAAGTAATGAAACGCGCAATTAGCTTTGCGTCCCTAACAATTTTCATTGGTCTCTTCGGCGGTTCCATCTATAGTCCTGCCAGCGCTGTAACAACGCCAACTGCGCGACTCGTGTTGGTGGGAACTTTTGAAAGTCCGGTTGACATTGCCTCACGCGCCAACGATTCAGGTCGATACATCGTCCAGCAAACTGGGCGTATCGTGCGGTTGGGGGCCAATGGCAAACGAACGACAGCGCTTGACATTTCTACTCTGATCAGTCGGGGAGGCGAGCAGGGTCTGCTCGGCCTCGTATTTCATCCCAACGGCAAGTTTGCATACATCAACTACACAGACCTGGTTGGCGACACAGTTGTGGCTCGCTACGCGATGAAGTCCGACGGCACTGCGATTAAGTCCACGCGGGTGGTTCTCTTTACCGTGCGTCAGCCGTATCCAAATCACAATGGTGGTGGACTCGCCTTTGGTCCAAATGGCCGACTGTTCATCGGAATGGGCGACGGCGGAAGCGGGGGTGACCCTGAACGCCGCGCGCTCGATTCCAAATCGAGACTCGGGAAACTCATCTCGATCAATCCGAATGCCTCCAGCAAAGCAACCGCCGCTCCAATCATTTGGTCGCGGGGTTTACGAAACCCATGGCGATTCGAATTTGACGGGCAGGGAAACTTGTGGATTACAGATGTCGGGCAAAACGCGTGGGAGGAGGTGAACTTGTCACTCGCAACGGAGGGCTATGGGAAGGGGAAGAGTTTCGGGTGGAGCGCCTTCGAGGCCAACGCTCGCTACAACACCGATCAGCCCGCAACAGGACACGAAGCGCCTGTCTACGCATACCCGCACGGAAATTCCGAGTGCTCAATTTCTGGAGGCACCCGTATTCGCGATGACAATCTGACTTCACTCAAAAATTGGTACGTCTTTGGCGATTATTGCAGCGGGACTCTCAGCGCGATTTGGGTTGAGGGAAAGAAGACGACCAAGGTCGTCAAACTTGCGAGCAATGTCGGATCGATTACGGCCGTGCGCTCAATTTATGGAAATGCGGCATATGTTCTGACGCTCGGGGGAAAGGTATTTCAGATTTCCAAATAGTTGTCCTATAGGCCAAGTGCCGTCCTAATCGCGCGAGCCCCATCGAGTAGAGCAACTCGCCCAGATTCGTCGAGCACTCCGTACGCCGGAGCTACAAGTTCATCGGTCAACGCTTCTGCCTCCGCCATTTTTTTGTGCACATTGGCGTCGATGTGTGGTGCGTCGGCATCGCTCCAACCAAATAGTTTGATATCGGCGGGGCGCTTCACAAAGTGTGCCGTTTTGGAATTGAGTCCCACCGCACGAAGCGCCAATAGGTGTGCACTTCCGCGAAACTCGCGCAGGATTGTGATCAGTTGCATAGCCCGACCTGCCGTGTCTGTTGCCAACGGCTCGGCTTTGACCGCTGCATACAGCGTGAGCGCGTCGGTGTCGGCAGCGTCATTTACCGCGTCTGCTGCGATCACGAACTCGGCGAGGTGCTCTACTTCGGTCAACTTTGCGCGACCGTGAATTGCACTGCATTCTAAGTGCGCCTTACCGGCAATGCGTGGAGCAACCTTGGCCTTTGCCGAATCCCACGCGGTGATCACCGTTGTGGGATTGAAATATCCAAACGCAGACACAACAGCCGAACCTTCGCAATCTCCGAGAGATCCGCCGCGGCCGGCGACATAGAACTGGAGTCCATCGAGTCCCAGTTCGGCGGCTTTGGCCATCGTTGCGGGGGCAAAATAGTGAGCCCAACCAATCGAGTAAAAGATTGGGCAAACTTCGCTCACGAGTTCTTCATTGGTCATGTCAAGAGGGTAGTCGCAATGCCTCTAGCGTCTAACACTGTGTTTCCCTCCGCAGAATGGGTTGTCGGCAAACCGGATGCGGACGTTGATGCGAATCGTTTACAGAGTGAGATCGACGGTGTCATCGGCGATCGAGAGAACACTGGAACAACGCTCGCAGTTCTGGCCATTCATCGAGGGCGGCTCGTAGCGGAAGCATATTCCGAGGGAACGGACAGCAACACCCCGCTCATTTCATGGTCGATGGCCAAGAGCTTTACGCACGCATTAGTTGGAATTGCAGTTGGGGATGACCTTCTCAATCCGGATTCAACCGCGCCGATCGAGCAATGGCGCAACGATGGTCGTCGCGAAATCACCCTCCAGCACTTGTTGAATATGCGCTCGGGGCTTTCGTGGGTCGAGGATTATGTAGACGACAAAGTTTCCAATGTCATCGAGATGCTGTTTGGCTCTGGCAAGGATGACCATGCCGCATATGCAATTGCCCAGCCACTCGCAGATGCGGTGGGCAGCAAGTGGTTGTACTCATCGGGGACCACAAACATTATTTGTCGAATCATCGGCGACGTGCTCGGTGATGGTCCGGGGAGCCGCGATCAAATCTTCGCATTCATTAATGTTCGCTTATTTGACGCGCTCGGTATGAAAAGTGCAACGGCTCGCTTCGACCTAGCTGGAACCTTTGTCGGGTCGTCGTATGTCTTTGCCTCGGCCGCCGACTTCGCCAGATTCGGATACCTGTATCTCAACGACGGAGTATGGAACGGTCGACGAATTCTTCCCGAAGGTTGGGTGGATCACGCTCGAGCGCTTACCGCCGTGGATCCGGAATCTGGATTGGGTTACGGGGCGCAGTGGTGGACACTTCCGAATGAAACGATGAGCCTCGCCGCCTGTGGGTACGAAGGCCAATACATCATCGTTGCTCCAACGCGTGATCTAGTTCTTGTGCGCCTCGGCAAAACGCCTGCGGAGAAGAGAAACGCAGTGCTTGGTTCCTTGATCTCGATGATCGAATCGTTTCCGGTTACCAATACTGTTTGATTCATTCGATTCAAGACGATCGTTCCACTAGTCCGGGCTAGTCATTTTCAGCCAACAGTCGCGGTCACGGCGATTGCAACGGCGTTGGCCATACAGGTTGGTCGTGGAACGGGCGCGTGGTGGGTGTTACTCGCGGTGTTGAGTGGTCAATTGTCGGTCGGTTGGAGCAACGACTTTCTCGATCGACAACGCGATAGTCGTTCGAGTCGTACAGACAAGCCAATCGTTGCCGGGGAGGTCAGCGCATCGCTAGTCGGCGCCTGCGCCGTTGTCGCACTCATCCTGTGCGTTCCGCTGTCTCTGTTTTCGGGTTGGCGCGCGGGATCGCTGCATTTAATCGCAGTTGCATTGGCTTGGGCTTACAACTTCAAACTGAAAGCGACAATGGCCAGCGCCGTTCCATATGCGGTCGCCTTCGGGTTGCTTCCGGTCTGCGTCACGCTCGGCCTCTCACAACATCCGTGGCCGCGCCCGTGGGCAATTGTTGCGGCATCACTCCATGGACTTGCCGCTCACTTTGTCAACGTCTTGCCAGATCTTGAATCTGATCGCCACACAGGTATCAACGGATTGCCCCAGCGTTTTGGTTACGTGGCCTCACTCATCATCGGGGCGCTACTCATAGCGTCGTCCATGGTTGTCGTTGCGCTCTTTGCAATTGATTCCGAAGGAAGTTTTCAAATCGGCTTTCTTGTTTTGTCGATAGGTGGCGCAGTGAGTATTTTCATTAGCGGAATTTCCGGACGCACCCGACTCGCCTGGACCATGACGCTGTGCTTGGCTGGGTTGGCAGTTGCCGCCCTCATCGCCAATGGAAATTCAATTGTCAACGGATAAGAAGTTCTAGGCGTGAATCGTCAAATTGAGATCTGTACTTGGGATTTCTCGAGACTCGATGACCGATATCGCGAGAACGGCACCGATTACAAAGCCAGCGCCGATGAGGCGGGTCGCTGTTAACTCTTCGGCGAAAAACAGCGAACCGGCAAATATTGCCACGACCGGCTCAAACGTCATGATCACCGAAGACGCGGCCGCACCGACAATCTTTACTCCGGCAAACAGTGCAACCGTCGCACAAGCAGTGGAGAACACGCCCAAGAAGACTGCGTTAAGCCATCCAGTTGCATCGGTGGGGAAGTGAGCGGTAACCGAGCTCGGAGCCAACAGCCAATACAGCGCATATGAGGTTGCAGAGCCGATCATGACGAGATTGACCCCGGTAAACAGATCGGTCTTTGGCATGACGCGGACGCTGACGATCATGTAGATGGAGTATTCGAGCGACGCACCCAAAACAAGGAGCACGCTCGTCAAATTTCCACCACCGACCTGGCCGACGGTGATCGCAATTCCGACAATGGTCAACAAGAGGCAGATAACAACGACTCGATTTGGCTTGTGCTTGTTCACCCACCACGACAACAGAACGATGAATACCGGGTTGCTGTAGAAGATCACCACGGCTAGTCCGCTGTCGATGTGTTTGAGTGCTGTGAAATACATCAAGGTGCCAAGAAAGAATCCGATGGCACCAAGAAGGAAGATCTGAATGGTTAGCCGTTTACTTGGCCAGGGAGTTCCGCGTACGAAAAATGGTCGCACGCAAAGCATCAACAGCGATGCGATAGTAAATCGGGCCAAAAGAATTCCAACCGCATCGGCACCGTGGTCGAAGGAGAAATTTGCAAACGTCGGGGCAAGACCAAATCCGACACTCGAGATCAGTACAAAAACCACACCGAATGCGCGAGATTGAGTAGGCACCGTGCGACTTTAGTCCTGCAGGTATATGTACGAGGATTATGGGGTAAAATAATTGTGTATGCAGAGATTTTTTGCCCGAACTATTGCCGCAATCTTGTGCATGGCCAGCGCGCTCGTCGTTGGAGCATCACCGGCCGCGGCGGCCACGTGTGCAGGTGGCGGACCCTGCAAACTTGGTGACGTCGGTCCCGGTGGGGGAATTGTGTTCTACGACGCCGGATCGCTGAAATGGTGGGGTCAGTATCTGGAATTCAAAGGCGCCATTCAGTGGCGCGTTCCGTGGAGTCCTAGCGGGTTTGACTTTTCACCTGTATTCACCGATTCGGCGGTCGGTGGTTCTGCATTGACTCAGCGGACTCTGAGCAAGACAATCGGTTACGGCAAATTGAATACGGCCAAGATCATTAACGCCTATGGCAACTCAGGAAATTACGCCGCTCGCGTCGGCAGTTTGGTTGTGTCGCCAAAATCTGACTGGTTCTTGCCGTCAAAGAACGAGGCCAACGCGTTGTACAACTATCTCAAGTTGGTCGGTAAAAGTGCGCCAAATGCAACGGTGTCGGCAACGATAAATCGCAAGTACACCGGATCGGCGATGTGGACATCGTCAGAGGCCGCCAATTCATTTGCCTGGTTCCAACTTTTTGTCGATGGCACGCAGTACACCGATGCAAACGGGATCATTCCAGGACTGAAAGGCAATAAGTCATCGACGATGACTCGTCAACACGGAACTTCGTTTCCGCCGTTGCCACTCATTGCCACGCCAATCAGAGCATTTCCTGACAGCACCGGTATTCCAACACCAGATCCGGTAGGCGATTTTGCGATCGGCTCAACCGGTCCTGGTGGGGGAATCGTGTTTTACGACGCAGGTAGCCACCAGAGTTGGGGCCGCTACCTCGAGGTAGCCCCGCTCCAGTGCGAGGGAGTGGCGTTGCCATGGAAACCGAATGCAGCCGTACTTCCGCCGCTATACGTAAACACCACGGGCGGGCTCACCGCGGCAAAGAAACGGGTCCTGGCCAAAATGGTCGGCATGGGTGCCGCCAATACGGCATTGGTTGTCAGTCGATACAAATCAAATTTGATGTACGCGGCTCGATTTGCTCAAGAACTCCTCTGTGGAACGGCCGATGACTGGTTCCTGCCGTCGAAGGAAGAGATCGATCTGGTCTTCAACACCCTAAAGTCTCGCGACAACCCAATTGGCGACTTTGACAAGGGCTATTACTGGACATCGTCGGAGTACGACAACCAAAACACGTGGACGGAGTATTTCTCGGACGGCCAGCAATTTGACAGAGTAAAGACTCTTTCGGCTAACAAAGCGCCACCGCAGCGACCATTTCGGGTTAGGGCAATTCGTGCCTTTGGTTAGTCTTGGTCAATGTCAAATGAGTTATGGAGACTGTCCGCACTTGAACTTGCAAGAGATATTCGTAGTCGACGAATATCTAGCCGAGATGTTGTAGAGGCTCACTTAGAGCGCATTGCCCAAGTGAATCCGACTGTTAACGCGGTCGTGCGTGTACTTGGCGAACAGGCGCTTTCCGACGCGGACGCTGCAGATGCGGCGATCGCTAAAGGTGACGTACTGGGGCCTCTGCACGGAGTGCCGATCACGGTGAAAGAAAATATCGACATGGCCGGCTTGCCGACCACGCAGGGAATACCTGCATTGGCGGAAGCAATTCCGCTTCTCGACGCGCCCGTTGTTGAGCGAATGCGAGCGGCCGGAGCGATCCCAATTGGGCGAACAAACCTCCCCGATCTAGGTCTGCGCGTGCACACCGATTCCACCTTGTATGGGCGGACAAAAAATCCTTGGAAGTTGGACAGGACCACAGGCGGTTCGAGCGGCGGAGAGGGCGCAGCGCTGGCGACCGGAATGAGTCCGCTTGGACTTGGTAACGACATCGGTGGTTCATTGCGCAACCCGGCGCACTGTTGCGGGATTGCCTCGATCAAGCCAACGATCGGGGTCATCCCCGATGCCCAGATGTTTCCGGTAGAAGACATCGGCTGGAGTGCCCAATTGATGCTCACGCAGGGAGTGATGGGCCGCCGGATTGCCGATGTTCGTGCCGGCTTTGAGGTTGTGGCAGGCGCACATCCACGGGATCCGATCAGTGTTCCTGCCAGGCTCACCGATCTACGAACCGGAGAAAAATTGCGAGTCGCCGTTCTGGCGGAACCACCGGGCGGATCGACGCACCCAGAGATCGCTGCTGTCGTTCGTCGCGCAGGCGAGGCGCTTGCGGCGGCGGGTCACCATGTGGTTGAGGCGACTCCACCGGATTACGAACTGGCCTGTGCAACTTGGGCGACCCAACTAAACGGCGAACTGCTGTTGCAATGGTCGCTGCTCGAGGCCGTGGTCGGCGTCGATGGAATGACGTTTCTTAGATTCGCCCGCGAAATTCAAGAAGATGTGGATATGGCCGCTTGGGCGAATGCTCAACTTGCCCGAAATGGCATCGGTCGTCGTTGGTCGTTGTGGTTTCAGACTTATGACGTCTTGCTCTCGCCAATTTGGACTCAACCGCCATTCACCTTTAACGCAGACATCGCTAGTGTCCAAGGCGCCCGCGACACACTCGAATTGTTGCGTCCGGTTTTACCAGGTAATTTGCTCGGGGTTCCATGCGTTGCGGTGCCGGCTGGCATGGCCGGTGGGATGCCAGCAGGGGTTCAGGTCATTGGCGCAAGGTTCACGGACTTGCGCTGCTTGGCGATCGCCGAACAGATTGAAGCCGAATGCGGTCTCCAAACACCAATCGATCCGGTGGCTTGACGACATCTCTATAAATATAAAAAATCCGGCAGTCTGGCGAAATCGCCGTCTTGCCGGATTTTTTTAAGAACTGCGCAAGTAGCGCAGGTACGTCAGATTGAGGGTTGCCTCAGACGATCCTTACGTTCTGGGCTTCTTCGCCCTTGCGACCAGGAGCCACGTCGAATTCGACGGCCTGGCCTTCGCTGAGTGACTTGTAGCCCTCAGCAACGATGTTGGAGAAGTGTACGAACACGTCGTCCCCACCGTCACGTGAGATGAAGCCGAAGCCCTTCTCTGCATTGAAAAATTTGACTGTACCTCGCATGTGATATCTCTTTTCATAAATGGAAGAGCCCTATTAGCTAATCCGGATATCAGACTATGCGCAAGCGGAGCCATTCCCACTCTTTTCGCACATCTGACGACAAATCTTCGTGTTGGTAAGGTCTGCCTGCGAATCGCGCGCTGGCGAGGGAGTAGTGGACATCGAGGCAAAACACGACAGGGGGTTGTCCATACGGCTTTTGAATGCCGTGCTCGCGCCGCTTGCGGATGGAATTGAAGTCGTTTCCTACTACAAATCTCCAGTTGGTACGGGGCAGATGGCCGATTGTTTTCGGCTGCACATCAACTACGCCAAAGAATGTAGAGGACCTTCGACAATAATCGCCAAGATTCCATCTCTCAACGAATCAAGTCGAGCGGCATCTCGGTTAACCCGTTGCTACGAACTGGAAACGAAGTTCTATTCAGAATTAAGTGAACTCGTGGACGTTCGCACGCCGCGAGTGAATTACGTCGTTTATGACGCTAAGGATGACGATTTCCTGTTGCTACTGGAAGACCTCGCACCCGCGATTCAGGGCGATCAAATTGCTGGCTGTTCGTTCGAACAAGCGATGGCCGCTGTGGGCGAATTGACTCGGTTGCACGGGCCGCTGTGGAATAGTCCAATTCTTGATTCCAAGTCATGGCTGAGCCGACCAACTTTGGAATCGACGCGGTCAACTGCCGCTCTATTCCAGCACTCGTATCCTGGTTTCTGCGACCGCTATTCCGATCGAATTGACGATGAAATCATTGAATTAGGGGCTCGATTCGTCGCCCACGCCGATCGCTATTTTGCCGCGATTCCGTCCACTTCGACGGTCGTACACCGGGACTATCGACTGGACAATCTGCTGTTCAGTGGGAGCGGCGGCCAAATTGCTGTGGCCGTCGTTGATTGGCAAACAATCGGAATTGGGCCGGGTGCTTCCGATTTGTCGTATTTCGTCGGCTCCGGACTTGTCCTAGACGATCGTCGGCAAAACGAGGAATTATTGGTGCGCGAATATCAGCGGCAATTGCACGCATACGGAATCGAAATGAAATTTGAAGAGTTGTGGAATCAATACCGACTTTACGCATTTGCCGGATTTGGGATGGCGATCGCAGCGTCAATGTTGGTCAGCCAGACTGATCGAGGCGACGAAATGTTCGTCGCCATGGCATCACGCCATGGCCAACAGGCAATTGACTTGGAGTCAGAGTTATTGTTCTAGAAATGACTCGCTTCACGCCGTTGGACGAAAACTTTGCCCATCAAATTCCAGAGCCCTTTCCAAATACGGTCGTGCACCACCAAGATTGGCGGGAGAGCCTGTTCTTTATTTTGCACCCGCCGAGCAAGCCAGGCGATGTAGTTGTTCTCACTCTTGCCCATTTTCCTGCTCGCGGCGAAATGGATTCATTGCAACTTGGCCGAGTTGGCGGAGCATCGATCATGGCTAGACATGTTCGACAGGTGCTCGACGACCAAAACGAATTTGTCGTCGGACCGGTAAGCATCCAAATTGTCGAACCTCTCAAACGCGTGCGATTGCTGGTTGCCGAGTCTGCACAGTCGTCGATCTCGATGGACATCGAATTTCGCGCTCGCACCCAGCCATATCAATTACGCCGAGGAACGATGAAGAGCGGTCATGAAATCGTGTGGGATCAATCGCACATGTTTCAAAGTGGCACTTATAACGGAACGTACATTCACAAAGGGGTCATTTACGAGGTAAATAACTGGTGGGGGCAACGCGATCATTCGTGGGGTATTCGCGCCCACAGTCGGTGCCCACTGTGGATGTGGCTGGCGATTCAACTGCCGGAGGGAATGATCGGAGTTTGGAATTGGGAATATCCGAACGGTGCTCGCGTCTACACCGATGGATGTTTTGCACCGTCAGATGGCAGTGAGCCAATTTCAATTATTGATTTTCGACACGATTTGCATTGGCGCGATGTAAGTGGAGCGGAAGTTTCCTACCAGCAGTACGGCGATGATGTTCATGGTCTTGCCGGAAATGTGCAAATTACCTTGTCGGGTGGGCGAGAGATTTCGGTAGAAGCTGAAGGTCGATGGGCGCAGCGCTATAGCAGACCCGACAATAGAACCGAGTCGACATTGGGAGGTGGGCTTAGTGAAATGACAGTTAGGACGAGCGATGGATCAGTTGGCACCGCGATTTATGAAATCACCGGCCAGTTTCACCATAAGTATTTTCCGATTGCCCGCGGGACGCATCTTCCAACTGGCTAATTACCGCGCAGCGCGGCCACAACTGGGGCAAAACTGTCGATGTCGGCGCCGCCAACGATGATGTAAGAAAATCCCCACCGCTCCC
>Ga0265292_1002868_pt1 | contig 11296 bp, 8 predicted proteins | sample Munlanlewell296A_FD_189080 | JGI IMG/M metagenome (GOLD analysis project Ga0265292, IMG submission 189080) | Leachate microbial communities from a municipal landfill in Southern Ontario, Canada - Leachate well 296A | ecosystem: Engineered > Solid waste > Landfill > Unclassified | place: Canada...
AAAAAATTTCTTTCTTTTAAGTGCACATAAGGTTATGCCTCCTGCAATGGAAGCTATTATAAAAGAAGGAGTTAATCTGGATGGATTTATCTGCCCCGGACATGTTGCCACAATAACCGGCTCTACAGTATTTAACTTCATTCCTGAGAAATTTAATTTAGGCTGTGTCATTACTGGTTTCGAACCTGCCGATATTTTACAATCAATTCTTATGCTGGTACATCAGGTAAACAGGAGCACTCCAAAAGTAGAAATTCAATATAACCGGGCAGTTACGGATAAAGGAAATATTATTGCACAAAAACATTTGTCTCAAATCTTTGAGCCTTGTGATGAACAATGGCGTGGCCTTGGTGTGATTCGCGGCAGTGGACTTAAACTACGAAAAGAATATGAAAAATTTGATGCTGAGAAAATAATTCCTGTAAGAATTAAGTTCAGGGAAGAAGATGTTTTATGTATTTGCGGAGACATTCTGAGGGGATTAAAGACACCTGAAGATTGTGCTCTTTTTGCAAGATTATGTGTTCCTGAAAACCCTGCAGGGGCATGCATGGTTTCAAATGAAGGGGCTTGTAATACCTGGTATAAATACAAACTTATTAAATGAATGATTTTGTCTCTTTGAATCAGGGAAGTGGCGGTAAGCTGACACATGAGCTTATTGAAAAAGTGTTTGTAAAAAGATTCGGGATAGCTGAACCATTGACAGATTCTGCTATTCTAAAAGATTCAGGATATACTCTTGCATTTACTACTGATTCATATGTCGTGGACCCTCTGTTTTTTCCTGGAGGTAACATAGGTAAGCTTGCGGTATGCGGTACAGTAAATGACCTGGCGGTATCGGGTGCAGATCCGAGGTATATTGCTGCTTCATTTATCATTGAAGAGGGCTTTTCGATGAACGATCTCATTGTGATTGCAGGATCAATGGCTGAAGAGGCTTTGAAAGCAGGAGTAAAGATCGTTGCAGGTGATACAAAAGTTGTTGACAAGGGGAAATGCGATAAGCTGTTTATTACAACTTCCGGTACCGGGATTCTTAAACCTGATATGGAACACATCAGTACAGGCAAACGGATAAAACCTGGCGATAAACTGATTATCAATGGTCCTCTGGGTAATCATGCCATAGCTGTACTTGGTGCCCGTAACAAACTAAGCTTCAGCACACCCGTAACTTCAGACTGTGCATCATTAAATCATTTGATACGTAGAGTGCTGCAAAGCTGCAAAGAGATTCGTTTCATGCGTGACCTGACAAGAGGTGGCCTTGCAACTGTATTGAATGAGCTTGCCGGGATGATCGGGTCAGGTATCACAATAGACGAGGCTTCCGTTCCGGTCGATGATCCTGTGAAAGGGTTATGCGAAATGCTGGGCTTTGATCCGTTGTATCTTGCGAATGAAGGGAAAGTCCTGATAGTGGCGGGTGCTGGTGAAGAAACAAGGGTGCTTGACATTCTCAGGTCGGATCCATTGGGAAAATACTCAGAAATAATCGGGGAGATTGTTCCGGATAAAAAGAAACTTGTGGTTTTAAATACATCTGTCGGAGGAAAACGTATACTTGATATGCCTTCAGGGATGCAGCTTCCCAGGATCTGTTAAGAAATAAGTTATGCATGAAATAAGGATAGCAGAAGATCTCTCAGCGATTGTACTTGAAACAGCAAGAAAAGAGAACCTGTCGAAGGTGATATAACTACTGACAGGGATGCGCAACGTCTGAAAAAATATAACATTCCAATTGTTGTCATCAATACTGAAGGAGGCTGTCATCTGGACTCTCACAGCATCTCAAAAGTCCTTGATAGTTTTGATCTTGACAACCTTGATGTTTTGTTTGTCGAGAATGTCGGTAACCTGATTTGTCCGTCACAATTCGATCTTGGTGAAACCTTTAAACTGGCAGTAGTAAGCACATCCGAGGGTGACGATAAACCAGGCAAGTACCCTATGCTTTTCAGGGAAGCCAAGGCTGTTCTGCTCAATAAGATTGGACTCAGAACTTGCAACCGAATTTTATTTCGAGTCTGTTTAATGAATTACTGTAAGTTACATCTCCAAGGTTGTATTCATTCTGAACATAACTGGTGTGGGCATACCTGTATCCAAAACTCAGATAGGTCTCATAGTCTTCTTTTGCCCAGGATATTCCGGTACCAAACGTTAATAAAGCGCCTCCTTTGTAATCTTTAGGACCATCATTATAATTATTAACTAAAGATGGGGTTTGTTCATCTCCTCCAAAAGGAATTACAGCACCTCCACGGGCAAAGATAAAAGGTGATGTCTTCTTGTTATAAAAGATGTGTTTGTATTCAATGAAAAGAGGAGTGTAAGGCCTGCCAAAAAATTCAACACCCGATCCGATACTGATTATATTTTTTGTATTACTTGTTACATTGGCAAGAAAGTTGAAACTGAAAGGTGCAGTATATTGGGTATGCTGAGCGCCAACCAGCAACCCGGCTTCCAGAGAGAACCCGAATCCTTCAGCTTTTCTTCCATCAAAAAAAGGAGACTCCTTAGCGAATTTTTCAACCTCCGGTGACTTATAAATGAAAATGCTGCCATCTGAAGACTGCATTTTATACTGATCATCGACTATCTCGATCAGTTTTCCATATATAACACTACCGTTTTTCAAGTAAAGGACATCTTTTGATTTTTGTGCTGATAGAGGAAAAAGAGTGATTATCATCATCATAACGACTAACAGGTGTTTTTTCATGATATTTAAGTTAAGGTTGGTAATAGTTTAGCATGATTTTTGATTTGGTAAATTGAAACTAAATCTAATTCTCATGAAAACAAAAATCATTCCAATTATTGGACTTTTATCCTTGATTTCAATAATCTTTTTTTCCTGTGAAGAAACTACCTATAGAGAATACAAGGGAAATGCACCTGTTTATATGTCGTATGCAGATCTACGTACATCTATTAAAGAAGAGCAAAATGTGGATTTGAAAAATCCGGGTAAGATATATTTTAAGGATAACTATATTTTTATTATCGAGGAGTTAAAAGGAATCCATGTGTTCGATAATAATAATCCCGCAGCTCCTGTTAAGAAAACATTTATTAAAGTCCCCGGTGTAGTCGATATGGCAATTTCCGGAAACATCCTTTATGCTGATAGTTTTGTTGATCTTGTGATTCTCGATGTTCAGGATGTTAAAAATATCCATGAAGTTGGCCGGGTTAAAGACATTCTGCCTTATACTGTTCCTCCCACCGAAAATGAATTTCCGAAGGGTTTTATAGATAAGGGAAAAGGTTTGGTTGTAGACTGGGAATTAAAAACCATCAAAGAGAGGGTTTATAATAATTCTGATGTATATCCTGTATTCAAAACAGGTTTTGCTGGGATGGATAATTCATCAATCATGACTTTATCATCGGGAGTCAGTAGTGGTGGAGTAGGAATTGGAGGATCGATGGCACGCTTCGGATTAAAGGACAAAGTTTTGTATTTGCTTGGCGGGAACACCCTTAAATTATTTGATATTACCGTTAAAACAACTCCGGCTAAATTATTTGACATCAATCCGGGAAACGGAATTGAAACAATGTTTATAACCGGAAACAATATGTTTCTTGGAACCACTACCGGTATGATAATATATGATATAACTAATCCGCAAACTCTTATCAGGAAGTCGACTTATAACCACATGCGTAGTTGCGATCCCGTGGTAGTAGATGATACTCTGGCTTACATGACACTCCGTTCAGGAACAAATTGCGGAGGGACTATTAATTGCCTTGATGTTGTTAATATAAAAAATATTGTACAACCGTCGCTTGTCCGGTCATATCCTATGACCAATCCGTTTGGATTAGGCAAGGATGGTGACCTGCTGTTTATCTGTGATGGTAACGCAGGATTGAAGGTATATGACGCCTCAGATCCAAAAACTATTTCAAACCGTCTTATTTATACATATCCGAACATCAAAGCTTACGATGTCATCCCGATTGGAGATGTTCTTGTACTAATAGGAGATGAAGGACTCTTCCAGTACAACTATTCTAATGTTCAGAATATTACTCTTATGAGTTTGATTCCGGTGGTAACGGACTAGGGTTTGGTTATTACCTAATATTTTCAAATTGAAAGTTATTAAGCTATTGGGTTATTAAGTTATTAACCCAATAACCCAATAACTTTCTTTATTTTCATTCTAAATTAGAAACTATGACATTTGTAAGTTTTTTATAAAAAGTATTGTTATTAATTTAACAGCACTTTAAAAAACAGTTTTAAATACCTAAAAATTTTATTTAATTACCTAAAAATCAAATAGAAATGTATCAAGTAGGAAATCTGGTTAAGGAATTGTCCGACAAACACGGTCGCATGCGGGAGAGCCTTATGCCTATACTTCAGGAGATCGTACAAAAGCACAATTATCTCACTGATGAGGCTATGGTTGAAGTTGCCAGGGAACTCGATATCTCAGCGGCTGAAGTTTACGGAACAGCTTCATTTTACACCTTTCTCGACACTCAGGTGAAAGGCAAATATGTTATAAGAGTCTGTAAAACAATTACATGCTCAATGAAAGGGAAGAGTGATATTATTCAAACTCTTGAGGATATGCTTAAGATAAAAATTGGCGAAACAACAACTGACAAACAATTCAGCCTCATTGAGACTAATTGTATCGGGTGGTGTCATAAGGCTCCGGCTATTTTGATCAATGAAATGCCTTATACAGAGTTAACCCCTGAAAAAGTAAGTACGATTATTAAAGATTACATGCAAAAATAAAAATCCGGCAAAATCATGGAAAATAAAGGATTAAATAAGGTTGACCTTATATTCGAAAAAATCGAACCAAAAGAGGTTCTGATAAAAGCTTTTAAGATGAGTAGTGCTGAGATAATTCAAAATATGCTGGATTCAGGACTTAAAGGGCGCGGAGGTGCGGGTTTCCCGACTGGTTTGAAATGGAAATACACCGCGGCCGAAAAGAGCTCCGAGAAATATATAGTTTGTAATGCCGACGAGGGAGAACCCGGAACGTTTAAGGATCGTGAGATACTCGAAAGAGTCTCTGATAAGGTTCATGGCGGAATGGCTATAGCCGGCAAGGCTATCGGTGCAAAAATGGGGATAGTATATCTGCGGGGCGAGTACAGGTACATGTTGCCAAAACTGATGATCGAACTTGATTCTTTTCATAAAATGATAAAAGAGATAGGTTACGATTTTAATATTGAGTACCGCATGGGTAGCGGTGCATATATATGTGGTGAGGAAAGTGCTTTATTTGAGTCGATTGAGGGGAAACGTGGTGAACCACGTAATAAGCCTCCTTATCCTACGGTCTCGGGTGTCTTTGACAAACCAACCTCAATAAATAACGTCGAGACCCTTGTAACTGCCATGATGATAATACAGCATGGTGCAAAAAATTTTACCCAATACGGAACAAAAGATTCAAGAGGATCAAAAGTATTTTCTGTATCAGGAGATACGCCAACTCCAGGCATATTTGAACTTGAACTCGGAATGACTGTCCAGCAGTTTGTTAATGTATTTGGTGATGGCGATACCAAAGCGGTTCAGGTTGGAGGCGCTTCAGGTTTTTGTGTTCCAAGAAAGAAATTCGCCGAAACTATCATTGGTTTTGAAGGTGTTCCAACAGGAGGATCAATGAAGCTTTTCAACAGCTCAAGATCAATGTACAATCTTCTTCATAATTACCTTGACTTTTTTACCGAGGAATCATGTGGTCAATGTACTCCATGCCGTGTCGGTTGCCAGCAGTTGCTTAAAGGTGTTGAAAAAGTCAAGAAAGGTGAGGCCAAATCAACCTACCTGAATGAACTTATGAAACTGGCAGATTCCATGAAGATCGCTGCTAAATGTGGTCTCGGACAGTCAGTAGGAAATGCGTTTAAATCGATAGTTGGCAACTTCAGGGAAGAGATCATCTATTAATCATTTAATCAAAAACAAAGAATCATGATAAATCTACTTATAAATGACCAGCAGGTATCGGTTCAGGAGGGAACAACAGTTCTTGCGGCCGCCAGAAAACTGAAATTAAACATACCCACTTTATGTAACCACGATGACCTTTGTGTAGCAGGCAACTGCCGCGTATGCCTTGTTGAACAAAAAGGAGCAAGAACACTTATTGCATCATGTGCAACACCTGTATCACAGGGTATGGAGATACACACCAACACGCTTAAAGTGCGTAATGCCCGTAAACATATTTTTGAACTTCTGCTCTCAGAGCACAGATCAGATTGTTTAAAATGTTACAAAAACCAGAATTGCGAACTACAGTCGCTGGCAAATGATTTTGCCTTCGGCGACCATGTTTTCCTCGACCTTGTCGAAGATCATAAATATAATATCGACAGATCTTCACCATCCTTTATCAAGGACGACAGTAAATGTATCCGTTGCCAGCGCTGTGTAAGGACCTGCTCTGAATTACAGTATGTTTCTGCAATAGCTGTATCCAACAAAGGTGCTCAGATGAAGATTTCATCATTTAACAACAGACCAATGAGCCACGTGGTTTGTACCAACTGCGGTCAGTGCGTAAACCGTTGTCCTACCGGTGCACTTGTTGAAAAGACATATATCGACCAGGTATGGGATGCTATCTATGACCCGGATAAACATGTTGTTGTACAGACTGCTCCTGCTGTAAGGGTTGCTCTTGGCGAAGACCTCGGCTACGACCCGGGTGAAAGGGTAACAGGAAAAATGGTAAATGCCCTCAGGCAACTTGGATTCAGCTCGGTTCTTGATACCGATTTTAGTGCCGACCTGACAATTATGGAAGAGGGCACTGAACTCCTGTTAAGACTGAAGAAAGCCCTGGTTGACGGTGATAAGAAAGTCTCCCTGCCGATGTTCACATCATGTTCACCCGGCTGGATAAAATTCATTGAACATAAATACCCCGAATTTCTTCCGAATCTGTCTACCTGCAAATCGCCTCAACAGATGTTCGGTGCACTGGCAAAAACATTCTATGCCAGGAAACGTAATATCGACCCGTCTAAAATCGTCTCGGTATCGATTATGCCATGCACTGCCAAGAAGTTTGAGGCTGACAGACCCGAGATGAGGGCAAGCGGATTCAAGGATGTCGATTACGTGCTGACAACCCGCGAGCTTGCTGTCATGATCAAACAGGCAGGTATCGATTTTAGGAACATAGAAGAGGCAAAATACGATTCAATAATGGGCGATTCGACCGGTGCCGGAGTTATTTTCGGCGCTACCGGAGGTGTGATGGAAGCAGCACTACGTACTGCTTATGAGATCGTTACTGGTCGCGAAGTTCCGTTTGGGAACCTTAACATAACTCCTGTGAGAGGGATGGATGGAGTTAAAGAAGCTACAATTAAGATTGAAGGTTGTGTTGATGCCTGGAAGTTTCTTGAAGGCGCTGAACTGAAGGTAGCAATTGCACACGGACTTGTAAATGCCAATAAAATCATGAAGCTGGTGAGAGAAGGTAAGGCTCCTTATCACTTCATTGAGATTATGGCATGCCCGGGTGGATGTATCGGTGGCGGCGGACAACCTATTCCTACAAACATGCAGATCAGGAAAAACCGTATGAAAGCCATTTACGCGGAAGATGAGCATATGGTTCTTCGTAAATCGCACGAGAATCCCGAAGTTATTGCCATATATAAAGAGTTCCTTGAAAAGCCTAACAGCCACAAGTCGCACGAACTTCTTCATACACATTATGTAGAACGCGATAACTATTAGAACTAACCTAACCTTAAAAGAAGGCCGGCGATTATCACCGGCTTTTTTTATCCGATTATGTTGAGAATCTGTTGTATATCTAAGTCTTTCAGTGGATTATTGCTCGATATAAAGGTATCGGCCAGCCTCGATTTTTTCTCCTGCAGTCTTACTATCTTTTCTTCAATACTACCGCTTGTAATATACCTGTAAACAAATACACTTTTATCCTGACCTATCCTGTGGGCGCGGTTCATTGCCTGCATTTCGGAAGCAGGATTCCACCAGGGATCAAGAATAAAAACATAATCGGCTGCAGTGAGGTTAAGACCAACGCCTCCGGCTTTAAGCGAAATGAGGAATATCTTATTCTCCGGATCTTTCTGGAAGCTGTTTACAATTTTTTCCCTATTAATACTTGCCCCGGTCAACATCGTAAATCGCGTTCTTTTCTTTTTTAATTCTTCGGCATAAAGATCAAGATGTTTGACAAATGAAGAGAATACCAATATTTTATGTCCTTCAGATATAACACTTTCCATATCCTGAAAAACAGTTTCGAATTTGCCTGAACCGAAAGCATAACCGTCATATGCCATTACAGGATGATTGGATATCTGCCTCAGCTTCATCAGCCCCTGCAAGACCACAATAGCCGATTTTTCCAGACCGGTTGATGCAATATTTTTAAGGATACTGTTTCTGACCGATGATTTTTCTTCATCATAAACTTTAAACTGTTCCTCTGTCATATCGCAGAAAACTGTCTGCTCTGTTACCGGAGGCAGATCACGTGCGACCATCTCTTTTGTTCGTCTCAGAATAAATGGCTGAATGATCTTCCTGAGTTTTACCTCTTTTTCGTCATCTCCCATTTTTTCAATTGGTTTTGCAAATTCTCTGCGAAAGAAGGAGAGGGTTCCAAGTAGTCCGGGGTTAACAAAATTCAATTGTGTCCAGAGATCTGTCAGAGAGTTTTCGACCGGTGTTCCTGTGAGGACAAGCTTAAAGTCCGATATGAGCCTGGTAACTGTTTTGTATAACATTGAAGCTGGATTCTTAATTACCTGGCTCTCATCAAGAATGATATAATGAAATGAAAATGAACTTATTAAATCAATATCTTGTCTGATGGTATGATAACTCGACAGGATTATATCAAAATTTTGAAAATATGAGGTTGACTTTTTTCTCTGGTTACCTTTGTAGCTGTAAACCATCATCTCCGGAACAAATCTTTTTATCTCATTTTCCCAGTTATAAATAAGCGATGCAGGCACTATTATGAGTGAAGTGAGTTTTGGTTCCGTATTGCCGAACAAGGTTAGATCAGATTGTGTTTCAAGTCTCTCCCTGGGGATCAGGTTTTCCTTGTTATGCTGAAGCAGGGCAAGGGTCTGAATCGTCTTTCCAAGACCCATATCATCGGCAAGGCACCCGCCTAATCCTGATGTCTGCAGAAAATCCAGCCAGTTAAGACCATCAGACTGGTATTGCCTCATCAGGCATTTCAGACCAGTGGGAGGCTGAAGAACCGGAATCTGATCGGGAACGAGTAATTTTTCGAGTTTTTCAAATCCCAGTCTTCCCTCATCTTTGAAAGTATCTGTGAGTAATGAAAAATGCTGTTTATGAATTTTCAGGGAATCTTCGGAGATTTTCCCGAATTCAAAAATGTTTTTGTACCTCGAAAACCACGTTTCCGGTAATATAGCTATCGATCCATCAGGCAACTCATATTCCCTGATACCTTCCAGGATATTTCTTCTGAAACGGTTAAACGGAATTTCCCAATCCCCGATTTTAACTATTGCCAGCAGATCAAACCAGTCATTTTCTATCCTGCTGCTCATCTCAATATTGACGGGCCTTAAATTGTAATTCAGATCAAGCCTCGATGTCAGAACAAACCCTGAATCAGTAATTTCGGAATAATTACGGTTCATAGTTTCTATCATTGCATACAATTCATCCTTCCGTTTGCAGTCTGTAGAAACCGAAAAAAAATTAATATCATCATCCGAAAAACAGCCAAGGTCGCCTAATGTATCGCGGCATTGCTTTTCCCAATCAAAATCACGGTGGTATTTCCTGAAAATGAAATTCTCCCCTTCTTTTTCAAACGATGTAAAGGAGTTTGAGAGGTCGTTAGCGTAAATTTTATTTCCCTGATAATTATATTTTAAGATCAGTACAGGGTTTCCTTTCATTCCTGTTTCAAGTTCAAGAATTGCTTCTTTTTCAGGAGTGAATTCGATTATTTCAAAACCGGTGCCTTCAACTTTAAAATTATTGACAGCATTCAGCACAAAACCACTGAAATATTTCAATTCAGTTTTTTTGGGAATAAGAATGTTTTCTTTGGACAGGAAGGGTTTCAACTTGGAGCCATCCACATCTGATACAAACAATATCCGGTGCTCTTCTCTGATCAGACATGGCGACATACAAAGAATATCGATAGAACTTCTTCTCATATCAATGAGCTTGCCTCCGGTTTCCAGACTGAGATTATAGGTGCTTTGTTCCTCATTTCTTGTGAATCTGAATACAGGTTCGGCATTATCATCACTCAGGTAAAGCTGATCTTCTAAATGAAGTGTGCCTGCCTTAGTCCGCTGAAAATAAACGGGAATATTTTCGTCTCTTGATATTGTAAGGCATTTATAAATTCTTCTTTCTATAAAGGGTCTGATAAAGTTCTCCAGCTTATCAGAAGTTACCTTTTCGAGAAATACCTTCACAGTACTATCTTTTGAAAACAGCTTGAACAGATTTCTGTTGGTATACTCATTAATGATCTTTATAAGCTCTCTCTCTTCCGATGTAAGTGAACCTAATGTGTCAATATTGGGAAAAGGGGAGAGGCATTCTGATAATTTATAATACTTTTTATTAGGCTCATTTTGAATAATATAAGGTAACAGGACTGACCCCCATAATCTATGGTGGGTAAGTACAAGCGCAAAGAGCTTTAATTTTTTTTCTGAACCTGTTTCCAAAATGCTTAAATTGAAATATCCTGCAATGTTGGTCATTACCTCTCAATTTTCAAAGCAATTAATTCTTAGATTTGTTATTAATAACGAATTTATTATCCTACCAGAATGGAGAAAGAATTGATTTTCAGGCACCCCTTAATTATTGTTTAGATAACAGATAGTCATTTTTTTGAGGAAGATTATTCATATCGACATGGATGCGTTTTTTGCATCTGTTGAACAGCTCGACAACCCTGAGCTTAAAGGCAAGCCTGTTGCAGTAGGAGGAAGCGGTGAGAGGAGCGTTGTTGCTGCAGCCAGTTATGAAGCCCGGAAATTCGGGGTCAGATCAGCAATGCCATCAGTAATTGCCAAACGTTTGTGTCCCGATCTTATATTCGTAAAACACAATTTCGAACGGTACAATGAGGTCTCTGCCAACGTATTTGAGATTTTTAAAGAGTATACCGATATTATTGAACCACTTTCAATTGATGAAGCATTTCTCGATGTAACTGATGATAAAAAGAAAATAGGGTCAGCGACAGTCATTGCAAAACGGATAAGG
>Ga0265292_1002869_pt1 | contig 11294 bp, 7 predicted proteins | sample Munlanlewell296A_FD_189080 | JGI IMG/M metagenome (GOLD analysis project Ga0265292, IMG submission 189080) | Leachate microbial communities from a municipal landfill in Southern Ontario, Canada - Leachate well 296A | ecosystem: Engineered > Solid waste > Landfill > Unclassified | place: Canada...
TGCAGTCGATCAGGCTGTCAGCACCATGCTTACCAACTACCTCGAAGAGAATCCCAAAGATGCCAGGATCATCGTTCAGAAGGTAATCCTTGCTGCAACAGCCCGACATGCTGCCCGTAAAGCCAGAGAGCTTGTCCAACGTAAGAATGTTCTTTCCGGTTCCGGGCTTCCCGGTAAACTTGCCGACTGTGCCGACAGGGATCCCGCCCAGTGTGAGTTATACCTTGTGGAAGGTGATTCTGCAGGTGGAACGGCAAAACAAGGGCGTGATCGCCGTTTCCAGGCAATTTTACCCCTCAGAGGTAAGATATTGAATGTTGAAAAGGCAATGCAACACAGGATCTATGAGAGTGAAGAGATAAAAAATATATTTACCGCACTTGGAGTCAATATAGGTACTGATGAGGATAGCAAGGCTCTTAATATTGCTGGTTTGCGCTACCATAAAATCATTATCATGACTGATGCCGATGTCGATGGTTCTCATATCACAACTCTCATTATGACCTTCTTTTTCAGATATATGATGGATCTTATTAAAGGTGGAAATATCTACATAGCTACCCCGCCACTCTACCTTGTTAAAAAAGGTAAATCGGAGCGTTATTGCTGGACCGAAGAGGAGCGTGCGGCAGCAGTTGCAGAGATGGGACAGGGGAAAGAATCATCGGTAGGTATTCAGAGATACAAAGGTCTTGGTGAAATGAATGCAGAACAACTCTGGTCAACAACTATGAATCCTGAAACACGGACTCTGAGGCAAGTTACCATTGAAAGTGCTGCTGAGGCTGATCACATATTCTCAATGCTAATGGGCGATGAAGTTCCGCCACGCAGGGAGTTTATCGAAACTCATGCAAAGTATGCTAAAATTGATGTTTAGACACCAAAGACTTTCCTTCTGATCTCTACTGCATCGTCTGTACAAACTTCACTGCAGCAGAAACATCTGATGCATTTACTGTCTGTCAGAACTATATGGGTCTTTTTGGATGGAAGTGGTTGAATAGCCTGAACGGGGCAGATATTAACACATTTCTGGCATCCTGTGCAATTTTCATGGATAAAGACCGGCCTTCTTTCAAGCTTTTTCAGGAATTTAATCCTCCTCATAACAAATTGAAAAGCAATGTTATTGTTGCTTGAAATAGGTATTTTGGTGAAGCCTTGTTTTATAATGGTGCTGATTTCCGGACCGTCATAATTTATATCATCTTCTGACTGAAGCCAGTTCTTCCTGAATAACGCTGTCTTTGATGTTGGTACCACCATCGGATTATAGCCCGCTATCCGACTGGCTATCATATCCAATGCAAGAGGATTTGTTGATCCAAGTAATAATCCGATTTCTATCGGCAATCCACTGCCCGGACCCGGACCCTCCATTCCCATTATAGCATCCATAAGGAAATAGTCGGGAGTAACAATTTCATTAAGATCAACCAGAAATTCGCCAAACCCGTTTCTATTCTGATGTAAGGCATGCTGTTTCGCTTTATTAAAACCGGGTACCAGGCCAAGAGTGTTTTTTATAGCTCCTGTGAAATATACCAGTTCGTGGTTCTTGAATTTCGGAAGTGAAATGATCAGATCAACCTGGTCGACAACAGCTGCAATCCTGATCTTCCCTTTCCTTAGTTTTTTCTCAACCGGGTTTACGGTGAAATCAACCCATTTCGCCCCTGTTGCTACACATACCTTGTAAATACCCGATTTCTCTCCTCTGAACTTCTGTGTATGAACTGCAGGGGAATCACCGACCAGAACAGTAGCTCCCTTTGACTGAAGAAACCTGATCATTGCTTCCACAACATCAGGATGAGTGCTTATGCATTTTGCAGGGTCATCGTCAGTCAGAATGTTGGGTTTTACCAGAACTCTTTTCCCCTGAACATCAGGACCCTCAGTTTTTTTGTATATATCAGAAATGAGGTTATAAACTTCGTGGACTTCATATTCTTTGCAGTATCTAACCGCTACCTTGTTATTCATATATTCTTTTACCTGAAAAGTCTGCAAATATAGATCGATGTTTGAAAAGTAGTATCAGTTCATCATTTATTCAATATTATTTCTTTGATAATCTCCTCTATTCCGGAAATAATATTCTTTGAAGGACCTGTATAATTGTTAATAATTATACTGATGATCATTTGTTTGCCTGATACTGTTGTAAAATATCCTGCATAACTTCTTACCCTGGTCATTGAGCCGCTTTTTGCCCTAAGTCTTGAATCAAAAACCGGATCCCTGAAATAGTTTTTAAGAGTTCCTTCTTTTCCCGCATCAGGTAAAGAAGAATAGTATTCCGTAAAGTACTTTCCTCTGTTCCTCATAAAAAACAACAAATTGATCAGTTCTCCTGTATTAATGGCATTAAGAGGGGAGAGACCGCTGCCATCTTCAATAAACATTCCATCTGTTTTAATGCCGGCATCCTGAAGAAAACCCTTAACAACCTCGACTCCTGCAGCAGTAGATCCGATGTTTTTATATACTTTTCCCAACTCTTTAATTAAATGTTCTGCATACAGATTAACACTTTCATGGTTTAGTACTTCAACAATTTCTGAAAGAGGAGGAGAGACGGTTTCAGCAATCGGGACAACCTTCTCAGACAAACTTTTCTGTTCTAATCTTATTGTTGTTGGATCTTCTGATATAGTTATACCTTCTGCCTTAAGTCTTTCGTTTATCATTTTTGCGATAAGGCGGGGAGGATCAGCAATTGAGGCTTTCAGTACAAAATCTTCCATGTTGACAGGAATGGTCCCTGCAAGCCAGCCATTTGTACTGTAAGGTGCGGCAAAAACATAACCTTCGTCTGAAGTACCGGCAGCAACCAGCCAGTTTGAGAATTCATACCTGCATTCGTACGGAACAATTTCAGTAATAACCAATTGGGAACTATCGTATAATGTCTTAAAATGAATTTCGTAAGTGTTATCAAAAACAGATAACCCGAATGCTCCTGCACCATAATAATTGCCGGCATCTTCCCAGAGCCATTTGGCGGGGACAGGCAGAAAGTCATAGTAGGAATCGTCGGTTATAACTCTGCCGTCTATTTTTCGGATTCCCAGCTTCTTGATGTCTGTTACCCACTTGCTTAGAAAATCCTGATAATGATCTGAAAAATATTTTGATCCCAATGCCGGATCACCTCCTCCCTGAATGACGATATTCCCTGTTAACCTTCCGGACCGTTTATTAAGCGATCCTGTATAACCGATAATAGTTTTGAAAGTATATTGCGGGCCTAACAATTCAATTGCAGCAGCCGAAGTAATAAGCTTCATAATTGAAGCCGGGATAAGGCTTTTCCCGGAATTGTATTCCATCACTACCTCTCCGTTATTTGCATCTGCCAGGCATAGAGAAAAAGAGGCATGTATCATTGCAGAATCTGAGAGAAATGTCTCAATTGATCTCTCCTGTGAGAATGAGCAAAAAGTTAAACATGCTAATGAAATGATAAAAAATGTTCTCATCATTTCTACTCTGATTTGTTTTGTTCGAGTGTTGATAATAAACCACATGCAGCCTGTATATCCACACCCCTGCTGGCCCTGATTGTTGTCAGTATCCCTTTGGCATTAAGCGCCTCTTTAAAATCAATGGTGGTTCCCAGATTGGGGCTCTGGAATTGTGATCCGGGTATAGGGTGGAAACGTATTATATTGATCCGGCATTTGATCCCTTTAAGTATCCTGGCAAGCTCTTTAATATGTCGCGGCGTATCGTTCATCCCTTTAAAAAGGATATATTCAAAAGATATTCTTCTCTGGCGGTTAAAATCAAATTTGCGGATTATATCAAGCACCTCTTCAACAGTGTTTGTCCGCTGAATCGGCATCAGGTTTCTTCTCTCTTCATCAAATGGAGAGTGCAGACTTACAGCAAGATGACACCGGCTTTTTTCAAGAAATTCCTTTATCCCGTTTATCAGTCCGACTGTACTGACTGTGATCCTGGTCGGACTCCAGCCATATCCCCATTCATTGGTAAGAATATCGAGACTCTTCAGAACTTCAGTAATATTATCTAAAGGTTCACCCATGCCCATATAGACCATGTTGGTCAGGTTCGTGAACTCAGGCAGACTCCTGAACTGGTTAAGTATTTCATTCGATGAGAGGTTTCCCTGAAGACCTTGTTTCCCAGTCATGCAGAATATGCAACCCATTTTACATCCGGCCTGTGATGAGACACAAATTGTAGCACGCTCATTATCAGGAATATATACGGTTTCTATGTATTTATCATTCAGTACTTTATAAAGGTATTTTTTAGTCCCGTCAGAGCTTTCAGATGCATTAACCGGGGCAGAAAGACCGATTTCATAATCTATGGCAAGAAGCTCCCGTGTTTTTTTTGAAAGGTTTGTCATCTCCTCAATCGACTGTATCTCTTTTTTATAGAGCCAGTCAGCAATCTGTTTTGCAGCAAAACCGGGCAGCCCGATACGTTTGGTAACTGCTATCAGCTCATTTAATGTCTTTCCGTAAAGTTTTTCTTTCAGCATTTCATATTAGCTCATAGCTCGTAGCTCGTATTTATTTATTATAAGAAAGTATAAAATTTCTAATTTCTAATTTCTAATTCTCCTCTTCTCCCCTTCATCCTGTTGCCCGTTGCCCGTTGCCTTAGTTAAACCCATACCCTGCTTTCTGCAGATCTTTTAGAGATTTAAACGGCTTCGGTGGTGTCAGGTATTTATTCAAATGGTTGTATATTTTCATCCTGATCTCTTTTGCCTCCATATAATCCATCCTGTCAAAGGAATGTCCTCCCGGCATATTATTAAAGATCTCATATTCAAAATTCTTCTTGCCATCTGCCTTAAGCGACTTGATGAGATGTTCTACCTCAAGGACATTGACATCCTCATCATTGGTATTTGTATGGATCAGGAGAGGTGTGTTCTGATATTTTTGTGTTTGCCAGGCAGGTGATCTTTTACGGTATTCAGCAACATTCTGATCGGCAGGTTTGCCGATAGGAGGCTGTTCTGAAAAGAGATCCCGATACTCCTGATCTTTATATCCCATGCGGGCTATCAGATCGCTGACAGGAACCCCTGTAAATGCAACTTTGTAGTTTTGAGGATATTCAAAAATGTTGAAGAGAGCAATATACCCCCCATGGCTCCAGCCAATTATTCCGACCCTTTCTTTGTCCACAATTGAGTAATTATCAATCATATACTGACGACTGGCATCAACATCCTGAACTTCAAGTCCGCCGTAATCAATATTATTATACATACCTGCTCCATAACCGGTCGATCCGCGGTATTCGGCAGCCGTAACAATATACCCCTGTGACACCATCTCCCTGATTATATGTGTGTAATAGGTATCGAAGTTCGCATGTACCCCACCATGAGGAAAGACCAGAAGAGGATATTTCTTTGAAGGATCAGCATCTTTCGGGATGAAAATGTAATTCCAGAATTTAACAGGGTTACCGGCTCCCTGACCAGTAGGATTTTTCTCTTTTGCCACTGCGGGACCGGTAATATATACCTTATCAATATATGCGATATCACCGACCTTGTTGTACCACTGAACATCATCTATCTTTTTTTCAAGAACATCGAACCTGTGACCAAGGTCTTCAAAATTTGAGTTGACCTTATTAATTGCATTCATCAATTCGGTTGTTCCCGGCTGTCCAAACGAATAGTCTGATGACTCTGCGAACAGAGCCAGAATTAATGTAAGATTCAGAATAACTTTTTTCATATTTTTTAGAATAATTAAATTGCAATTTCCCCTTCAAACACAAAAGTGGCCGGACCAGAAAGCCATATATCGGAGATGCTTTTTCCTGAGATATTGAATGAAACCGATAGATTGCCCCCCTTAGTCTTCACACTGACAGTCTCTGTGTCAAAATGTCCTGAAAGCACTGAAGCAATTGCAGAAGCAGTGACACCTGTACCGCAAGAGAGGGTTTCCTCTTCAACACCTCTCTCAAAGGTTCTTACATAAATTCCGTTATTTTCCAACTCAACGAAATTTACATTGGTTCCTCCGGGTGCAAATTCCGCTGACCACCTGATTTTTTTACCTTCTGTATTGACATCAATATCTTTTACATCCTTTTTGAAAATGACATAATGTGGTGATCCGGTATTGATGAAATAACTGCCATTAATAAGCTGGGGTACCTTTACATCATTCATTTGCAGGCGGATGATACCTTTCTCCGATACTGCTTTGTGCACACCGTCAACAGCCTTGAAGGTAAGCTTCTTTCCTGCTATTCCTGCCCTTATAGCAAAGTCTGCTGAACACCTGCCTCCATTCCCGCACATGGTGCCCTCAAAGCCATCGGAGTTGAAATACTTCATCTCAAAATCATACTGAGGACTTCCGGAAATGAGAATCAATCCATCAGCGCCAATACCAAATCTGCGATCGCATAATTTATTAATAATGTTGGAATCACCCGGATTAAAAATGCCTTCCCGGTTGTCTATAATTATAAAGTCGTTACCGGCTCCCTGATATTTGTTAAATACTGTTATCATCATTGTTAAAGTGTTGTTAAATCTTTGTAAATTATTGAAGATCATCTGAAAAATGCATGATCTTTGTAAAATAAAATTAAAATAAATCGGTTATAAAGATATGAATCTTTTGTAAAAGCATAATAATTGAATATCAATGCAGGCACAAAAGGATAGTTTAACAAATAAAAAGTTGAGTTATGAAAGGAAAGTATTTATTAGGTGCACTGTTTATGGGTCTTTTAGGAGCATCCATTGCTCTGTTTGCATATACTAAAATAATAGGAAAACCCTCAGTGGCTGTCTCGAGAGATAGTTCAAAGGTTGAGGTTCAGGATGCAAAAGCGTTTCTTACATCTCTTCAGATGCAGGAGGGACAGATAGATTTTACTTATGCTGCAGAACAGACAGTTCATGGTGTAGTCCATGTTCATACAAAAGCAATGATGGGACAACCCGATAATCCTATAATGGAATGGTTTTATGGTGATCGTTATTCAAGACCACGGGAAGTAAGCGGCTATGGTTCAGGGGTTATTATTTCAAATGATGGTTTTATCATTACCAATAATCATGTTGTTGAAAATGCTGAAACTGTTGATGTTACATTGAATGATAACAGAACCTTCACAGCACAGGTAATAGGGCGGGATCCGGGCAGTGATATCGCACTCCTTAAGATCAAGGCAGAAAACCTTCCATATATCAAATATGGTGATTCGGATCAGCTGAGATTGGGTGAATGGGTTCTGGCAGTGGGTAATCCTTTCAATCTTACTTCTACTGTAACAGCAGGGATTGTCAGTGCCAAGGGAAGAAGCTTTACATTACCAGATGGTACCTATCGTATAGAGTCATTCATTCAGACTGATGCAGCACTTAACGTGGGAAACAGCGGGGGAGCTCTTGTCAACACGAAAGGGTTACTTGTTGGGATTACATCTGCAATTATTTCACCTAATGGCGCTTATGCAGGCAACTCATTTGCCATCCCTGTGTCTATTGTTAAGAAAGTTGTCGATGATCTTAGAGAATTCGGACAGGTTCAAAGAGCTCTTATTGGCGTGAACATTAGAGATGTTGTATCAGATGATGCTGATAAACAAAAACTTAGCGAAGTTAAAGGTGTGCTGGTTACCGGAATTATCGAAGGCGGTTCAGCTGAAGCAGCCGGCCTGAAGGAGAATGATGTGATAATAAAATTTGATGGTCTCGATGTCAGTACAACCTCTGAATTGCAGGAACAGGTCGGAAAACGTCGTCCGGGTGATAAAGCAACTGTTACATATTTAAGAAACGGGAAAGAGACTACTGTACCTATAGTTATGAAGAATGTAGCAGGAAATACAAGTGTTGTCACAGCCGGTATGGGTGGAGATATTGTTTATGGTGCTAAACTTGAATCACTTGGCTCAACAGAAAAGAGATCATATAATGTTGATTATGGTGTGAAAGTGTTAGAATTGAATGCGGGAAAATTCAAAGATATTGGAATGCCACGAGGTTATATTATCTTGAGTATTAATGGTAAAAAAGTGAAAAGCCCTTCTGATGTAAGACAATTTTCTAACAATGAAAGTAACCTTAAATCAATTGGAGGAATCCAACCTGACGGAGGAATCTTAAATTATCAATTCGGGAACTAATATATCATTTTATATAAGTTGCTGTTTTTCAGGGAATTTATAAAAATAAATCCCCTTTTCACAACAATAGTGAATAATTTTTGTTATTACGTAATAAAGCAATATCTTTGCAAAAAATTTTTGGGGAGGCAGAATGAGACAACTAAAGATTACCAAGTCCATAACCAACAGGGAGAGTGCATCACTCGACAAATATTTGCAGGAGATTGGTAAGGAGGAGTTGATATCGGTAGAAGAAGAAGTTGAATTGGCTCAGAGGATAAAGAAAGGCGACAGAGCTGCTCTCGAGAAACTCACCAAAGCAAACTTACGTTTCGTTGTATCTGTTGCAAAACAGTATCAGAATCAAGGACTTAGCCTTCCCGATCTTATCAATGAAGGAAATCTGGGTCTTATTAAGGCTGCAGAGAAATTCGATGAAACCCGTGGATTCAAATTTATTTCCTATGCTGTATGGTGGATCAGGCAGTCGATTCTTCAGGCTCTTGCTGAACAATCAAGGATTGTAAGGTTACCGTTGAATCAGGTTGGTTCACTAAACAAGATAAACAAGGCTTTCTCGAAATTTGAGCAGGAGAACGAACGTACTCCTTCACCGGAAGAGCTGGCTGATGTACTTGAATTACCAAAGGAGAAGGTGACCGACACTCTGAAAGTATCTGGTCGCCATGTATCTGTTGATGCTCCGTTTATTGAAGGTGAGGATAACAGTTTACTTGATGTTCTTACAAACTCTGATTCACCTGTTGCCGACAAAGTGTTGATGGATGAATCTCTTTCAAAAGAGATCTACAGAGCGCTCGCTACTCTTACTGAAAGAGAAAGAGATATAATAAGATTTTTCTTCGGAATTGGTTGCCAGGAGATGACTCTTGAGGAGATAGGTGAAAAATTTGGTCTTACCCGTGAAAGGGTCCGTCAGATCAAGGAAAAAGCTATCAGAAGGTTAAGACATACCTCGCGAAGCAGGTTATTGAAGGGTTATTTGGGATAGATATTCCGGAATTCCGGAAACAAAAGGCGCTCTTTCATGGAGCGCCTTTTCTTTTGGTAAATGGCACAAATTAAGTAGGTTTGTAATAAACATTGTGGATTATTAATTCACCACCTCCCCCCTGACGTTACCGTCAGGGGGTGTCCCGACGCATAGTCGGGACGGGGTGGTTAAGATTCATTTTAATTAACTATAAAAACCTTCAATGGACTTTAAACTTATATCCGATTTTCAGCCAACCGGAGATCAGCCGGGAGCTATAAAGCAACTTGTGGAGGGACTTGAGAAGGGAGTACCATTCCAGACACTCCTTGGCGTAACAGGTTCAGGTAAGACCTTTACAATTGCCAATGTAATCGGGAAAGTCAACCGGCCTGTTCTTGTATTAAGCCACAATAAAACTCTTGCTGCTCAGCTTTACGGAGAGTTCAAGCAGTTTTTTCCCGAAAACAGGGTTGAATATTTCGTCTCATATTACGATTATTATCAACCTGAAGCATATCTTCCTGTATCAGATACTTACATCGAAAAAGATCTTTCAATTAACGAGGAAATAGAAAAGCTGCGGCTGAGCGCTACTTCATCGCTGCTCTCCGGCCGGCACGATGTCATTGTTGTATCCTCTGTTTCCTGTATTTATGGTATCGGCAACCCGGATGATTTTCATTCAAATACGGTTCATGTCAGGACAGGACAGAATATCGGAAGGAATGTTTTCCTGAGGAAGCTTGTCGATAGCCTCTATTCACGCAACGAACTGGAATTTAAACATGGTACTTTCAGAGTTCGTGGAGATACCGTTGATATCTTTCCTGCCTACGCCGACATTGCTGTAAGGGTGGTATTCTTCGGCGACCAGATTGAAGAGTTAAATACTTTTGATCCTGTTGATGGTCACAGGCTTGACGTGCTGAGTGAATACATAATATATCCTGCAAATATATTTGTTACCACAAGGGAGAGAATTAACCTGGCCGTCAGCGATATACAGGATGACATGGTTCTCCAGGTTACCCACTTTAATGATATTGGTAAAAAGGAAGAGGCAAAAAGACTCGAACAGAGGGTTTTGTACGATCTCGAGATGATAAAGGAACTTGGCTATTGCAGCGGCATTGAGAATTATTCGCGTTATTTTGACGGAAGAAATCCAGGAACCAGACCTTTCTGTCTGCTCGACTATTTTCCTGATAATTTCATTACAGTAATCGATGAAAGTCATGTCAGTGTTCCTCAGATAAGGGCTATGTTCGGAGGCGACCATTCAAGAAAACAGACACTTGTTGAATATGGATTCAGACTACCGGCAGCGCTCGACAACAGACCTATGAGGATCGAAGAATTCGAATCAATTACCGGTCAGACAATTTTTGTAAGTGCCACACCGGCTGATTATGAACTGGAAAAGAGTGAAGGTGTCATTGTTGACCAGGTAATCAGACCGACAGGACTGCTTGATCCACCGATTGAGGTGCGTCCAAGCCTGAACCAGATAGATGATCTGATGGCTGAGATCAGGGCACGTACCAAAACAGGGGAGAGGACCCTCGTAACAACTATCACTAAAAGAATGGCTGAAGAGCTCTCTTCATACCTGATAAGGTTTGATATAAAATGCAGTTACATTCATTCTGATATAGACACCCTCGATCGTATTGATATAATGGAAGAGCTTCGTACAGGTTCCATTGATGTTCTGGTTGGAGTTAACCTGCTCCGGGAAGGACTTGATCTTCCGGAAGTATCACTGGTAGCCATTCTTGATGCCGATAAGGAAGGATTTCTCAGATCATCACGGTCACTTACTCAGACCGCAGGAAGGGCAGCTCGTAATCTGAATGGTAAGGTTATAATGTATGCCGATACAATAACCCGGAGCATGCAGCAGACTATTGATGAAACTAACAGACGAAGAGGTAAGCAGTTGAAATACAACGAAGAGATGAGCATTACACCTACTCAGATAATAAGGAAAACCGGATCAGCCCTTAGCGGATTGAGCAAAAAGGGAATAGCTGCCAGAGCCTATATTGAACCGGAAAGACCAGATATTGCTGCTGATCCTGTTGTTAAGTACATGAACAGGGAAGCTCTTGAAAAGGCAATCGAAAAGTCGAGAAAAAGTATGGAAAAAGCT
>Ga0265292_1002870_pt1 | contig 11289 bp, 9 predicted proteins | sample Munlanlewell296A_FD_189080 | JGI IMG/M metagenome (GOLD analysis project Ga0265292, IMG submission 189080) | Leachate microbial communities from a municipal landfill in Southern Ontario, Canada - Leachate well 296A | ecosystem: Engineered > Solid waste > Landfill > Unclassified | place: Canada...
CTTTGATTGCGGCCCGGATGTCCGGAATGGAGCGGTTGACCGTTTTGATGTCGAAAGTTGCCTGGGTGTTTTGGGGTTGTTTTGAAACCACGGTGATTTCGGCAAAGGGAATAAAACGGGGGATATTTTCTATCAGCGCTTTAAGGATTGCCTCGTCGCCGAGATTATCAAAGCCGTAATAACCAAATAAAAGTATTTTCATTGACCTTTTTGTTGATCTCTACGTATGAAAAATAAACTCATAATTATTCCAATGATTAATCCCAAAACCATCCCGTTGATTGAGCGCAAGACCGAGTAAAGCAGCGGGGTATGGATATGGCAAAAGGTATTGGTCAGGGAAGTTAATCCGATAGTGCCCAGTGCCAGCAGCAGCCAGAGCCATTTTTTGTGGCGGTTTAAGCAATAGGCCGCCGCCAAAAACAAAAACGGGTAGCCAATTAAAAATTCCTTGATCCGGGGCCGGACAAACATGATCTTTTCCAAGATCTCTCTGAAAATTTTTTCTGCGCCAAAGACCGGCAGGATAAAATTATCGGAACGGGCAACGGCAAAAGCCAATACCGCCAAAAACAGCCCGGCCCAGCAGAGAGTGGCTACGCCAATCCGCAGGGCTAAAAAAGTTTTTAGCTTTTCCTTGAGGTTGGTGCCGTATTCATCTTTATAAAAGAAATAAGCAATGACAATCAAAACCGGCAGTACCAGGACAATTTTAATACCCCGGAACAATTCGGCTCCAACCATAAAGCGCGAGTCGGCCAAAAGGCCAATGATTAGAATAATGCCTAAAAGCGTTTCGGCCACACAGTTTAAGAAAATTTGGATGGCTTTGGGCAGTGAATAACCGGCGGGCTCCGGGTTAAAGTTAGAGATGATGGCAAAGGTAGGAGCGACGACTGCCGCCAGGGCAGCCAGGGCGATTTGCAACATTAAAAAACCACTGGACAGGGCGGTCACCAGCTCTAAACAGAGAAAACTTGCGAATAGCATATATACTAAGTTGTCATCCAGTTCGGCAAAATATTTCAGCAAGGCGACACAAAGTGAAAAAACACCCAATCCGAGAATTAGCACCAGTGCCCAGTTTAAGCTGAAGGGCTGAACGGCGCTGGCTTCCCCTACCCTTAAACCTGCGGCGCGGACTTCTTGCGATAATTCGCTGAGGTACTGTTGGTTATACGGCACAAAGTTTTGGGCCGGTTCCAGGTTAAAGAAAGGATGGATATAAAGCAGGCGCACTCCCCGTTCCTTCACTGCTCGTGAAAAACGCACGATCGCCTGGTTTTTGTCGATTTTGTTTTCAATTATTTTTTCGGCCGGGATGCTTTGCACTTTCACAATCTGGTCCCCCATCCGGCGAGCCAGGCCCTGGTCCCCGTCCTGCTGGATCATTTCCACGTAACCGAATTTTAGTTGAAAGTTCTTCAATGCCTGTGCCGTCGACGGCAGGTAGTTTGGATAACCCAGTACTTCCTCTTTGCCGAAGATTATGCAGTTGGCGTTCAGGTTTTTCCTTAACAAATAAAATTTGTTTTCAATGGATGACGGCCGGTAGAATGGGTTATTGGACAGGCGCGGGATGACATAAAATCCCTGGTTTTTTAACCAAGCAATGGTTTTGGGATCAAACCCGATCCCGAAAGTTTTTAATTCTTCGGCCAGATGGTCAACCACAATGACGGTTCCGGTCAGCCAAACCTCTCCGGTGCCTAAAAGATTGGTTAGTTCATTAAATACTCTTTCTTGGGTAGACAAATCAAAGGCATGAATATAGTTGTAGGAGCGATTGGGGTTGGGGACCAGGTGCGAGAGCAGCCCTGAGGATTTTTCTGCAGTGTTTTGCAATACATAGCCCGGCGCCCATACCAGGTTGCCGGCTTCCTGCGCCGAATCTATGGTTTGCTCCGGCAGGCCAATCGAAGTCATGCCGGCGCCTTTTAATTTAAAAATTACTTCAGCACCAGAGACCTTATCCAAAAGGGACAGCTTTTGCAGGTCGTCGTAATCCACCGCAATTTCCACGGTATAACTTTGCGATTCAAGAAACGCCCGTTCCGCCGCCAGACCCAGGCCGACTAAAATTGCACACAACAAGAATAAGGATAAGATGTTTTTGGTACGTTGGCTCATATAAACTCCTTTTGCATTTCTATAACCTATTTTCTTTTTAGCATGGCCTCCATAAATCCGTCTAAATCTCCATTTAGAACTTTTTGCACATCCCCCACTTCAAATCCGGTGCGGTGATCTTTGACCATGGTATACGGCTGGAAAACGTAAGACCGGATTTGGTTGCCCCAGCCGATGTCTTTTTTCTCCCCTACCAATTCCTCGATTTTTGCCTTATTCTCTTTTAGCATGCACTCGTAGAGCCGAGCTTTTAAGATTTTCATGGCTGAGCTTTTATTGGCGTGCTGGGAGCGGTCAGATTGGCTTTGGGTGACAATTCCGGTCGGGATATGCGTAATCCGGATGGCGGAACTGACTTTATTGACGTTTTGTCCGCCCGGGCCGGAGGCGCGAAAAGTATCAATCCGCAAATCCTTGGGGTCAATCTCTGTTTTAATTTCGTTGTCTACTTCGGGGATAACTTCCACCGAAGCAAACGACGTGTGCCGCTTGCCGTCAGCATTAAACGGCGACATCCGCACCAGCCGGTGGATGCCGCGCTCGCATTTCAGGTATCCGTAAGCGTATTCGCCACTAATAATCAAGGTAGCGCTCTTAATACCGGCTTCTTCTCCGTAAGAAATATCCGGCATTTCTACCAAGTAGCCGTGCTGCTCACTCCAGCGGGTGAACATGCGCAAAAGGATATCGGCCCAGTCCTGGGCGTCGGTACCGCCGGCGCCGGCATTAATCGAGACAATGGCGTCGCTTTTATCATAAGGGCCGTTTAGAAAAGTAAATAATTCTAATGCGGTGACGCGTTTGGCAAGATCCGTTAATTCTTTGGTTAAGTCGGCTTCCGCCGATTTGTCATCTTCTTCCTGCGCGGTTTGCAGCAGGACGGCAGCGTCACTGGCGGCGGATTGCAAATATTCATATTTGGCGATTAAATTTTCTGCGTTTTTTAGGTTTTGCAAAGTTACTTTTGCTTTTTCCGGGTTTTTCCAAAGGTTCGGATCCGAGGATTCGGCCTGCAGTTTTTGAATTAGTGCTTTTTGCCCGTCAATGTTGAGGTATCCTTTGAGAGAATTTATCTTCTCTTTTAATTTAATTAATTCCGGCTTCAGGTCCTCTAGCATATTATTTCCCCAAACAACAATGCTTGTATTTTTTTCCGCTCCCGCACGGGCACGGATCGTTCCGCCCAACCTTCTGCGTTTTGCGCTGCATTGGGCCGCTGGCTTCCTTGGCCGGACCACCGTAAGTGACGTCCCTTCTTTTGGGCATAATTTCTTCTTCGGCTTTAGCCATGGGCGATCCATCGGCGTTGACAATCTGCACCCGGAATAAAAGATTGATGATTTCTTCGCGGGCGGCTTGCATCATTTCCTGATACATATTATAGCCCTCGATTTTATATTCAATTAAGGGATCGCGCTGGCCAAAGGCGCGCAGGCCAATCCCTTCGCGCAGGGTATCCATATTATGCAGTTGTTCAATCCACTTGGTATCCAGCACCCGCAGCATGACCACCCTTTCCAGTTCACGCAACTGCGCGGCGCCGATTTCAATTTCGCGCAAATGGTAAGTATCCTGCATGGCCCTCACCAGATAATTTTTTAATTCAGATTGGGATTTAAACCGGCTTAAATCACCCAGGTCAACCGGCGGGAAAATTTCTTGCAGGGCATGCAGTAATCCTTCCCGGTCAAAGTTTTCGGAATTTTGTTTGGCGGGAGCAAATGTTTCGCATAAGTTGTTGACGACTTGTTCAATCATTTCCAGGATTTTTTCTTTTAATTCTTTACCTTCCAAAATCCGGCGGCGTAGCTTATATATGGTATCCCGCTGTTTATTCATGACGTCGTCGTATTCCAGCACTTGTTTGCGGATATTAAAGTGGTATTGCTCCACTTTTTTTTGCGCGGTTTCAATGGCGCGGGTAATCAGCGGGTTTTCAATCGGTGTATCGGGCTCAATGCCTAAGCGTTCCATCATATTTTTGATGCGGTCCGATCCAAACAAGCGCATCAATTCATCTTCCAGCGAGACGTAAAACCGCGTGGTGCCGGCATCCCCCTGCCGCCCGCACCGGCCCCGCAGCTGGTTATCAATCCGGCGGCTTTCGTGACGTTCGGTTCCGATGATGTGTAGTCCGCCCAATGCCGCGACCCCCTCCCCCAGTACAATGTCCGTGCCTCTACCGGCCATGTTGGTGGCGATCGTGACGGCACTATTGGCTCCGGCGCGGGATACAATTTCGGCTTCGCGTTCGTGTTGTTTGGCGTTTAAGACATGGTGCGCAATTCCTTTGCGCTTTAACATTTCCGAAAGGATTTCAGAGTTTTCGATTGAGATGGTGCCCACCAGAACCGGCCGTCCCGATTTGTGCAAATCAATGATTGCATTGATGACCGCCTTAAATTTTTCGGCGGTGGATTTATAAACAATGTCATTGTAATCTTTGCGGATCATCGGGTGGTGGGTGGGGATAATCAGCACCTCCAATCCGTAAATTTTCCAAAACTCGGTTTCTTCGGTCTTGGCGGTGCCGGTCATGCCGGCAATTTTTTTGTAAAGCCGGAAATAATTTTGCAGGGTGATGGTAGCTAGCGTCTGGCTTTCTTCTCTGACTTTGACATTTTCCTTGGCCTCAATGGCCTGGTGCAGCCCGTCCGAATAACGCCGCCCGATCATTAAACGTCCGGTAAACTCATCTACGATGATAATTTCACCGTCTTTGATGACATAGTCAATGTCCAGCTTATACATATGCCAGGCCTTGAGCGATTGGATGATCTGGTGGGCAATTTCCATGTTTTTGATGTCGAACAGGTATTCAACGTTCAGCGCTTTTTCAACCTTTTCCGTGCCTTTTTCAGTTAACACGGCGTTCTTGGTTTTTTCGTCGGTGGTAAAGTCGTCAACTTTTTGCAACTGGCGGGCAACCCGGTTGGCTTTTTGATAGGAATCAACTGAATCTTCCACCATACCGGAAATGATCAAGGGGGTGCGGGCCTCGTCAATTAAAATGCTGTCTACTTCGTCAATAATGGCGAAATTTTGTTCACGCTGGACGCATTGGTCAAGCGAGAAAGCCATGTGGTCGCGCAGATAATCAAACCCGAATTCGTTGTTGGTGCCGTAGGTGATGTCGCAATTGTAGGCATCCTGCCGCTCATGGAACCCCAGGTTGTTTTGAACCACTCCCACCGTTAACCCTAAAAACTCAAAAATCGGTCCCATCCAATCGCGGTCGCGGCGCGCCAAATAATCGTTGACGGTAACAATGTGCACGCCCCGGCCGGACAACGCGTTGAGGTATGCCGGCAAAGTTGCCACCAGCGTTTTTCCTTCGCCGGTTTTCATTTCTGCAATTTTCCCCTGGTGCAAAACCATGCCGCCGATCAGCTGGACATCAAAATGACGCAATCCGATGGTGCGGCAAGATGCTTCGCGCACGGTGGCATAGGCCTCGGCCAGCAAGTTGTCCAGCGGTTCCCCTTTTTGCAAGCGGTCCCTGAATTGGGAGGTTTTTTGGCGCAGTTGTTCATCAGAAAGCTTTTTATATTCCTCTTCCAGGGCATTGATACGGTCTACCAGAGGTTTAAGCTGGGATAATTTTTTTTCGTTTGAGTCACCGATTAGGTTTGAGAGCCATTTAATTAGCATGGTTATGGGGATTTTGTCAGAACCCGGGTTCTACCAGCCCAAAATTTCCCGACTTTCTCTTGTAAATTACATTGGTTACATTGGTAGAATTATTCAAAAAGGGGTAAAACAGTTTTTTCCCTTTGGATAATTCTTTGGCGGCCTGCTCCGGGGATAAGCTTTTTAGTTTATTGATTTCAACCACCGACGGCTTGCGGTTTTTAATGCAAATCAGGTTTACTTCTCCGCGGTGGGTGGTTTTGTACAGCATAAAATCCTGCTGGGCTAAATTAAACTCTTCCAACGCCTCTTCGTGGCGCATGGGCTTGTCAAGAAAATGTCGGATGGATACGATTTGGGGTGCGGTGGCGCGGCCGTTGCCCCTCCGGCTGATTTCTCCGTGCCGGTGGTTAAGGGAAGCGGTGCGCCGCCGCTCATCGCGGTGTTTTTCCTTGTGTTTTTTAATCTGGCTTTTGATTTCTTCATACACCAGATCAATGGCGGCGTACATGTCCTGGCCGGCTTCGGTTGCGCGGATAACTTTTTTCCCGGCTGCCCAGACGGTAACCTCTGCAACCTGGCTTCTTGAGCTGTCCGCCGTGGTCCGGGCATCCAGGATAATTTCAATCTTTTGGATGTTTTCGAAAAATTGCGGCAGCTTTTCAAATTTCTTGAAAGCATACGACCTGAGAGCCGGGGTTAGGTGAGTTCCGTGGCCTTGGACGATGATTGGCATAGTTTTCTCCTTTACCAAATATATCTTTCAAAGACAAAAGTATTATAACACAGGGTGAAAGCAGCGGAAAGTTTAATCCAGCACCGCCCGCGCCAGGGTGAGGACGTAAACCTTCGCGGCCCCACCCTGCTTTAAAGTTTTGGCGCACTCGTTAACGGTAGCGCCGGTAGTATAAATATCGTCAACCAGTAAAATACGCTGGTCCTGTATGGCTTTTGGGTTATTGATGCGAAAAGCTCCTGAAACGTTTGTGCTGCGTTTTTCTTTTGGTAGATCAAACTGCGGCAGGGTTTCACGGCTGCGGGTGATGATTTCATTTTGGTATGGGATACCCAAGCATTCGGCGGCACATTTTGCCAAAACCTCGGCTTGGTTAAAGCCCCGGCTGGATCGGCGTCGATCTGACAGAGGAACCGCAATCGTCACCTCTGCGCCGCAATTTATAATTTCCGGAAAAGCGGCGGTCAGCCGGCTTTTTATGATTTTACCCAGCGGCTCCGCCAGCATTTTTTTGTTGCTGAATTTAAACTGGTGGATGGCCCGGCGAATTACTCCCTCATAAATAGTCAGCGAGCGGGCCAGGTCAAAATGAGGGCGGGCGCGGGTGCAATCCTTGCACAACAAGACCTTCCGGCCAAATTTTGGGTCTTTGGGCAGGCCGCAGTAAACACATCCCCTCTGCGAATCCAGATACTTTACTTTGGACAGGCAGGAATCACAAAACATTAGAGAGGAAACGTTTTTGCAAACGGCACAGCGCGGCGGGAAAATTAAATCGAGGAACGCGCTGATGTAGTCATGAAATGGCATAGCTTTATACCCGATTAATTATAGCACCATTTTTCAGCTTGATTTAGCCCAATTGCTATGGTAATTTTAGCTTATGAACTGGGACGAAATTGTGGATTTTTTGGGCCAAGGTGAAGGCCAATCGGTTGAATTTGAAAAGTTTATCCCCTCCGATGATGATATTGCCAGGGAACTGGTGGCATTTTCCAACTCTGACGGCGGCAAGATTATTTACGGGTTAGACGATAAAAACAAGCATTTAACCGGAATTGAAGCCCCCGCCGATTTTAAGGAAAAAATCGAATCCATCGGTAAAAATCGCTGTGCTCCCAAAATTATGCCTGAAATTGATGTTTTGGAAAAAGCCGGAAAGAAAATTGTTATTTTATCGGTAACGGAAGGCGACGAAAAACCTTACCGGACCGACGATATCGTATATTTCCGTGATGGCAAAGAAAGCCGGCCGGCTAATGAAAAAGAAATCAAATCCATCACCAGTCCTTGGAGTGGTAAAGGGTTGAATAAGCGGCAAATCCGCGCCCTACAGTTAGCTTCGGAACATAACAATTTGACCAACCGCGAATACCGTGAGGCGTTTGGCGTTTCACACAAGACCGCGCATTTGGAATTAACCATGTTAGTAGATAAAAAATTGCTCTTAACCCAAGGGTCAGGCCGGTCGACCTGCTACGTTCTGCCGCTGCCCAAGGAAGAGGATATTGACGAGGAAATGGAAGAAGAAAAGTAATAAATCGGCGCTTTACCCGTTTCCTGATCTTTTGTATAATACAAATTCATTTTACAAAAATTAGAAAGGAACTGTTTTAATGCGAAAGTTGTTGCTGGCCGGAAATTGGAAAATGAACAAAAATATTCAAGAGTCGGTGGCCTTAGCCGCGGCATTGAAAGACAAACTAAAAGATATTACCGATAAGGACATCTTAATTTGTCCCACCTTCCCCGCCCTCTTTGAGGTATATAAAACCGTCAAAGGTTCCAATGTCATGTTGGGCGCGCAAAATATGTACTTTGAAAAAAGCGGTGCATTCACCGGCGAAATTTCTTCCGACATGCTTAAAGCGGCCGGGTGCACGCACGTAATTTTAGGCCATTCGGAACGCCGCCAAATTTTTAAAGAGACCAATGAAATTGTCAACAAAAAAACCTGGCGGGCCCTGGCGGAGGCATTAATTCCGGTGGTTTGCATCGGAGAAACGCTGGCGGAGCGCGAAGCCAACCAAACCTTAAAGGTAGTGGAAACACAAGTTAAGGGCAGTTTGGCGGGGATTAGCGCTGCGGATATTTTAAAAGTTATTATTGCCTATGAGCCAGTGTGGGCCATTGGCACCGGCAAGACCGCTACCCCGGCCCAGGCCCAGGAAGTGCACGCGTTTATCCGGAAGATTTTATCTGATCTCTACGGTAAGGACGTGGCTGACCAAATCCGGATACTTTACGGCGGTTCGGTTAAGCCGGATAATACCAAGGAATTGATGGGACAGCCGGATATTGACGGGGCTTTGGTTGGCGGTGCGTCTTTAAAGGCGGAAGACTTTGAGAAGATTGTGAAGGATTGTTAGGGAAATCCAAAATCCCAAATCCAAACAAAGTTAAGTATTGATGAAAGAAAGAGGTAAAAAATGGCAAAGAAACTGTACGAAGCATTAGGTTTGGTAAATACACGGGAGATGTTCAAGAAAGCAATGACCGGCAAATATGCCGTCCCGGCCTATAATTTTAATAACATGGAACAGTTGCAGGCGATTATTGGCGGTTGCGCGGAAAGTAATTCACCGGTAATTATCCAGGTATCTTCGGGCGCCCGCAAATACGCCAATCAAACCATGCTTTACTGGATGGCTAAGGGTGCGGTGGAAATGTGCCGTAAGGATTTAAAAAGTAATATCCCGATCTGCCTGCACCTTGACCACGGGGATACGTTTGAATTGTGTAAATCGTGCGTTGATATGGGGTTTTCTTCGGTGATGATTGATGGCTCGGCCCATACTTATGAAGATAATATTGCGTTAACTAAAAAAGTGGTTGAATATGCGCACCAATTTGATGTTTCGGTTGAGGGCGAATTGGGGGTTCTGGCCGGGATTGAAGATGAAGTACATGCTGAACACTCAAATTATACCGACCCCAACCAGGTTGAGGATTTCGTGAAAAGGACCGGAGTTGATTCTTTGGCAATTTCTATTGGTACTTCGCACGGGGCTTATAAGTTTAAAGTAAAACCGGGCGAATCCGTCCCTCCCCTGCGGTTTGACATTCTGGATGAAGTTGAAAAACGACTCCCCGGCTTTCCCATTGTTTTACACGGCGCATCATCGGTGGTGCAGGAATATGTCCAAATGATTAATCAATATGGTGGTAAAATGGAAAATGCCGTGGGGGTGCCCGAAGAACAGCTGCGCCGCGCCGCCAAATCAGCCGTTTGTAAAATCAACATTGATAGCGATGGCCGGCTGGTGGTTACCGCCATTATTCGTAAAGTTTTTGCCGAAAGTCCCAGCGAATTTGATCCGCGCAAATATTTGGGCCCGGCACGGGAAGAGTTGAAAAAGCTGATCGTTGCTAAAAATCAAAACGTTTTAGGATCGGCGGGACAGGGATAGAAAGGATTTTTCAATGAGAGCAAAGTTTCAGGGAAAAGAAATTAATATTAGGAAAATAGGAATACTAACTGGTGGCGGCGACTGCGCGGGCCACAACGCGGTCATTTACGGATTATTGCGCCGCATTAACCAGGCCAACCGTACCCTGCCCGACGGCGAAAAAATGGAATTAATCGGTTTGCTGGGGGGTTGGAAGGCGCTCACCCGAGATCCCGAGGGAGAGCGCGACCAAATCATGGTCAAATTATCCACCGCTGACTTAAAAGACAGCTTTAAAGTTGCGGGAACCATCATCAAATCCTCCCGCACTAACCTTTTCTCAAAAGAAAACCTTGAGAAAAAAGCTCCAGAAAAAGCTATGGAAAATTTGAAGAAATTAGGGATTGATTGTTTAGTGGTATTAGGCGGTGACGATACTTTGGGCGCCGCAGGAAAGCTGGGCCAGCAATTTACGTTCCCCATGTTTGGTGCCCCCAAGACCATGGATAATGATGTTTACGGCACCGACCGTACTTACGGTTTTGATTCGGCGGTGGCGGAGAGCGTGCACTTTATTGAAAATATCATCACCACTTCGCGCTCGCATAACCGTTGTTTTGTGGTGGAGGTTATGGGGCGGCACGCCGGGTGGGTGGCACTACAGGCCGGGATTGCCGGTGGTGCGGACATAGTGCTTTTACCGGAAGAAGTGGTGGATATGCGCGCAGTGATTAAACGGGTGGAAATGGCCATGCAGATCCAAAAATACTGTGTTTTGGTGGTTTCCGAAGGCGCGCGGCTGTTTGATACCCGCTATCCAGCCGAAGTCAATGCCAGCAACCAAAAGATGTTGGAAGCCGTCATTGCTGACCCAAAATATGCTTTAGTCAAAGCCCGCCATGAACTTCCCAGGAAAAAGGACTCATTTGGCAACGAACAATTGGGCGGAATCGGCGAGTATATTTTTTCACTGCTCGAAAAAAATACTAAAGGCATTCAGTATCGCCTGCAAAACTGCGGTCATGCCATCCGCGGGGGCATTGCGCACGTTTCTGACCGTATCTTGGGGTTGCGGTTTGGCGACGCCATATTTGATTTTATCCTGCAGGGTAAGTTTGGCGCTTATCCGGGACTGAAGGGTGACGAAATTGTAGCCAGTGACCTGCTCGAGGTAAAAGGCGGCAAGTTTGTGCCGGCTACCCACCAGCTTTACAAAATGCGCAACGCGGTGGAGTTTTACTAGATCTAAATTGCCAAAATCTGCGCCAGCTTGTAGGACTGCAGGTCGATTTTTTTCTTTGTTTTCAGCACTGTGGTTATCGGCGTAGCAACAATTTTATCGGACTGAATGCCTACCATATAGCCAAATTTGCCCTTGCGCAGCATATCCACTGCGTGGTTACC
>Ga0265292_1002872_pt1 | contig 11278 bp, 12 predicted proteins | sample Munlanlewell296A_FD_189080 | JGI IMG/M metagenome (GOLD analysis project Ga0265292, IMG submission 189080) | Leachate microbial communities from a municipal landfill in Southern Ontario, Canada - Leachate well 296A | ecosystem: Engineered > Solid waste > Landfill > Unclassified | place: Canada...
AACACCCCACCTATTGCTCCTCCCAAACCCCACCCCGCACTTCGTGTCGCCCTCCCCTTGATTAAGGGGAGGGAAAACCGGCATACTAGAGTTATGCCTAAAATTCATAGTTTGCAACAACTGGCTGATCGTAGGAAAGAACTTAGAACAAATCAAACTCCTCAAGAAAAAATTCTTTGGTGGTATTTAAAGGACGAAAGACAAGGTTTTAAGTTTAGAAGGCAACACAGCATAGGGGGTTATATTCTTGATTTTTATTGTCCAAAAAAGAGACTAATAATAGAAATTGACGGAGGAGTTCATATGCCAAAGGAATCTCGGGAGTATGATCAAGTTAGAGACAAATATTTTACTAGTCTTGATTACATTGTGTTAAGATTTTTAAATAACGAGATTGAGAAGGATATAAATAAAGTGATCACAAAAATAAAATCTTGTTTGTAAACAAAAAATGTTCGCGTTTTCCCTCCCCTCAGTCGAGGGGAGGGTGGCTGAAAAGCCGGGTGGGGTTTTAAACATCCCAATATTGTATAAATAGCGATACAAGGGTAATCTTTAGTCATTAGAATTAATATAAAATATATGGGAATGGAAGAACAACCACAATTTAGAGGTAAAGATGGGGTAGAGTACCCTTCTTTTGAAGAAATGGAAGAAGCTAATAAAATTTTTTTGGATCAAATATATCCGAAACCACTTCCTAAAAATGAGTTTATAAATAAAAAAATTATAGAAAATATAATAGAATCATAACAATTTCTCCTGTTTGTTTTTTGGTAAATCCAAACCTAAATGCTCATAAGCGAGTTTGGTCAGTACTCTACCACGAGGGGTGCGTTCAATAAATCCCATTTGTAAAAGATATGGTTCGTTAAATTCTTCAATGGTAGCTTCTTCTTCCGAGAGGGAAGCGGCTAAAGTATTTAGTCCAACGGGTCCACCAGCAAATTTTTTGGCGATGGTCTCCAAAAGCAATTTGTCTGAAGCGTTTAACCCCACATTGTCTATTCCAAGAAGTTTAAAAACTTCATCTACCACATTTTGATCTATATCTTTTTTATTTATTTGAGCATAATCTCGAGCTCTTTTTAAAAGATAGTTTGCGGTTCTTGGAGTAAATCGACTTCTCTCGGCAATTATTTTAGAAGCACTATTATCAAGAGATACTCCTAAAATTTTGGCGGAACGCTCTATGATTTTTATTATTTCCTCTTTATTATAAAACTCAAGTTTAAAAACACCCCCAGAGAACCTACTTCGCAAAGGGGATGAAATCATGGCCACCCGAGTAGTTGCTCCAATCAAAGTAAAAGGAGGTAAGTCTAGCTGGATTGTCCTAGCGCTCGGCCCTTTACCTATTATAATATCTAATGAGCGCGATTCCATCGCTGGATAAAGCACTTCCTCAATTGTTTTATTTAGTCGATGTATTTCATCTATAAAAAGAATATCACCTGGAGAAAGATTAGTTAAGATGGAAGCTAAGTCACCAACTTTTTCAATGGCCGGGCCCGAGGTTGAGCGCATTTGACTACTTGTCTCTTTGGCTATAAGATGGGCCAGGGTGGTTTTACCAAGTCCGGGAGGACCATAAAAAAGTAAATGTTCTGGTGGGTGTTCTCTCTCTTTGGCAGCATTTAGGAGAATATGAAGGTTTTTCTTTATATTTTCTTGGCCAATATACTCGTCCCATTTAGAAGGTCTAAGAGTTTGATCTAAAAATTCAAAATCCTTATTTTCTTCTGATTTTTTATTGTTTCTTGACATATTAAGTCCAATATGCTATACTCAAACCGAATTTGAAATTTAATCAATTGGAGAGATAAATCTCTAAGCGACGTCTTGCTTCGCAGGGTTAGACATTAAATCAAGGAAGTGCCGGTACCATCTTTCGGGAGGGCCCACTGGCTCTTTCCTCAGAATAATGTTTTGCTTTCGATTTAATTATTGAAAGTGTCGCTTAGAGATTTATACCTCTAATATCTTTTCTTTCTGGTTCTCATTATTCATAAAACAAAAACTCGAGCAATTTTTTTTGTGTATAACTATTTATTCCTCCAAATCAATTACTCGACTGAGCTCATCAAGAGAAGTGATGCCATGCAACACTTTAATTATCCCGTCTTGCTTCATATTTAAAATACCCTGATTTTCTGATGCTTTGTTTATTTCTCTTTCGCTTGGATTTTTGATAACTATATTTTCAATCGCTTCGTCTGTTAAAACAGCTTCGTAAATACCAGTTCTTCCTTTAAAACCCGTGAAATTACATTCAGCACAACCAACCGCTTCATAAACATTATCCATTTCTAACCCCTTTAAATATTCTTTATTTAAAATACTTTCAGTAATGTTTTTTATTAATTTTTTTTCTTTTTCTTCTAAAACAGCCTTCTTTTTGCATACCGGACAAAGTCTTCTTATGAGTCTTTGAGCCATCGCTATATTAATGGCGGAGGTGATTACTTTTGGGTTAACCCCCAAATCAATAAGTCTTGGAAAAGTGCCGGCGGCATTGTTGGTGTGCAATGTGGAAAACACCAAATGACCAGTCAAAGCAGAGTTGACCGCAATCTCAGCTGTTTCTTCATCTCTAATTTCACCAACCATTATTACATCCGGGTCTTGGCGTAAGGCACTTCGTAATCCTTCCAAAAAAGTATAACCCTTTTCTTCTTCTACTTGAGTTTGGACGATACCCTTCAGATGATATTCGATTGGATTTTCAATCGTGATTATTTTTATCTCTGGTGTATGAATTTTTTTAAGAAAGGCGTAAAGGGTAGTGGTTTTACCAGAACCAGTTGGGCCGGTGTTTAGTATCATCCCGTTTGGTTTTTTTAATTCTCGCATTATTATGCTCAGTAGTTTTTCATTGATACCGAGTTCTTCTAGGGGGACGGAAATAGCATTGGGATTCAGCACTCTCATTACTACTGATTCGCCGTAGCCACCAGGGAGTAAGGAAGTTCTGATTTCAATTTCTACATCACCAAGCTTGATACTAAATCGGCCATCCTGAGCCTTCTCTTTTGTGTTTAATTTTAAGTTTGAAATGAGTTTAATACGAGAGACAAGAAGAGCAAAAATGCCTGTTTCGATGGTTAAAATATCATTTAAAACACCGTCTAAACGATATCTTAATCTGACCGAAGATTCTTCCGGTTCAAGATGAATGTCAGAAGCATTTATGGCGATGGCTCCAGCCAAAATTATTTCCAAAATTCTTGATATGCGATAACTTTTTTTCTGAGCCAATATTGTTTCAATAGAATTTTTTATATCAGCGGCGTTTTTAACCGACTTGACCAAATCCTGAATCTCTTCATTTGCGATGTCTAAGGCGCCACCTTTGGTCTCCATTGAATACGAGAGGTCTTTATAACGACCCCACACTTTTTCCAAGCTTTGGTGAGAGACCATAAAAAGAGAGGGGAGGTATCCGCGGTCTTTTAAATTTTCAACCAAGGCTATGGTTTTTGTGTTGTTTGGAGAAATAATAGCCAAAGATACTTTTTTATTGGTTATATTAAATGGGGCAACTTCTGACTCTCTGGCCTCTGACTCTCTCACCACTCTCAGCGCATCAATATTAATTGGGCTAACTCCCAAATCAATGTAAGACAGTTTATATTTTTGAGACATTGTTTGAGCCAAACTCTCTTCTTCCTGTTCGCGCAACTCTCCAAGTTTTTGTTTCTGCTTGTCTTCGTTAAATTTGATGGACATAAGATAATTATAACAGGTTTTGCTTTAAAAATAGCTTCTTTCATTCGATACAGAAATTTTTAAGCAAAATTTGAGCTTGACAAAAGCATTGTAATTTGCTATAATAGAGGACGGAGGTAGGTACCATGAAAGTGAGACTTTTTAGCGTTATTTTAGCGTTGTTTTTGGTCATTTTGACCGCGACAGCGCAAACTGGGGAACAGGCTGGGTCGGTGGCGATTGCAACCACCATTCGGCCCGCCGTGGGTTCTGAAAGCGAACTCGATGAATACGCAGAGTGCGTGGGGAAGATGAAGGTGGCTGGTGCTTCTTACAAAGAGGCCAGCAAGGATTGCAAGGACTATCGAAAGGTTCTTGCCAAAGAGTCCACCAGGATTGCCAACGAGGCGGCTGATGCCACCAAGGCATCTCGGCCACAGGTTTACGGTGGGTATGGCAGGTACGGTTACGGATATGGCGGTTACGGCTATAGCCGCAGCTATTATAGCCGGCCGGTTATTGTCCGCCAGGCAGCACCACAGCGTCATGTGCCGCAACGGCGGGCGGCCCCGGATCGGACTCGTCCGAGCCGGTAAGGAGGTACACACCTCCACAAATCAAATGCCCGACGGCTCTCAAAGCTGTCGGGCATTTTCTCTTTTCTTTATGATAGAATCAGCCTATGGAATTTATATCTAAAAGCGTGGAGGAAACAGACCAAATTGCAATCAATTTTTCAGAACAATTAAACAGAAGGGCACCTTCTGCGATAGCGATGGTTGTTGGATTATACGGAGAATTGGGAAGTGGTAAAACCACCTTTATGAAATATTTAGCTGAAAGTTTTGGTATAAAAGAAACGATTCAAAGCCCAACTTTTGTAATTGAAAAAATTTATGAGCTTGAAAATAAAAACTTTAAACATTTAATTCATATAGACGCATATAGAATAGAAAAAGAGGAAGAAATGATAAATTTGTGTTGGTCAGAAATAATTACTGACCCAAAAAATCTTATTTGCATAGAGTGGCCAGAGAAAATCGCTGGTATTATGCCTCCTCATATTGTGATAAAATTCGAACATAATGATAAAGAAAATGAGAGAAAGATTATTATAAAAGATAACAATAAATAATTTAAAACATGAGTGCAAATAATTTTATTCTTATAAAAGAAGGAATTGAGGATATTTTTCAAGTGTCTGAGAATGACTACGAATCCGAAGGGGAAATACAAAATATCGGAATTTTTAATTCTCTACGAACTGCTGTGGAAAAAGCAGAAGAACACATATTAAAATCGGAAGTAGGGGTTGAGTATGGAATAAGATTTAGTTTGAAAAAAATAGCAGATCAGGATTTTGATAATTGGAATGTAAAGAAGAAAGCACTTTCAAAAAGAGATCGGGTCTATTTTCAGAAAGGAGAAATCTGGATTGCTTCCATAGGAAAAAATATAGGAGATGAAGAGGATGGAAAACATTCTGACTATGAACGACCTGTTTTGATAGTAAGAAAGTTCAATAATAATATATTTTTAGGAGTTCCACTGACATCAAATAAAGATAAGGACGGCAAATACTATCACAAGTTAGTTTCCTTTTCCGGCTCAGTTTTAATTTTGTCCCAGGCTAGACTTTTTGATGCAAAAAGACTTCTAAGATTTATGGGTAAAATTGATAATAATGAACTTAAGAAAATAAAATTAAAAATAGGAGGTATTGTATAGACGAAATCCCCCTTGCGGGGGATTTCTCAGGGCTTCCGACGAGGGAAGCATTTACAGAAAAAAGTATAGCAAAATCAAAAAATATGTCAAGTCAAATTGTGAATAAAAAAGAAAACAAAAAATTAGTATTACTTGATGCCCATGCTATTATTCATCGGGCCTATCACGCTTTGCCGGATTTTGCGACAAGCAAGGGAGAGCCGACGGGAGCCTTGTACGGACTGGTAACTATGATTTTGAAAATCGCCACCGATTTGAAGCCAGATTATATTGTGGCTTGTTATGATTTACCCAAACCTACTTATCGGCATGAAGTTTATGAAGGTTATAAAGCGGGGCGAGCCAAAACCGACGGTGATTTAGTAATACAGCTTGAAAAATCTAAACAAATTTGTGAAGTTCTAAATATCCCGATGTATTCCTTAGAGGGTTTTGAAGCGGATGATATGCTCGGTACGATTGTGGAAAAAATGAAAAATGAGGAGCTAGATATAATTATTGCTTCGGGGGATATGGACACAATGCAATTGGTTTCTGATGGTAGTAAAAATGGTGGTAGTGTCAAAGTTTATACTTTAAAAAAAGGAATTAAGGATACTATTTTGTATGATAAAAAAGCCGTGATGGATAGATTCGGCTTTGAACCGAAATTGTTGGTAGATTTTAAAGGTTTAAGAGGTGATCCGTCGGATAACATTATTGGGATAGCTGGTATAGGAGAAAAAAGCGCCACTGATTTAATTAAAAAATTTAGCACCATAGAAAATATATATAAAGTTTTAAAAAAGCAGCCCGAAAAATTAGAGGAAGCCGGTATCAGAAAAGGTATTATAGAACTTTTGAAAAACGGTGAAGAAGAAGCCAAGTTTAGCAAAATGCTGGCTACCATCCGCCGAGACGCCCCCATTGATTTTATTTTGTCTGAGCATAAATGGCGAGAAGGTTTGGATTTAAAAAAGGCCGAAGCACTTTTTACTAAATTAGAATTTAGAAATATGGGCGCGCGATTACGTACAACTTTGAATGTAAAAACCTCACCCCTTACCCCTCTCCTAGATGCAGGAGAGGGGGAACATATCTCACTTACAGACAATTCTAGTGTTCCTCTCCCTTCCCCTGCGTCTAGGGGAAGGGCTGGGGATGAGGTTAAAGAACTTGCAGAAACTCAAATTGCTCTTTGGGTGGTTGATTCAAATATTACCAATCCGGATTTAGAAGATATTTTAAATTTTGCCAGAACAGATTCGTTAAACAAGGCCAAAGAAATTATTTTTAACGAACTTAAAAAAAGAGAAGGCGACTTTGTTTTTGAAGAAATAGAAAAACCTCTTTTACCCATAATTGATAAAATGGAAAAAAGGGGAGTGCTTATTGATTCAAAACTTCTGAATGATTTGAATCAAAATTATTCCGAACAACTCAGAGAGATAGAGAAAAAAATATGGCAGGAAGCCGGAATGGAATTTAATGTGGCTTCCCCAAAACAATTAGGAGAAATTCTTTTTAATAAATTAGGCTTAAGTGTTAAATATCAAAAAAAGACTAGTACTGGCGCCAAATCAACCAAAGAATCAGAATTGCAAAAAATGAAAGATTTGCACCCCATTATTCCTTTGATTTTGGAATATAGAGAACTTTCAAAATTGGTTTCTACATACATTGAGCCCATTCCTAAAATGGTTGATAAACAAGGTCGGTTGTACGCCAAATTTATTCAATCGGGCACAACTACTGGGCGTATGGCATCAAGTAATCCAAACTTACAGAACATTCCAATCGGCTCTGAAAATGGAAAAGTAATCAGGAAAGCCTTTTTGGCTTCCAAGGGATTTAAGTTAGTTGCTTTTGATTATTCTCAAATAGAACTGCGTATTGCCGCTTTTTTGTCGCAAGACTCAAAATTGATCGAAATATTTAAGAGTGGCAAAGATATTCATAGCGCGGTTGCTTCTGAAGTATTTGGGGTCCCAGAAGATGAAGTGACCAAAGATATGAGAAGACAGGCCAAGGTAATTAACTTCGGAATTTTGTATGGGATGGGAGTAAATGCTTTAACGCAAAATTTAGGTTCTGACCGAAAGACGGCTCAAGAATTTTATAATACCTATTTTGAAAAATTTAATGGTTTGGCTGAGTATTTAGATAGAACTAAAATAGATGCTGAAAAATTAGGATATACCAAAACATTTTTTGGTCGCAGAAGATATTTTGAAGGCTTTAAATCAAAATTGCCTTTTATTAAGGCGGCGGCGGAAAGGATGGCTATTAATGCGCCTATTCAAGGTACTTCAGCCGATATTATTAAAATTGCTATGAAAAAAGTTGATAATTTTATTAAAGAAAATAAATTAGAAGAAAAAATACATTTAATTCTTCAAATTCATGATGAGCTTATTTATGAAATAAAAGATGATTTGGTTGAGGAAATGCCGTTAAAAATAAAAAATATAATGCAAAATATCATTCCATTTGATAAAATTTCTGGGGTACCTATAATTGTTAATTCCGCTGTTGGTTCAAATTGGGGAGAGATGGTAAGTAATATCTAATTTCTAATTAACCTAATTACTCTAAAATAAATCCCAACTCGAAAACCTTAACACTGGACATTTTTTAGAATAATTAGAATAATTAGATTAATTCATGAATTCACTTTTTAAACAATATGATGGAATCTTTAGAGAGGAAACTCTTGGGGTAAAGAATTCCCCAAAGCGAGGATTTGATTACAGTCCTTTCGCTTTACAAGACGCAATGGGAGAAAGAAATGTAAAAAAAGCTTGGATTGAATATATAAAATTAAGGCTTGGAGGCATTGAAGCAGAAGATTTAATTCATAAAATAATAAGTAAGACGAGAGATATGGTAGCCATAAATCAGGGAGCTGACAAAGAAGATTTGGGTATTAAAGATTATCCTTTTGCTAAATCTAAAAGAGACATTAAAAATTGGAAAACAGAAGAATTAAAAAATTTCTACACTAAATTAGTAGAAATATATCATCGAGCTCGAATGGGGAGTGGTAATGAATTAGATATTGCTTTAGAAAAATTATTGCTTAGTATCTAAATCTAGCCATGATCCAATTAGTATTACGGATATTTTTATGAGCCAATTTAATTCCAATGAAAGCTGTTCGGATTAAAAAGCCAGCAATCAGTGCTTGGATAACCCAATCGGTATCTCGAATGGCGATTACAAGAAAGTTAAAAGCGGGAACTAAACCATCTTTGGGTATATTAATTAAAACATTTTGGACAGATACAAACATAAAAGAAATAATAACAAAAACTCCTAACATAAAATAATCTGAACAGGCGACAAAAATGTTTTTGGTGTATTCCAAATAAACACGGACCATCACTCGTCTTTTTAAGTTGTTGTTTGTATTATTCATAATTATTATATTGTTCATAAATTTGCATAAATGTTTTTTTTGATCGGTGTACTCTGACTCTAGCAGCGCCACTCTTGATGTTTAATATCTTAGCAATCTCCTTAAACGACTTACCGAGAACATATCGCAATTTTATTATCTCAGCTGTGGCTCCGCCTATTTTATCCAACACAAACTGCATATAACTCCTATTGTTGTTATCAAAAATTTCTTCATGGCTTTGGCTCGGAGTTCTCTCTTCCATTTCATCAGTAAAAGATATTGGAATATTTTTGTACTTATTTATTTGATCAGCCATACAATTTTTTAAAATAGTATTGGCCCAGGGTGTAAACTTTCCACCATTTTCAGGAAATTTTTTGCCATACTTATAAATTCTAACAAAGGTTTCTTGGGTGGCATCTTCGGCATCATCTCTGGAGCGGAGTGTTTTTTGCGCCACTCTCAAAAAACGCTTATGGTGCCTATCAAAGAGTTCACCAAACTTGGCTGGTTTCCTGTATGAAAGTTTTAAAATCTCTTCATCGCTCATACATCTATTATAGACCATTATTTTGATAAAAATGTTACATCGTAACGAACCGACCTATTTGTGAGTCATAGTTAGTATAGAAACAATAATTTAAACAACCATGCAAAATACAAGAGTTTCTCCAGGTGTGCGCCTATCCAGAGCCCCGCCCTGATGGGCGCCACAAGAAAAAACAACACACAACTTAATACAAAACATCGCGCCATTATGCAAATGCATACAACAGGCGCGATGTTTTTGTTTTATGTTTCAAACCTTGTGCAGTATTATGAAGATAGTCCGAACTCCTGTAGTAAAGCAAAGCTTACTACGAGGCACGGCGCATTTCGGCGAAAAAATCCCCACCGCTAATAATTTCAAGTTTTTCTTTGGCGGCATTAAAACCATGAGAATACTACTCCCAAATTCGTTTTTTGTTAATCTCTTCCTTATCTCGGAACGCTTTTTCCAAATCCACGCCGAAGTAATTACAAATATCCAAAAGATAAATAAATACATCAGCAACTTCGTGGCCAAAGTGAAATTGCTCGGAGTTTTTATCAGTTTTCATCTTTTGAGTTTTGCGCGCGGCTTTCGCCATTTCTCCGCACTCCTCAAGAAAAAGCATGAACATCTCCGAAACGGTTTCCTTGTCGAAGCCGCGCTCTTTTACCAAATCCGCAACGTAGTTTTGAAAATCGCGGAGTGTTGGGCTTTGTTTAAGGTTAAGGTTGCTCATACAGTCATTTTAACAAATTTTAAACTTTCTAGCAGTTTTCCGACTAAGGACTGCAATAATGTCGTTTCATCGGTAGATAAATTGACTGGTGTAAAATTTGCGAGATTTAACTCCGCGATTTTCTCCGAGCTAATTTCACTAATTAGAAGTTGCCGAGATACAGATTTTTTTAGAAGTTCCTGCACTGTTTCCGGTATCTCATCAGAAAAATCTTTTACTTTTTCTGCGACTACAATTGGAACACCATTCATAAGCGCGACACCCATTTCAGTTGCCGCACTTTGCCCAACATATCCACTAACATTCGCAAGATACAAAAAATCTGCTTTTTCTACATTCGCCATAAACTCTTTTTCCAAAATATCGGCAGATTTTTCTGGATCGTCTGTCGCAAGAAAAACAAAACTATCGTTGCCGTTTAGGGCTTCTTTAGTTAGTGGCGCAAGAACTTTCGTATTCGCTTTTTCAAAATTCGCTATTGCTGTACCGATACCGTTAAGATATTTTCTGAAACTTCCGGAAATAACTATTTTGATTTTCGTATTCATAAGGATTAAAAAATTTTCTTCCCCCAAAATTAAAATATGGTTTAAGCCGATGTTTTTCTCCGGGTTCTTCTTGTGGTAAGTTTATTGAACCATTGCTGTTTTCAGCGGTGCGATTCTACAATTATTCTAACATAATTTCCTGCGTGGTGCTCCCAGTAGGAATATCTCCCTCGACTCAAAATTTTTTCAGTCAAAAAATTTTGGTCTGGGCACCGGCTCATGGAAATTTTTTGCTAAAAATTTCACATTCCGCCGTTCGCTTCCTACCCGCAAGCAAAGCAGTTTGCTTGCCTGGGCGCACAAAAATCACTTCGTTATTTTTGTGCTGTATTACTTTGCTTTGCTCGAACCTATTTTGAACAACAAACTGACTAATGCGCACGCTCCGCGTGCGTGGTGGCTCTGTACTGCATTGTACGCTCCGATTGCGTGGTGAAGCGAACACTTGCGCGCCTCGTCCGCTCCCTTCGGTCGCGGGAGCAAAACCCAAAAATTTTCCTTCCTTAATCCTTTCTTTCGGCGGGGGGTGTGGGGGGAGCCGACAAAAAATGGAAAGGAAATTTTTAGTTTTGCTTCGCCGCTACCATAAATACAGTTTATCACACTATCTAAAGTTTGGATATTGAGTATTTAGATAGACAATGTTA
>Ga0265292_1002873_pt1 | contig 11265 bp, 7 predicted proteins | sample Munlanlewell296A_FD_189080 | JGI IMG/M metagenome (GOLD analysis project Ga0265292, IMG submission 189080) | Leachate microbial communities from a municipal landfill in Southern Ontario, Canada - Leachate well 296A | ecosystem: Engineered > Solid waste > Landfill > Unclassified | place: Canada...
TCTGCTTCATGGTGAAGCCAATGGTGCAGACGACGACATATTTGATCGTGAGAAGCTGTTCGTTGATCGTACAGCTAACTCACTATTACACGATATGCCGGAACTCAAAATTGTGCTCGAGCACACTTCAACGAAAGAAGGAGTGGAATGGGTGATGTCTGCCCCAGCACATGTCGGGGCAACCCTCACACCACAACATATGAGGTTTCATCGCAATTCGTTGTTCGTTGGTGGCATACGTCCGCATTACTACTGCATGCCAATTCTGAAACGCAAACATCACCGTGATGCAGTCCTTGCGGCGGCCACGTCAGGTAACCCGAAGTTTTTTCTCGGAACCGATAGTGCACCACACGCGACGCATCTAAAGGAAAATGCAAGCGGTTGTGCTGGTTGCTTCTCGTCTGCGGAGGCTATGGGTCACTACGCTACAGCTTTCGACTCTGTCGGGAAACTCGACAAGCTCGAGGGTTTCGCAAGTGTGAATGGAGCCAAGTTCTACGGCTTGCCGTTGAATGATAGCACCATCACCCTTGTACGCAAGCGTGGGAATATTCCGCAAAGCTATGAGTTCGGTGAAGGGTTGACCGTGACACCGCTGGCAGCAGGTGATTTCCTTGAATGGTGGGTTGAGTGAATGTTTTTTATGCCACTTCGGTGGTACTTGAAGGGACGGCTTAGCAACCCGGCCCTTTTTCTTTTGTATATTTACGACTGGTTTAATTTAATGTATTATAAAGATATAGCATCGACGGGACTAATCACCCCAGAGCACGGGAAGAAATCCGCAAGGAAAGTAGAACCCATTTAACGAGGGGATAGAAATATCCTGAATACAAGGTGGTACCACGAATTAAAAAATCGTCCTTGGAAAACAATAATCAAAAAGTATTGTTTTCTGTGGACGATTTTTTATATAATTTATGAACGAAAACAACAAACAAAAAACAATATCAGAAAAAGAGCAAGAGATTTTAAATTTTTGGCAGGAAAATAAAATTTTTGAAAAATCAATTGAAACTCCAGCAGGTGAAAAAGCCAAAGGCGATTTCTCTTTTTATGATGGCCCACCATTTGCAACAGGGCTACCACACTTTGGTCATATTTTGGCTGGCACAATAAAAGATGCAATTCCTCGTTATCAAACGATGAATGGTAAAAGTGTTCGTCGTAAATGGGGATGGGATTGTCATGGCCTTCCGATTGAAAATTTAATTGAGAAAAAATTAGGACTAAAAAGTAAAAAAGATATTGAAGATTTTGGTGTTGGAAAATTTAACAAAGACGCAAATGATAGCGTTCTTCAATATGAAGAAGAGTGGAAAAAAGTAATGCCAAGATTAGGCAGATGGGCAGATATGGAACATCCATATAAAACCATGGACGCGACTTATACAGAAAGTATTTGGTGGTCATGGAAAACTTTATATGAAAAAGGTCTTGCTTATGAGGGGAATAAAATGATGCACATTTGTCCTCGTTGTGAGACACCACTTGCTCAATCAGAAGTTGGTCTTGAATATCATGATGTTACGGATTTATCTGTAACAGCAAAGTTTGAACTAGTAGATGAACCAGGGACTTTTGTTTTAGCATGGACTACAACGCCGTGGACATTGCCAGGAAATGTAGCTCTTGCTCTCAGTAAAGACGCCGAGTATGTAAAAGTCTTATCAAAAGAAGAGGGGAGTACAGAGCAAGAAGTAAGTAAATACATTGTTGCAAAAAGTTTATTAGAAGAAGTTTTTAAGGGTAAGGAATATGAAATAGTTGAAGAATTTAAAGGAGAGAAATTAGTTGGCAAATCATATAAACCACTATTCCCATATTTTGAAGATAAAGAAATTGAAAATAAAGAAAATATTTGGAAAATTTGGCATGCGGATTTTATTACTCTTGATACCGGTACTGGCATTGCCCACGAAGCACCAGCTTTCGGTGCGGAAGATATGGAACTTGCAAAGGCAAATAATATTCCTGTAATTAAGCATGTAAAAATGGATGGAACTTTTACAGCGGATGTTACAGATTTTGCTGGCATGAAAGTAAAAGTAAAAGATGATACTCAGTCAGCTGATATAGAAATAATTAAATGGCTAGCACATAATGGAAAACTTTTTGAAAAGCATAAAATAATTCACTCATATCCACTTTGTTGGAGATGTAAAACTCCGCTACTTAATTATGCGACATCAAGTTGGTTTGTTGATGTTCCAAAAATGAAGGATAGATTAATTGAAGAAAATAAAAAAATTATTTGGGTACCAGAACATATTCGAGATGGGCGATTTGGTAAATGGCTAGAGGGAGCACGCGAGTGGGCAGTATCACGTACACGTTATTGGGGTGCGCCACTTCCAGTTTGGAAAAATGAAGATGGGGAGATGATTATAATTGGCTCTTTAAAAGAATTAGCTGAGAAAAATAAACAACAACCAAAAAATACTTATTATGTAATGCGTCATGGGGAAGCCGAAAGTAATGTAGCAGAAATTATTGATTCAGACGGAAGTGAAACCAATAAGCTCACAGAAAAAGGAAAAGAACAGGTTAAATTAACAGCTGAAAATCTTAAAGATAAAAATATTGATATTATTTTTACTTCGCCATTTTTGAGAACAAAATCAACGGCAAAAATAGTTTCTGATATTTTAGGAGCTGTTGAAGTTGTTGAAGATATTCGTCTTAAAGAGTCTAATCTTGGCATTTATGATAAAAGAAAAGTTTCTGAATATTTGAAAGAAGTCGGTGAGATAGAATATTTAGCATTAGATACTCGCGTGGAAGGAGGTGAGACACATCGAGAAATAATGAATCGCATGATGCAGTTATTTATGGAAATGGAAGAAAAGTATGAAGGGAAAAATATTTTATTTGTTACTCATGGTGGGCCAGCCAGGATGTTTGTAGCTGGTGCTCATAATCTTACAGAAGAAGAATTACTTATCGATGAAGCAACTGATGAAGCAAAACTTTATCCAAAAAATTCTGAAGTTGTAAAAGTCTCGCCATTAATAATTCCTCGTGATGAAACTGGGGCTGTTAATCTTCATCGTCCTTATATCGACAATACTGAACTTTTAGTTGATGGGAAAACATATAAACGTATACCGGATGTGTTTGATTGTTGGTATGAATCAGGCTCAATGCCATTTGCTCAACTTCACTATCCGTTTGAAAATAAAGAAATTTTTGCAAAAAATTATCCAGCAGATTTTATCGCTGAAGGTTTAGACCAGACACGTGGATGGTTTTATTCCCTTATCAATTTAGGTGTAGGATTATTTGATAAAGCACCGTATAAACATGTCGCAGTGAATGGACTTATTATGGCAGAGACGGGAATGAAATTATCCAAGAGTGAGAAAAATTATACAGACCCAATGGAACTTGTAGAAAAGTATGGGGCGGACTCTATGCGTTACGCACTTTTATCTAGTCCAGTTGTAAAAGGGGAGAATTTACTTTTTGGTGATGACATAGTTTCTGATATTTATAAAAAGTTGGTTTCTCGATTATTGAATGTGCTTTCATTATATGAAATGAATAAGCCAGAAAATGTTATTGCGAAAAATACTTCAAGTGATGTATTAGATAGATGGATGATAACGCGTGCACATGAATTATTGCGTGATGCGACAAAGGGGTATGATTCATATAAATTAGATGAAGCAACTCGTGGGACAGGAGATTTAATTGATGATATTTCTGTTTGGTATACGAGAAGGTCTCGCGAAAGATTAAAAGGAGATATGGGTGAGGAAAGTCAGATGCAGGCCTATGAAACTTTGACTTATGTATTACAAACATTAGCAAAAACTATGGCACCAGTTATGCCATTCACTGCTGAAATTGTTTATAAAGCTTTAAATGGTGAAAGAGAGTCTGTTCATCTTGAAAGTTGGCCAACAGTTGGAGTTGTCGAAGATGAAGTTATAAAAGAAATGAAAAATGTAAGAGATATAGTAACAGTTGCCCTTTCACTTCGAACACAATCTAAAATCGCAGTTCGTCAGCCACTTCAAAAAATTACTTTGAAAGATGAAATAAAAAGTGAGTATCACCAGATTATTTTGGATGAACTTAATGTTAAAGAAATTGCATTTGATAATTCTTTAACTGAGGTCTGCGTATTAGATACAGAAATTACTGAGGAATTAAAATTAGAAGGGGACGTGAGAAATCTTATGCGTGCCGTACAAGATGCTCGTAAAGAAAAAGGATTAACTCCTCAAGATTCTATTATTCTTTTGACAAATTATTCTGTGCTAGAAAAGTTTAGAGCAGTTTTAATGAATACTTGTAAAATTAGTGAAATAAAAGGAGGAAGCGGAAAATACAAAGCCGAAACCGGAACAGGGGAGGTGTCGTTTGATATAAATTAAGAATATTTTGTATTGTCTGATGTCTAAAATCTAATGTCTAACGTCCACTATCTATCCCCATGTCTATCGAAAAATACGTAACCAAAGCCTTAGTAATAACTTCTTTTGACCAAAGCGAAAATGATCGTGTGTATAAAATGTTCACACGCGAATTTGGTTTGATTATTGCCCACGCTAAAAGTATTCGTAAATTAGAAAGTAAATTACGCGCGCATATTCTTCCACGAACAGTTAGCCTTGTTACCTTGGTAAAAGGAAAAGAAGTTTGGCGTCTCGTTGGTGCTGAAGAACAAAAAGCATCATCTACAATTATTCATGAAGTTACAGAATTAATTTCTCGATTTATTCACGGAGAAGAACCACATAAAGTTTTATATGACAGAGTCGAAGAATTTCTCGAAAAGTCAGATGATTATGACAAACAAAAAGCAAGAATTTTATTTTATTATATTTTGTTGGTTGAACTTGGTTATGCAGACGCAAAAGTTATTGGTGCAAAAAGTATAAAAGAATATAGAGATTGGAATATAGATGATTTATACACACATTTTCTTTTATCTGAAAAACAAATTAAGGAGCATATAAGAAACGTTGTTAAGGATATACAATTATAAGTAGAAGGTGGAAAGTAGATGGTGGAGGGTAGAATTTTACTTTTCTACTATTCTCCTTGTTAAACATAATAAAAGATTACTTTTCTATTTAGCTTCTCATTAGGCAGAATACAGATTCAAAGAATTTCATTAAAAATTGGAAATTGAAAATTAAAAATTAAAATTTATGTAACCATAAATTTTTTGTTATACTATCTTATATGAACCCAGAAGAAAATGAAGACATGCATCAGATTGATGATTTGGAGCATAAATTATATGACCCAAAACAAATAAATGGTGAAGATAATATTCACCATGTTCATAATCATAAAGAGGTAGACCTTCCAACAGATTGGGGAGAAAATACTCCAATAATTACACCAGTAGAAGAAAAAGAAACTAGTTTTTCTTTTGGTACAAAAGTGCTTTTCACCGCACTTATATTTTTATTTATTGTACTTTCGTTTACAGCATGGAGAGTTTTATCTTCTCGTAATGTTGTCTCTTTAGATAATATTGATATTACATTAGATAGTAAACCCTATGTAGACGGAGGGGAGACTACCCCGTTTAGTGTTTCTGTTTTTAATAGAAACACTTCATCATTACAAGAGGCTGTGATTATTATTTCTTATGAAAAAGGTATTGGTGTACAAGACGAGCAACAAAAAGTTTATGAAAAGAGAGAACTCGGTACAATTTTACCAAGCTCTCTTAAGAAAGAAGATTTAAATATTACTTTATATGGTGCGGCAGATGAGGTGAGAGTTATTTCTGTTAAGTTAGAATATAAAGTTGCTGGAGCTAATGCAGTTTTTAATAAACCTGCCACGACCCAAGTGGTTCTAAAGACTCCACCACTCTCTGTTCACATAGATGGACCGACTAGCTTGGTACAAGGACAGAATAGTACCTTTAATGTTTTTGTTTCTAATAACACTTCGACAGAAATTAAAGATAGTTTAGTTGTTTTATCCATACCGACAACTTTTACTTTAAATAAAACAGATCCAAAACCAAATACAAAAGGAATGATGTGGAGCATACCTTCTATTTTGCCTGGAGCCACATCCACAATAACAATAACTGGGTCTTTTGCTGGAATGCCAGGCGAAGTAGATACAATTAAAGCGAGTGTTGGAGCTGCCTCAACGGCTGTTAATCAAATGGGTGTTGTTTATTCGCAAGAAGCCCACAGTATTTCTATAACCCCTCCACTTTTATCTTTAGGGTCTAGATTAGAAACAGATAGAGGCGGCGCTGAAAGTTTACGTTATGGAGATAAAGCCACCGTTACTATTTTTTATGAAAATAAAAATGACAAAGCATTACGAGATGTTTTAGTGGTTGCAAATATTGGTGGCACGGCCCCAATTATATCGGGGATTTCCTCCGACGGTGGGTATTATGATTCAATTAATAAAACTGTAACATTTAACTCTAATACTAATCATGAATTAAATTCTGTGGCCCCTGGGGCTAAGGGGGAATTTAAAATTTACGTGCCAGTTGTTTCGAAGGGGAATAATTCACCAAAACTTTCTTTTATTATAAATGGAACAGCAACGTCAGCTTCAAAAGATGATACAGCTACACAAATTTCTAAAGTTTGGAATGTAGAGGGAAGTGCTAACCTTAATGCTTTCACTTCTTATAAAAATTCTACTTTTACAAACACTGGGCCTATTCCTCCTAAAGCAAATGTTAATACAACATATGGTGCACATTTAATTGTATCTGCTCAAAATTCTTTAGTTAATTCTCGAGTATCATTTATACTTCCAGCTTATGTAACTTTTACAGGAGTTTATGCAACTGGGACAAATGTAACTTATGATAACAGAACCAGAACAGTTGTTTGGAATATAGGAAATATTTCAGCTGGCGGTGTAGTTTCTAACGATATTCAAATCAGTGTAAAACCTTCTCAAAGCCATGTAGGGCAAACTCCACCTATAACCTCTAGCGTAACTTTGGAAGCGGATGAAGCAGACAGCAAAGCCCGCATAAGAAATATATCTAATGCACTTACAACAGAGCTTTTAAGAGAACAGGGGTCAGTGGATATTTCTCACGTAGTTGCGAATTAGAGCTGAGTTTATAAAGCCTGCCTCGCCTGTTCCATAAAGTAAAAGTGCGTGTATTAAATAACCCCAACCTTTTCCGTGAGAACTAACTCTCGGAGGCAGACGTGCCGAGAGTGAGGTAAATTTTTAGCAAAAAATTATGCCGTTTAGTTCGATGGAAAAGGTTAAAAAGAAAAAAGAAATTTTGAATTTAAAAGTATTTTTCAGGGCTTTGTCCGTACGGACTTTATTTTCATTTTATGTTAGGATAGTTGTATGAAAGAAACAATCAGGGTAGTTATTCCGTCAACAACAATTATAAAAATTTTAGCCTGGATTACTATTTTTGCAGGGTTGTTTATCGTTAGCGATTTAGTCATCGCCCTACTCGTGGCTGTGGTAATAGCGTCAGCCGCAGAAATGCCAATTAAAATGATGAAGGGTTGGGGAATACCACGAGGGCTTTCCGTTACCGTAATATTTTTAACTTTAATTGCTGTAATCACATCCATAGCTTTTATTTTTATACCACCACTAGCTGATGACATAGCGCGCTTCGTCAAAGTTCTTCCTCAGATTTTAGACTCAGTTCGTATTTTTGGAAGTGATATGGGATTTAAAGATTTGTCTTTATATATTTCTGAATTAGCAAAAGGTATTTCAAAGGGTCAGATTCTAACAATTATTAAAGATGCAATTTTTGGTTCAACTGGATTTTTTGCGACGACCTCCGTATTTCTCCGTGGAGCCGTTACCACAGTTCTTACTTTTGTTATGGCTTTTTATTTAGCTCTTGAGGAACGTGGCGTGCAGAAATTTTTACGTTTAATTAGCCCAAAAATTTACGAATCTTATATTGAAGATTTGTGGACACGTGCGCAGAAAAAAATTGGACTCTGGATGCAAGGACAGATTTTGCTTTCCCTACTCGTCGCACTTTTGGTTTATGTTCCAAACTTAATTCTCAATATGCCATACGCCGCACTTTTATCAGTGCTTGCTTTTGCAGGTGAATTAGTTCCAATGATTGGTCTTACTTTCTCTGCAATTCCTGCGGTATTTATTGCATGGACTCACGGAGGGACATCACTTCTAATTACAGTATCTGTAATTTATTTAATTATCGGACAATTAGAAAGTCATGTTCTTTATCCGAGAGTAATGAATAAATTAGTTGGTGTTCCATCAGTTGTAGTTATTATCGCACTTGTTGTTGGGGCAAAGTTGGCAGGTATTTGGGGAGTTATACTTTCAGTTCCATTGGCTTCTATTTTGATGGAATTAGCTAGCGATTTAGAAAAAAGAAAGAATCTTCCAGAAGAAAAATAATTTATGAATAAACCATTTTATATAACAACGACACTTCCATATGTAAATGCAGAGCCACATTTGGGTCATGCGATGGAATTTGTGCGGGCGGATGTCATCACAAGATATAAAAAGTTACAAGGCTATGATGTATTTTTTAATACAGGAATGGATGAACACGGCACTAAGATTTTAGAAGGGGCAGTAAAAGAGGGAATAGAGGTACAAGAATATGTTGATAGAAATTCAGCACGATTTAAAGAGTTGTATCCCAAGCTCGGTATTACGAACGAAATTAATTTTATTCGCACAACAGAAGAGCGCCATATAAAAGCAGCGCAAGAGATGTGGAAGAGATGTAATGACAATGGCTATATTTACAAAAAAGAATATGAAGCGAAATATTGTGTTGGCTGTGAACTTTATAAAACAGATAGTGAATTAGTTGACGATAAATGTCCTATTCATTCAAATAGAGAAATAGAAATTATCAAAGAAGAAAATTATTTTTTTGCTTTTTCAAAAGTTGAAAGTAAATTGCGCGAACTTTATGAAAAGAATCCAACTTTAGTTATTCCAGATTTTCGTTTTAATGAAATTAAAGCTTTCTTAGATAGGGGATTAGAAGATTTTTCTATTTCACGCTTGAAAACAAAGATGCCATGGGGAGTGCCTGTGCCAGGAGATGATGAGCATGTAATGTATGTTTGGTTTGATGCATTAACAAGTTATATTTCTACACTTGAGTGGCCTTATCACGTCGAAGCTGGAAGTGAAGGTGGGTCTGATGAGAATAATTTTGAAAAATACTGGGAACAAGCAGGAGCCGAGAAACGAGAGGTAATTCAATATTGTGGTAAGGATAATCTTCGTCAACAATCTGCAATTTGGCAGGGTATGCTTTTAGCTGCAGGACTTCCAACTACCACAAATATTATTATTGATGGATTTATTATTTCCGGTGGGCAAAAAATGAGTAAGTCTATCGGAAATGTAATTAATCCATTTGATATTTTAGAAATGTTTAAAGATGTAACAGATTATCCGGAAGATGTGCTTCGTTTTATTTTGCTTCATGAAGTTCCAAGTTTTGAAGACGGTGATTTGACTGTCGAATCAATTAAGACTGCATATACAGCATATTTAGCAAATGGAATCGGGAATCTTACTAGTCGTGTTATGAAGATGGCAACAAGTAATGATGTAAGAAGTAAGGAGAAAGGAGAAAGAAGTAAGAAGGAAATACAAAACTTTGATATCAATGCATCACTTAAATCTATTATGCATGAAGTAAGTTTGATTGATGAATATATTGCAACAAATGAGCCATTTAAAGTAATTAAAATCGACGCTGAAAAAGGAAAAGAAATGATAGAACATTGTTTAAAATCTTTGGAAGTTGTAGCAGAAGATTTATCTGCTTATTTACCACGTACTTCTACAAAAATTCTTGAATGTATTCGTTCCAATGCAATGCCAGAAAAGCCATTGTTTAACAGACTTCCATAAATGAAAAAGGCTTATACTTGGAAAGCATAGATTACTTTGATTAGTGTGTTGTATAGGGGTATTTTTTGAGGGTGTTTTTATGTGAATTGACTAGAATTTCCCACTTTCGACTTTATGGACTTTACAGACTTTATGGACTAACTCAGCATTTGACAGATATATACCAAATATATATAATGTATATATGACTACAAAAGTAATTTTTAATGTGGATGCAAAAGCAAAAGTTTTAGCAATGAAAGAAGCCAAAAAACAAGGCCTTACTCTTTCGTATTTCCTAAGCCAAACAGTTCACGAGTTGGCCCAAGGAGAAAGAAGGGTTGAGGTTGTTGAAACTCTTAATAAAAAAACGATTAAGAGTATTTTACAAGCAAGGAAGGATTTCAAAGCAGGTAAAAATATTTCAGCGAGTTTTACTGATCCTAAAAAAGCATTGCAGTGGCTTCATTCAAAATAAATGAAAGTAGAGTTTAGCCACAAATTCAAAAAGAAAATAAGCAAGCTTCCTTTTTCAATTCAACAAAAATTTGATGTTTGTTTTTTACTTTTCTGTAATGATCCTTTCCATCCGCTTCTTCACAATCATTCAGTTGACCCACCTTTTACTGATACAAGAAGTATAAATATTACTGGAGATTATAGGGCTCTTTTTATAAAAGAAGGAGAAAAACATTTTATATTTGTAGATATTGGGACTCACAGCGAACTATATGACTAATTACGCATTTTTTGATATACATTCACATTTACATGACAAAGCTTTTAAACCTGATTTAGATGAGGTTATTTCTGAGATGAAAGAAAAAGGTTTCGGATCTATTACAGTTGGTACTGGTTTGAAAGAAAGCCGTGATGCTTTAGCGTTGGCGGACGCTCACCCAAATATTTTTGCAACTATCGGTCTTCATCCAGCGGATAATCCACTTGAAGAATTTGATGAGGACTCATATAAAAAACTCGCTATGCATGAAAAAGTTGTAGCTATAGGTGAATGCGGATTGGACTATTATGCAGTAGAAACTTTTTTTGAAAAAGAAAAAGCCGAGAAAGGAAATCCGCCAGCTGGCGGATGGAGTATGGATGAAGAAAGGGAGAGACAGAGAAAAGTTTTTCAAAAGCAAATTGATTTAGCGGTAGAAGTTAATAAGCCTCTTATGCTACATGGACGGCCCACTAAAGGCAGTATGGATGCTTATGAAGACATGTTGTCGATGTTAGAAAGTGCTAAAAAAATACATGGAGATAAATTAAAAGGCAACGCTCACTTTTTTGTTGGTAATATTGATATTGCAAAAAGATTTATTGATATTGATTTTACATTAAGTTTTTCTGGTGTGATTACTTTTGCGCATGATTATGATGATGTCGTTCGTTATGCGCCACTTCATATGATACATGCCG
>Ga0265292_1002875_pt1 | contig 11260 bp, 12 predicted proteins | sample Munlanlewell296A_FD_189080 | JGI IMG/M metagenome (GOLD analysis project Ga0265292, IMG submission 189080) | Leachate microbial communities from a municipal landfill in Southern Ontario, Canada - Leachate well 296A | ecosystem: Engineered > Solid waste > Landfill > Unclassified | place: Canada...
TTATTCCTAGTTGTTTTAATAATTTTCTTCTGCGCGGAGATTTTGAAGCAAGATATATTTTAAGATTAGTCTTGAGCATGTAGTTGTTAGGAGATTGATATTTTAGAGGGGATTAGAGTATAAAGATATTTCAACGGAACAATGCTTTTATGCTTCCCCAAGTTCTTTTAACGCTGGAAACGTTTGGTGAGATCATTCCTGCTTGCTCTAAGGTTGAATAGGAACCATCATTATCAACAATTTTCAGACGATATTTATACCAGGAACCGGTGGTTTTGAAAACTTCTCTATCAGTAAACTCGTAATTCATATCTGGACGAGGGTTAATCCAGGCAACATCAACATAATCTCCATTACCAGATTTTCTCTGAATAATGTATTGTTTCAGATTAGTCTCAGAAATTGCCTGCCAGGCAATAATGATATTGTTACCATCAGATCGAACAGATAATCCTTGTGGTATATTTGCACCTGCAAACATTAATCCTGAGGTGAAAATAAAAAGCGCTATAATATATTTGGTCTTCATCATAATTTACACTTGAAATATATCCATCCAGGACAACTTTGTCAAGTTATTTATCTCACACTTGTTTATACTTTTCCCAGTTACCAAATTGAAATTTTAAGAAAATAACTGAGGCATAGAGCAGAACATAGAATGGAAGTGCTAACCAGGCGCCAATTAATCCAAATTTAAGATAGACTCCTAGAAAATAAGCGATGGGGACAAAGACAAACCAATTCACAACTACCTCCGCCATCATTACATAAAATGTTTGCCCGACAGCTTGCAATCCATTTGCTAATACTACGCCAATCGCGTAAAATATTTGTCCAAACCCGGCTATCCTAAGAGCTGGAACCGCAGTTTCAATAACACTATTATCATTTGTAATAATCGTCAAAACAATTCTTGGTGCTAAGACAAAAACAATTCCGACTAATAACGTATAAAGAGTTGCAAGTTTACTTGTCTCGTAACCATAATGTTTTGCTTTTTTGATATCTCCCTTGCCAAGACTATTACCTACAAGAGTCTGAACTGCAATTCCAAAACCGAAACAAGGCATCAATGATATCAAGAGAGAAGAAAATACAACATTACTAGCTGCTTGCTGTGCAGTTCCTATTAATCCGGTGATTGCAATGAAGCTTAAAAATCCGACAAGTATAAAAATATTTTGAAGTGATACGGGTAGGGATATTTTAATAATGGATGATGCAATACTTTTAGTGAAATTGAAATTCTTAAAATAATTGTATTTTTTTCTGTAGGATGGAAACGAAGAAACAGAGATATAAAAAAGTGCATCGCAAATTGTAGCCAGAGTAGATCCAAGACCGGCACCGGCAAGACCCATTCCCTTCATACCAAATCCGCCATATATAAAGAAGTAATTGAAGACTATGTTTAAGAAATTAACAAGAACTCCGGAGTACATGAAAATTTTAGTTTTGCCGATTCCGAAAAAAAATCCACGATAAGACACAGTGATAAGGAAAAATGGAATACCCATAAACCGGTAATGGAGAAACTCACCGGCATAATAACCGACTTTTGGATCGACAGCAAAAAAATTTGCAATATTATGGGAGAAGAAAACTACGATGGCACTGATGATGATTCCAATAAACAAAGAAAGTATTAATGAAGTATTTAGCACATGACCACATTCGATATAATTTTTCGAACCGAATCTTCGAGCTATTAATACGTGCGTTCCTGTGGCAAGACTTGAGAATAAACTTACTACCGCCCAAGTTGCAAATACACCAATACCCATTGCGGCAAGGTAATATGTTGCATTATTTAAACGCCCAACCATCGCGGTGTCAACCAATGAAACAATCATTTGAGTTGAAAGACCGGCAATAGCAGGTAAAGCCATGTTCAATATGTATTTGTGATCTTCTGAGAACGATATTAATTTCATATTCCAAGATATTGAATAAATTTCCTCAATGAAACGGCTACTAAGGATTTTGTTCGATTTTTTAGACCGATCGAATTCACAAATGTTACTCAATTCGATAAAACTTGCCTGCTGTAACCAGGTTTACTATTTTGCATTTGAAAACTGCTTTCATAATAAATTGGTAATAGATGACAAAGCAGGAAGAAATAAAATATCTGCTACATACTCTCGGGATTAAACTAAACATGATCGCCGAGAAGTTAGGTATGAAAATTCAAACACTATCCTATCTTTTAAACGAGAGTTCTCAATTCGATGACGATCTCTATCATCAGATCAAAAAAATAATTGATGATTATCAATTTGAACTAAATCTGTTTGAAGATGCCCATCCGGAGAATTTGGATCTATTCACTGATGAGAAATTACAGATGGGTGTTGGTGAACGAATGAGATTTTTCGCAAAGAAAAAATATGGTACTCTTAAGAAACTTGCCGATGCAATGCAAATTTCACCGCAGCAATTACAGCAATACATCAGCGCTAAAAGGGAACCCGGCTCAAGAATTTTGGCTAAGTTACTTCGCCTTGGCTGCGATGTAAACTGGCTCCTCGGCGGTAAAGAATCTGTCGAGTCATATAAAATTTACAAACTCGAAAATGAATTAAGAAAATTACAAAGCAGCTTTTCACAAATTGCTGAGCTTACAAAGAAAGTTGAGAGCGGACACTAAGCGATGACGAAAAAACTAAAGAGATACTATCTTGCAACATTCATTGTAGGATTTTCTTTCATTATTTTTGATTATTTTTACCTAAGCTAGTCGTTAATAGATTTAATAAGAGTTATTTTTTACGGTGTATTTGTCAATGCAATTTATAATTTTTTATTAGATATAAGAGATAAGAGAGGGAAAAGATGAATAAAGAAATCATTGTAATAGCTTTTTTTATTGTTATGGTAGTTCTGTTTATATTAATTGTAAGAGAACGCTCGAAAGAGATAGGAAAAGAAAATATTGATAAAGTTGACAAACTAATTTCTGTATTGAAAGAATATTCCAAAAAACATCCTGATCTTGCGGAGACATTGAACAAGATTGGTTTGCTTTAATTTATAATGCGGGTTAAAACGGGTGCAAAACAACTTTGCGCAGATTACTGCACTTGTTCAGAAAATCGAGAGCGGGCATTGAGCAGATTCATTCGAATAATGTTTGTTTGACAATCGGTATCCAGATTTTTACTTTTGCCTGCGTTCTTATTCTACTTTTAAATTATTATTTTGATTGGGGCTATAGCTCAGCTGGGAGAGCGCTTGAATGGCATTCAAGAGGTCAGCGGTTCGATCCCGCTTAGCTCCACAAAGAAAGGCGATATCAATCGCCTTTCTTTTTAATCACTATTAAAAATTAATCGTTCACTACTTCTGATTTTTCAATTCGTTCTCGTTTATAGAATAATCCCAGAGTGCTTCTCCTGTGACATTGTAAACCGTGCATTTCAAAACTCTGTTTTTATTTTTTCCGGAAACATTAAAGATTGCGAAGTTATGTTCATCGGAAATTTTTCCAGGTACTCTCAAATAATTTGCTTCATCTTTACCCGGAGAAACACCCGCCGTAAAAGATGAAATAGTAAAATCGTACAAAGGATAGCTCCCTTCCCTATCAAGCTTAGTTAATTCGGAATGATGACGATCTCCGGTTAGGAATAAAACTCCACTAATTTTTTCATCACGTATTAGATTGAGAAGTTTCTCTTTTTCTTTTGGGAACCGGTTAAAAATTTCTAGATAATCTTTTTCGACGGGATTTAAAATTTGTCCGCCGGTTGCAATTATTTTAAATGGCGCTTTGCTTCGGACTAAGTTATCAATCAGCCACTGGATCTGTTCATCACCGAACATTTCTTTATCATCGCTTTTACGATCGTTTGGTGTTCTGTAATAACGGTCATCCAGCAAAAAGAAATCAACATCTCCCCATTGAAAGAAAGTAGTGATTCCCGGTTTACCGTTTATGCCATAAGTTGGATTTGCCCAAAACATTTTAAAAGCTTCTAATGTTTTGTCTTTTAGAAAATAACCTCTATCGCTATCGTTCGGACCGAAGTCGTGATCATCCCAGATTGCATAATTATGCATCGAACCAAGCACCGGCTGCAATTCGGGTAATGAACGGTCATGTGTGTAACGCCTAATTATTCCGCCCCATGAATCGTAATCAACCTCGCGAAGATATAAATTATCTCCGAGCCAGAGCATAAAGTCAGGATGCTTATCATAAATACTCTTAAGAATTTCAAAATCGCTTCCGTAGGGTTTGCCCGGACGGTCGTATTGTGGTTCGTTCACATATAAACAACTCCCCGTAACAAAACTAAATTCCGGTGCGTCTTTACGCCATTGCCAAAGTTCTTGCGTTTGGAATTTTAGCTGATAAGGGCGCTCCGCTTTTTTCCCATTGATGAATAATTCATAATTATATTTTTGTCCCGGTTCAAGATTGTCAATCGCAATTTGAGCGGTGAAAGCATCGCTTTCTTTTGTTAAGATTTCTCTTGATGAAAATTTCTTCTTTGCATCGTCCATATTCCAATAGATGAATTTAACTTTTGCGGGAGATTTTGTTTGGACCCATAATGCAACTTCACGCATAGCACTGTAGCCCACCATCGGGCCGGATTGCAACAACTCTTGCGAAAAAATACTCTTACTGAATGCAACAAGAATTAAGAATAGAATGACCCTGACGTTTTTTTTCATCTGGCAGTCCTTCATTTTATGGAACTTCTTTGGCTGAAAAATAATTAAATATCTCAGATAGACAAATAAAAGAATTGAATTAGTAAGTAAAGCGAAATATCTTTGCACTAAACAAGATCAGACTATAGTGAAAAATAAAATCGCCATAAATATACTTCTCATTTTTTCGTTCGCCGGTATACTCATTGTTTCAGCATGTGATGATACATCCAACATAACGGATATTGACAGCGTAGTTATTCCTCCGCAAAATGTAAGTTATTCCCAGTACATTCAACCGGTTCTTACCGCAAAATGCGCGAATGCCTATTGTCATGATGACCAGACACGCATTGGTAATCTAAGTTTAACTTCATACTCGAATACGACATCGAGTTACCTGGTTGTGGCACCGGGGTATCCTCAGAACAGTTCACTTGCACTTTCTATTCAAGGATTAAGCACAAATCCAATGCCTCCGATTGGCCGTTGGGTACTTACTAAAAATCAAATTGATGGAATAATAACTTGGGTAAAGGAAGGTGCTAAAAATAACTGATATTAAATCCGGTACTTATCTTCTTGAAATTTTCGCTTCAGAACCATTCAGAGTTGAGATTGAAAATTTCAAAGAGAAAATTTTTCCTCCGGGATATTATTATTATTCCGGAAGCGCTCAAAAAAACTTAGGACAAAGAGTTGAGAGACATCAACTTGAAACAAAAAATATTCACTGGCATATTGATCATCTCACTTCAATTCCTACAAATAAAATAAAAGCTGTCTTTCTTTTTGGAAATGCAAACAAAAATTTTGAATGCGAAGTGATAAGAGAATTAACAGAAAATTTTAGATTAAGAATTGCCGCCAAAGGATTTGGCAATACAGACTGCCGCCGTTGTCAATCGCATTTATTGTATTGTAAACAGAAAATGACTCACAGCCATTTCATCTCACGGTACCAATCAACTGTGCGCTTGATGCCATCTTCGAGTGATACCGTCTGATGGTATCCTAAATCGCGTACCGCCTTCGAAACATCGCAAGTCCATGCTTTCTGAACAAAGTCCCTTGCCTTCTCCAAATTAAATGTTGCCGCACCTGAACTGAACATAGCCAGAAATTGAGCGACTGCGGCAACCGTATAAACTGTGAAATGTGGGATCTTTATTGTGAATGCTTTCTTACCTATTGCGCGATGACTAACCTCGCCTATCTGTTTCCAATCATAATACTGTTCAGTACCAATAAAATAAGTTTGTCCAATTGCTTTTTCAGAAATAGCCGAAAGGAATATGCCATTAACCAAATCATCAACGTGAACGAGACTTAATTTTTTTTTATCGAAACCGATCAATCCCATCAACCCTTGCTTGTAGGTTTTGAAGAAGAGATAGATCTCTGTATCCCGCGCTCCGAACACAGCCGGCGGGCGAATCATAGTAATTGGAAGTTTATCCATATATTTTTTGGCGAGTTGTTCTTGAGCATATTTACTTTTTCCATAGCGGGTGATAGGGTGTTCGGGAGTTTCTTCTGTAACCGGTTTTCCATTAAGAGATGGACCGCAAGCCGTAAGACTGCTTACAATAATTACTCTTTGAATGTCAGGATTAACTTCACACAAAACATCAAGCAGAACACGTGTTGTCTCTACATTTCCTTTGAAGTAACCTTCTTCATCCTTTGCCTTCACCACACCTGCAACATGAAAAAGATAATCGGCATCTTTCAATATTTTTTTGAGTGCATCCTTATCGAACAAACCGCAATCAAAAATTTCTACAGGTTTATTTTCAAGCCAGCGCTTAGAACTTGATGAGCGTAAAATACATCTTACTTCATGACCTTCAGCAAGAAGTTTATCAACAACATGACTTCCAACAAAGCCGGAAGCTCCGGTTACAACTGAGATTTTTTTCATGGCATTTCTATTAATAAGTAATTTATTTTCTTTATATTGCCCATCAAAATTAGCTTAATTCAATTTTTATCAAGTCAAAAATAGAAAAATTAGTCATAGAAAAATAATCCGGAGGTCTTTTGGACTTATTCAAGAAGTGTCATGATTTTACACGTGCTGACGAAGTTAAAGCATTAGGGCTATATCCTTACTTTCGTGCTATCGAAGAAAATGAGGGTCCCGTTGTTCAGATTGAAGGCAAAAAAGTTGTTATGGCGGGCTCGAATAATTATTTGGGTTTAACTGCTCACCCAAAAGTTAAAGAAGCAGCAATAGATGCTGTAAAAAAATATGGAACCGGTTGTTCCGGCTCTCGTTATTTAACAGGTACATTAGATTTACACATCGAACTTGAAAACCGATTAGCAAAATTTTTTGGTACCGAAGCCGTTCTTCTCTTTAGTACAGGATATCAGACCGCCCAAGGTATTATTCCTACTCTTGTTCAAGGAAAAGGCGAGTACGTGGTTTCTGATAAAGATAACCATGCATGTATTGTTGCAGGACAAATAATGGCAAAAGGACTTACAGCTAATCTTGAACGATACAAACACAACGATATGGCTGATTTAGAAAGAGTGTTAAACAAACTTCCAATTGACGCACCAAAATTAATTATTAGCGATGGTGTTTTTAGCACCGGTGGTGAGATTGTTCATTTACCGGAACTTGTTGCACTTGCAAAAAAATATAACGCACGTACATTGATTGATGATGCACATTCAGTTGGCGTTATTGGCAAAGGTGGAAGAGGAACAGCAAGCGAATTCAATTTGGAAAAAGAAGTTGATCTTACAATGGGAACGTTCAGCAAAACATTTGCATCTTTAGGTGGTTTTGTTGCCGGCGAAGAACGTATCATCAATTATCTTAAACATCACTCTTTAGCTTTGATTTACAGCGCATCTCCTACTCCGGCTTCTGTTGCATCTGCTCTTGCAGCGTTGAATATTCTTGAGGAAGAACCTTGGCGCGTTGAAAAACTTATCCGTAATGCAAATAAAATGCGTAAAGAATTATCCGGAGCCGGCTTTACACTAATTGAAGGAAGAACCGCAATTGTTCCGGTTATTGTTGGCAATGATGAGTTAGCATTTGCAATGTGGCGTAAACTTTATGATGCAGGTGTTTTCGTAAATGTATTTATTTCACCCGGCGTTCCGCAGGGCAGACAGATGATGAGAACAAGTTATATGTCAAGTCATGAAGATGAACATCTTGATTTTATCATCAACACATTTAAAAAAGTTGGAAAAGAAATCGGTTTAATATAGACTAATCATGCTAAATTTCAAGAGGCTGTCTCAAAAGATCGTTTTTCATCACGAGCAAAGCGAAGTGATCTCATTTTTTTGATAAAGACAAAAGATTGCCTGCCTGGCGGCAGACAGGCTTCGTCGTAAACCTGCCTGCGGTAGGCAGGCTCCTCGCAAAGACTTTCTATCTGACTTTTGAGACGCGCTCTTCTTATATAGATGGCTGGAGATATTATGTCAGAGATAAAAATCAAAATTGTTCAAACGAAAAAAGAGATTGATACTTTCCTCAAATTCGCATGGAAGATTTATAAAAATGATCCGTACTGGGTTCCGCCCTTACTTTACGATAAGAAAAAGATTTTAGACAGAAATAAAAATCCATTCTTCAAACATGCCGGTATGGAGATGTTTCTTGCTGAAAAGAACGGCGAGTATGTTGGTAGAATTGCTGCAATTAAAAATGATCTCCACAACAAATATCATAATGACAAAGTCGGGTTTTTCGGATTCTTTGAATGCATTGATGATCAAGCGGCTGCAAATAAACTTTTTGATAGCGCAAAAGACTGGTTGATTAAACAAGGATGCGATGCAATGAGAGGACCTGCCAATCCATCTTCAAACGATGAATACGCAATGCTTTTGGAAGGATTTGAAGATGAACCCCGTTTGATGATGTCTTACAACCCAAAATATTATCTTTCTCTCTGCGATAACTACGGCTTCCAAAAAGCTAAAGACCTTTACGCTTACAAACTTGAGAACCAGAAAGTTGTTGGATCTGATAAGTTGAAACGTGTAGCCGAGATCGCTCAGAAGCGATCCGGAATTAAAATCTCTCAGATGAATATGAAAGAGTTCAATAAAGAACTCGACAAAGTGAAATTTGTATATAACAAAGCCTGGGCACCAAATTGGGGTTTCGTTCCCTTTACAGAAGAAGAAATTGACACAATGGCAAAGGATTTGAAACCGCTTGTTGAACCATCTCTCGTATTATTCGGCGAGATTGATAATAAACTTGTTGGCTTTGCATTAGTTATGCTGGATTATAATCAAATCTTTAAATCAATGAACGGACGGCTTTTCCCATTTGGTTTCTTAAAACTTTTTACACAAAAGAAAAAAATAAAATGGTCCCGCATTCTTACTCTGGGTATTATTCCAGAATATCAGAAGCGCGGACTTGATGCTGTGTTCTACTGGGAAATTGTTAACCGTGCTGCAAATCTTGGAATTTTTCTGGGTGAAGCAAGCTGGATCTTAGAAGATAATGAAATGATGAACCGCGGTGCTCAAGTTATGAATGGTGAAATCTACAAGAAGTATCGCGTCTATCAGATCGCCATCTGATTCATTATACTTGATGCTAAATACTAACTTCTATCTTATCACTTCAAAGCTTCATCATACTTGGATATATGTGGCGGATCAATCTTTTTAAGTGAATTGAAAATTGATTTATCGGGATAGTTCTTCAGAGATTCTACAAACTCTCCGGCTTTTGCGTCAAAGAATACTTTCAGCAAAACACTCCGGAGATCAAGCTGACCTTTCATCTTCTCCAAATTTTTGACCAACTGGACGATGTTATTATATGCAATCTGTTTCTGATCATTAGAGTGTAATAGATCCAATCCGTTATAATGGTAATCAAAATAATCTTGACGGAATTGCTGATACTTTGCATTTAATAAATTATCAATTAATGCACGTCTGTTATATGCGTTGCTTTCTAACTGCCATCCTTTCGAAGAAGAACTGCTTGCACCTCTCACAGTAATATCAAGTGCTTTTTGGAAATACTCGGTTCCATCTAATGGTCTGTAGGAATCTGCATCAAATCCAATCATCAGATATGCGTAAAAATCCAGTAAACTTGTCAGCGGGTCAAAATTTGCCTGGTTAAAATACATTGCCTGATTTTTTTCATACTTAAATGCCCATGTGTTATCCATGATACTCATCATTAGTGAGCTTAACTTTGTTCCTTCAATCTGTCGCTGACTTGTTACAACCATTTGAGCGGCGTAACTGGTCTCATCATTTGAACTATTAAAAAAAATATTAAATGAACACTTAATTCTATCTCCTTCCCAGGCTTTGTATGTAAATTTTGTATTGTTCAGATAATCCTTAATTTGATTTGCAAAGTTATCTAACCTTTCACGTGCAGCCGTTGGAAGTTGTTCTACATTTATTGTAACTGTAGCGTCGAGCTCTTGAGCGCCAATAAGTATTGGGAATAATAAAAAACCGATAAACGAAAGAACTATTTTTTTCATTTCCCACACTCCTAATTAATTTCTAAAGCCAAGATATAGATTTGGAAAAAATTAAACAATATTATAAGTTGTTTATATATGAAAAGAGTCATAACAACTTGGTGGGTTTTACTTTTCTTATTCGGTCAATGTTTCGCACAGGCGAGCCCCGGAGCCAGGCAAATTGCTTTAGCTCACTCCGATGTTTCATCTTCAAATGATGTATTCGCGCTCTTTAACAACCCGGCAGGTTTATCCTTTCTCAAATCACGCGAAGCAGGATTATTTTATTCCCCCGCTCCTTTCGATGTAAAAGAACTTTCTAATACATACGCGGCATATTGTGAACCTACTTCATTCGGTTCATTCGGCGCTGGATTTAGTATTTATGGTTTCGATCTTTATAAAGAAACAAAAATCACTATCGGGTATGGGAAAAAAATCTCAAACACTTTTTTTGCGGGATTGACATCAATTTACCATAACGTCTCGATTAAAAATTATGGAAGCAAGGGAGTTTTGATTTTCAATCTTGGAGCGATTGCAAAGTTGAATGATAAAATCGGTTTTGGATTCGTTATTGAAAATATATCTCGTTCAACATTTGCCAATGAATCTAATCAAATTCCTTCTGTTCTATGGTTGGGAACAGATTTGAATTTAGGAAAAGAAATTTCATTTACTGCGGCAATTAGAAAAGAAATTGGATTCAATCCCTCGATCCGGTTAGGAACGGAGTATTCGATAATAGATTTTCTAAAACTTCGCATCGGAGTTTCCAATGAACCGAACACCTACTCAGGTGGTTTAGGAATTTTATATGATTTTGTTCAAGCAGACTATGCAATTTCATCTCACTCAGATCTCGGTTTAACACATCAATTTGGTTTAATAATTCGTTTCACAAATAAATAGTCTTTGATGAGATTTATCATTCTAATTACATTTTTATTCTCCGTCTCATTCATAATTAAAGCGCAAGTGGACACAACTGCACTCCCTGCTAATTTGGATGATATTCTGGAAGATGCCACAACGGATAAAGAAGGAGTTGAGTATTACGATCTGGTTGAGTATTTACTCCAAAATAAAATTCCTCTTAACAAAAC
>Ga0265292_1002876_pt1 | contig 11259 bp, 8 predicted proteins | sample Munlanlewell296A_FD_189080 | JGI IMG/M metagenome (GOLD analysis project Ga0265292, IMG submission 189080) | Leachate microbial communities from a municipal landfill in Southern Ontario, Canada - Leachate well 296A | ecosystem: Engineered > Solid waste > Landfill > Unclassified | place: Canada...
AGAACATACGACGGCAAGATCATTGGAACCGATCAGGGAACCGACCTTGCTTTAATTAAAATCGAAGAAAAAGACCTGCCTTATCTTGCATACGGTAATTCGGACAGTGTGAAATTAGGAGAGTGGGTACTTGCAGTGGGAAATCCTTTTAATCTTACATCCACAGTAACAGCCGGGATTATAAGCGCCAAAGCGAGGAACCTTAATATTCTCGGCAAGAATTCGTCTATCGAATCATTTCTGCAAACCGATGCTGTTATTAACCCCGGAAACAGTGGCGGCGCACTTGTTAACACATCCGGTCAGCTTGTTGGTATAAATGCTGCCATAGCGTCTAATACAGGTTCTTATGCCGGATATTCATTTGCTATACCTGTTAACATAGTAAAAAAAGTGGTAAATGACCTTTTACAGTATGAAGCATCAATAACACTAAAAAATAAAAATGGTGGCATTGACCTGGTTAAAAAGGATGACTCAAATATTATCGCCACGTTGGGCGCTACATTTGAAACTATTTCATCATATGATATGAAAGCATTGGGAATTGAATATGGCCTGAAAATTTCGAAACTTGAAGAAGGCCTTTTTCGCAGTGCCGGTATTCGTGAAGGCTTCATTGTTACGGAAGTTGATAAAAAACCTGTTAAAACCATTGATGATTTAAAAACAGCCTTGGAAAATAAAAAAGGAGGGGTGTTAATAGTGGGTATTTATCCTAATGGAATGCGGGCTTATTATGGTTTTGGAATGTAGATATACTGTAAACGGCATAAACCTTTCATTTTGTGAGAGGTATAGAGATATAAAGGTATAAGGTATAGGGAGCTTTATGGCATAGCCATCCCTATGGGAAAGCTATCATTTTCAATTATTTTATTTCCTTATACCATATTTCCTTATAACTTATTTAACAAATGCACAAATTTATCCCGTTTTAAGAATAAGAGAGGACGTATTAAATTGCTTATTATCAAGCGCCTAAACTGTTGAAAAATTATTTAGATAGATTATTTATAAAATCAACTTAATTGCTGTATCTTTGCAAAGTATTTAGCTGTTGTTTAAATAGATGGCTATCAGTAGATTAAATATAGAAAGAGGAAGTTATGCGACAACTCAAGATAACAAAATCAATAACCAATAGAGAAACCGCTTCATTAGATAAATATCTTTCAGAAATTGGGAGGGAAGGACTGATTACGGCAGAGGAAGAGGTGCAGCTTGCTCAAAAGATCAAAGTTGGCGACCGGCAAGCGTTGGAGAAACTGGCAAAAGCAAATTTGCGTTTTGTTGTTTCGGTTGCAAAACAATATCAAAATCAGGGATTGAGTTTGCCGGATATGATCAACGAAGGAAATCTCGGGTTGATAAAGGCGGCACAAAGGTTTGATGAAACGAGAGGATTTAAATTTATTTCGTATGCCGTATGGTGGATCAGGCAATCCATTCTGCAAGCTCTTGCCGAACAGTCGAGAATTATTCGTTTGCCGCTTAATCAGGTGGGTTCTTTGAATAAAATTTCAAAGGAAGTTTCACGATTAGAACAAGTGTTTGGGCGACATCCATCAACAGATGAGATTGCCAATGCAATGGATATTTCTGAAGAAAAAGTGGCTGATGCTTTAAAGATATCAATGCGAAGTTTTTCGGTGGACGCTCCCTTGGTACAAGGAGAAGATTCAAGTTTTCTTGATGTATATGTGAATAATGATTCACCCAATACCGACAGTGGTTTGATCCATGAGTCGCTTTCAAAAGAAATACAGCGTTCTCTTTCAACCCTTACAGAGCGTGAAAGAGACATTATTAACTTGTACTTTGGTATTGGCATCAATCATGGACTGACACTTGATGAAATAGGCGCTAAATTTGGTCTTACAAGAGAAAGGGTACGACAGATTAAGGAAAAGGCTATAAGAAGGCTTAAACACACTGCCAGAAGCAAGTTGCTAAAAGCGTATCTCGGACAATAATTAGATTGCTTCATCCCGATGAAAAATCGGGATTCGCAATGACGACATTACGGACAAACCTAAATAGCCTCTCTAAAAAGCGGAAGGAATTAAATTCGATTAAATTTATAGAATGCCTGGCAGGCTCCTTCGCCTGAAACCATACATGCGCCAATGGGATTTGAGGGGGTGCAGGCTTTTCCAAATAATTTACATTCTTTCGGATTTTTTAATCCTTTCAAAATCTCTCCGCAAATACAGCCTTTTGGCTCTTCCGGTTCGGGAACATCCACAGGGATCATGCGTTCTGCATCCCAGGTTCCGTATTTTTCCCGTATCATCAATCCGCTTTGTGGAATAGTTCCCAATCCGCGCCACCAGTCGTCGCGAAGGTTAAATACATCGTTTATGATTTGCTGCGCCTTTACGTTGCCTTCGGGCTTTACAACGCGTTTATATTGTATTTCAACCTTTGCTTCACCTTCCTCAAATTGTTTTACCAGCATGTAAATTGTTTGCAAAATATCTACAGGTTCGAATCCCGAAATAACGCAACCAAGATTGTATTGCTTTGCAATAGGTTCATAAATGCCTGATCCCGTAATTGTGCTGACATGCCCCGGACAAATGTATCCATTTATCCTTACACCTTCATCAATAAGGGCAGCCATTGCAGGAGGCATGATCTTATGAGAACTGAAAAGATAAAAATTATTTACTTTTTGTCTGTACGCATTCACTATGGCAGCAGCGCTTGTAGGAGAAGTGGTTTCAAAGCCGATACCAAGAAAAATTACTTTTTTATCAGGGTTTTGTTTTGCAAGTTCAATCGCCATCAAAGGAGAATATACTATTCTGATATCAGCGCCATTTGCTTTTTCTTTTTCTAAAGATGATTCGGATCCCGGAACACGAATGAGATCGCCAAAGGTTGTAATAATCACATCTTTCATTCCTGCATATACAATTGCTTTGTCAATAAACTTCCTGCTCGACACACAAACCGGACAGCCCGGACCCGACACCAGACGGATATTAAAAGGAAGAAGCGAAGGGATTCCGAATTTCTGAATAGCCATGGTATGCCCACCACACACTTCCATTAAAGCAATCTCTTTTTTTGAAATGGCTCTAATGTTCTTTACAAGATCCAGAACAATTGATTTATCGCGATATTCGTCAATATATTTCATTAGTTTACAGTTTGGAGTTTGAAGTTTCCAGTTAGTTTAGAGTTATTTTTTGTATTTGGATCCTTTAATATCTGTTCTATTTAAATAAGCTATAAGTCCATTTATCATTTTACTAATCTCATCACTTTTCTGATATAGATTTTCGAATTCTGTTTTCGTTATGTAATCATTATCTAACGCTCTGTATAATTGTGAACGAAGTTCGCCATTTGAACCTTTTGCAATACCAAGGAACTGAATAAATTCGCCTTTACCACCACGTTCAAAGCCCTCTGCTATATTATCCATTACTGAACCACTTGATCTACGCGCCTGATTTTTCAAATCAAAATCTTTTGCAAAATTTCCTTTAGAGCTTATCAAATAAATTTCTTTTGAAAGCATTCGAGCTTTTTTCCATACTTCCAAATCTTCAAACTTTTCAATTGTAGCCATTTTATTTTTTTTAACTGTAAACTCTAAACGGGAAACAGGAAACTATAAATCACATCCGATCTTCAATTTCACCAAGTTCTTTCAGAAGACGTATTGTTTCTTCAGCTTCTTCCTTGCTAAGTCTTTCTATCGCAAACCCTGAATGAAGTAGTACAAATTCTCCGATTTTCGGATCTTCCAATAATTGCAGACTTGCATTTACGATGGTTCCGCCTATCGAAACTTTTGCCATTTCACCATCCATTGAGATGATTTCAGCGGGGATTGCTAAACACATACTAATTTAAGATTTTAGATTTATGAATTAATTTAACAACTTCTACTTTTTGCAGCCACAGCAAGCTGCCCCAAAGCAATCCCGCCATCATTTGACGGAACTTTACTGTGAGTATATACTTCAAATTTATTTTCTTTTAGTAAATTTTCAGCATTTTCTAAAAGATACCTGTTCTGAAAAACTCCTCCCGATAAAACCACTTTATTCAAATTATACTTGCTTCTTGCAAAGCATACGACCTCTACAATTGCAACAATTATTGTATTGTGAAATTTTGCAGCAATAACAGATGTTTCAACAAAATTTAGTACATCCTCAACAATTCCTTTTATTGTCAGGTCAAAACAAACAAATTGATTTATCTTATAATTATATTTCTCACCACAAACATTGTCAATTAACGATTCCAAGCGCATAGGAGCTTCTGCTTCAAAAGTATTGAAAGTGCAAACACCTGTAATTGCTGCCACAGCATCAAACAATCGTCCGGCACTGGAAGTCAGCGGGCAGTTCAACTTCTTGTCAATTGCCAATATTAAAAGATTTATTTTTTCTTTTGGAATATTTTTCAAAAAAGACAAATCCAAATTCAGAAATTCTTTTCCATATACTTTATATAAGTATGAAACAGCCATTCTCCACGGCTCTTCGGAAACCTTGTCTCCTCCGGGAACCGGCATATATTCAAAATGCGAAATTCTTTCGTAATTATTCAAATCACAAACAAAAAATTCACCGCCCCATATATTTCCGTCATCGCCATAACCGGTACCATCAAAGCTTACACCGATTACTTTTTCATCAAGATGATGCTCCGCCATGCATGAAGCAATATGAGCATGATGATGCTGAACAAACATTTCAGGAATATTCATTTCATTTACATACCTTGTGGAAAGATAATCAGGGTGCATATCACCTACTGCCAGCGCAGGCATTGCCCTGAAAAGCTTTTTAAATTGTCCGGTTGTTTCTTTATAAAAGTTGAATGTTTCAGGATTTTTCATATCTCCGATATGCTGGCTTAATATTGCCTGCCGGCTTTTACCGATACAAAAGCAATTCTTTAGTTCCGCTCCGGCAGCAAATATTCCTTCAGCGTTAAATCCAAGCCGAACGGGGTTTGGCACATATCCCCTTGAGCGCCTTATAATCCTTTCCTTTCCGTTAGCCACAAAAACCACAGAGTCATCGGTGCGGTTATATATATATCTATTGTATACAAGCAAAGCGTCAAAAATTCCGGATAATTTTTTTTTTGCTTCATCATTGTCAATTACAACCGGCTCGTCGGAGATATTTCCACTGGTTAACACAATAGCCTGCGTTTTCAAATGTTCAAACAACAAATAATGGAACGGCATATAAGGCAGCATCACCCCTATTGTGCCAAGTCCGTTGCTTACAGATTCAGGAAAAGAACATGATTTTTTTTCTTTTAATAAAACAATTGGTCTGCGCCACGACATTACAGACTTTTCTTCGGCGCTGTTTATTTCGGCATATTTTCCAACTATTTCTATATCCCTGAACATAACTGCCAGCGGCTTGCTTTCCCTGTTCTTCCGTTTACGCAGGCGTTTCACCGCAACATCGTTCAAAGCATCGCACGACAGGTGAAACCCGCCCAAGCCTTTCATCGCCAACACAAGCCCTTCATCAATAATGGAAGCAGCATTTATTACAACTTTTTCAAATTCCGTAAATCCTTCACCTTTATAATACAACTCATATACCGGTCCGCAATTATTGCATGCCACAGGCTGTGCATGAAAACGGCGATCAAGAATATCGGTGTACTCGTAATGACAGGTATCGCACATCACAAAATCTTTCATAGTGGTTTTATCTCTGTCATAAGGCAAATCTTTGATTATAGTAAAACGAGGACCGCAATTGGTGCAGTTTATAAAAGGGTAATTTAAACGATGTTCCTGAGTCTTTAAATCAGCGAGGCAGTCATCGCATACGGCAATATCAGGACTTATTTCAGTGATTTCATCAGAAAGATCGGCGCTTTTTACAATACGGAAGTCAGAATAATTTATGCATGGGATCTCTTTAACCTCAATGTTCTCAATATGCGAAGCAAGCGGTTTTTCTTTTTTTATTCTATCAGTAAAATCATTCATTTCATTATAATCAGCCTGAACATGAATAGTAACGCCCTCATTATTATTTTCCACTGTTCCGGTTAAACCCATTTCTTTGGCAATACGATATATAAAAGGACGAAAACCGACGCCCTGCACTAAACCTGATATGCAAATCTGATAAGTAATCTTCATGCGCTCGAAAGTAAACAAATATTTAGTGTTTGTATATAAAGTCGTCATTGCGAATTCCGCGGGTGCGGAATGAAGCAATCTAATTCAATTATTGTGTCAATAGATTGCTTCGTCGTACCTCCTCGCAATGACGTTCATATTGAATTTTTTAGAGATACCTTAAAGTCTTTTATTTACTCACTTTTTCATTCTTTTTCATTCTTTTCCTTTCAGTTTCATCCAAAATAATTTTTCTAAGGCGTAAAGATTTGGGTGTTACTTCAAGGTATTCATCTTCGGCAAGATATTCTAAAGCTTCTTCCATGGAAAACTTACGAGCCGGTGTAATCAGCAATTTATCATCGGAACCGGAAGCGCGCATATTAGAAAGTTTTTTTGTACGGATAATATTTACCACTAAATCATCTTGCCGGATGTGCTCTCCAATAACCTGTCCTGTATATACAGGGTCGTTTGGCTCAACGAAAAAAGATCCTCTGTCCTGCAGTTTATCTATTGAATAGGCAATAGCAGTACCTGTGTCCATGCTAATAAGCGCACCGTTTCTGTGTACGCCAATATCGCCTTTTAATGGTTCAAAACCTTTAAGCCGGTGCGCCATTACAGCCTCTCCTTCGGTTGCCGCAAGGATAAGATTTCTAAGGCCTATCAGTCCCCGTGAAGGAATAGAAAATACAATAATTATTCTGTCTCTTTTGGGAAGAATGCTTACAATATCGCCTCTGCGCGCAGTAACAAGTTCAATTATTTTACCAAGAAAGCTTTCCGGTGTATTAAAAGTAAGAAATTCAACAGGCTCGTGTTTAACACCATCAATATCTTTAATAATAACCTTTGGTTGCCCCAATTGCAGTTCATACCCTTCTCTGCGCATAGTTTCAATAAGTATAGAAAGATGAAGTATTCCACGACCATAAACTAAATAAGAATCCGGCGAACCTGTTTCCTCAACTTTTAGCGCAAGATTTTTCTCTGTCTCCAGAAAAAGCCTGTCGCGTAAATGACGGGAGGTTACGAGCTTTCCTTCTTTTCCATAGAATGGTGAATTGTTAATAGTAAAGAACATGCTCATGGTTGGTTCATCAACTGAAATGGGAGTAAGAAATTCAGGGTTCTCAAAATCGGCAATGGTATCGCCTATATCAAAATCTTCCAAGCCGAGCACCGCACAAATATCACCCGCTTTCACAGTATATTTCACACGTTCTTTTCCTAATCCTTCAAAAAGATACAACTCTTTAATTTTTGACTTCAAAATTTTTCCATTTCTTTTCACTAACGATACATTCATGCCCGCAGCAATTGATCCTCTATGAATACGTCCTACTGCAATTCTTCCGGTATAAGAAGAATAATCAAGTGAAGTAATCATCATTTGTAATCCACCTTCTGCTACAACAGGGGCAGGTATATGTTCAATAATTTTATCCAGCAAATAACTAACATCATCAGTAATATTTAACCAATGGTCCGACATCCACCCTTGCTTTGAAGAACCGTAAACAGTGGGAAAATTTAGTTGATCTTCAGTAGCGCCCAGCGAAAACATAAGGTCAAAAACAGCCTCCTGGGTACTTTCGGGATCGCAATTAGGCTTATCTACTTTGTTAACAACTACAATAGGTTTGAGATTAAGTTCGAGCGCTTTTTCAAGTACAAAGCGAGTTTGCGGCATAGTCCCCTCAAATGCATCTACCAAAAGAAGTACACCATCTGCCATATTTAAAACACGCTCAACTTCTCCACCAAAATCGGAGTGTCCGGGAGTATCAATGATATTTATTTTATATCCCTTATAATGTATGGACACATTTTTTGCCAATATTGTAATTCCGCGTTCACGCTCCAATTCATTACTGTCAAGTATCAATGCCCTTACCTCCTGGTTATCACGAAACATCTTAACCTGATGAAGAATGCGGTCGACCAGGGTAGTTTTGCCATGATCAACGTGAGCGATAATGGCAATATTTCTAATTTTATTCATTCAACTACTAATAATATAATTTCAAATATTGCGCGAAAGTACATATAATTCCCGCTTTATGCTAAAAAACTTAACCTGATTGATTCATAAATATGAGTATCTTCGTGCTACTTAGAATCTTTACGTCTTCGTGGCATTTTGATTTTTCTGTAGCTAAGTCGCCAAGTCACAAAGAATTTGAAAAATTCTTAAATAATTCCGATTAACAAACATGAACAATTTTATTACTTTTGTGAAAGTTTTTGTCAGCTAAATAATCTTTTTATATGGTGGTCAGGCAAAATTGCGAAAATTGTAATGTGCTCACGAAATCTTTTTTTAGCAAGCTTGCTAAGAGTGATTTACTTGATCTAAGTGATAAAAAAAGTTGCATTCCTTATAAAAAAAATCAGACTATTTTCACTGCCGGAACCAGGCCAAACGGAATTTTCTGCCTTAATAAAGGGAAAATCAAGATATATAAAACAGGAGCCTACGGAAAAGAACAGATAATCCGATTTGTCCTACCCGGAGATATTTTAGGATTGCGTTCATTTTTTTGTGATCGGAATTATACTTCCACTGCTGTTGCAATTGAAGATTCGTTATTGTGTTTCATCAACAGACAGGATTTTCAATTTCTTTTAAATAAATATCCGCAAATAACAAATTCAGTAATTGCATCGTTGAGCAATTTGTTAGATGAAGCCAATATTAAAATTACTTCTCTTGCTCAAAGACCAGTTAGAGAAAGGCTTGCAGAAACTTTACTGACGTTAAACAAAATTTTCAAACCCGATTCTCCTTCCACTGCTAAACATTCTGTGGTAACATTGTCGAGAAAAGATATTGCAAACTTAGTAGGTACTGCAACAGAAACTATTATAAGACTTTTATCCGAATTCAAAAGCGATAACCTCATCTCAATAAAAGGCAGGAAAATCACTATCCTCGACTTAAAGGGACTTAACAGAATAGCCAATCTTTGATTTTTCATCTTTTTCTTCTTAACATACCTTATTATTTTATATCCTACCCGCATTTTAAAAAACTGACAATTATCATTTTCAAAAATGATATTTGTCATGTATTATTGTAATGAAATCATATAAACTTGCAAGCATTAAATGTGAATATATTAACAACTTCTGTTTTTTTCATTACTTATCAAGAAATCATACTATTAACTAATTTTTTCAAGCCAATTGAATATGGAAGAAAAAAAACTTACAGGTATATACTTTTATAATCCTGAAGGACTTTCCGAAACTGTCGATTTTTCTGAAGTTGCGACTTATGTGAGCAAAAATTCAGATATTTCTGTCGTATGGAATTACAATGATATCTCATTGTGTGATCACAGCAAGCTCGTAAACAAGATTAAAGAAAAAAAACTGCAAAGGATTATCATTGCCGGTAATATGCCGGGAATGGTAAAAAGTTTTTTTACTAAAGCAATGGTTGCCGCCGGAAATAGCCCTGAAGATGTATTTCTTGCCAGTTTCAAAGAACATGGAGCAATAAAACTTCAGGATACTGAACGTGCAAAGGCAATTATGGCATGCGCTATTCAAGGAGTATCATTTGATACTGGCGCCACTACGGAAGAAACTTCACTTAACCCTGACACGCTTGTAATAGGCGGGGGGATCGCCGGTATTCAGGCATCTCTTGAAATTGCCGATGCAGGACAAAAGGTTTACCTTGTTGAAAAAACAGGTACAATTGGCGGTCACATGGCTATGTTTGACAAAACCTTCCCTACTCTCGACTGTGCAGCATGTATCCTGACACCGAAAATGGTTGAAATTGGTCAGCATTCTAATATCAATTTGATGACTTACTGTGAAGTGAAAGGCGTTTCAGGCTCAGCCGGAAATTATAAAGTACGAATATTGAAAAAAGCCCGCCGTGTTAACCTTGCTACCTGTATAGGTTGCGGCAACTGCGCTGAAAAATGTCCCGGTATTGCAGAGAGCGAATTTGATGCAGCAACAACTACAAGAAAGGCTATTTATATACCTTTCCCGCAGGCAGTACCTAATAAATATCTCATTGATGCGGAAAGTTGTACTTATGTTAAAAATGGAAAGTGCGGAACCTGTGTAAAAATATGTCCCGTACCCGATTGTATAAATCTTGATGAAAAAGACGAAGAAGTTGACATTAATGTTGGTAATATCATTGTAGCAACAGGATTTAAAATTTTTGACGCCACACGCGCTGAACAATTTGGATACGGAAAGTTTCCGAATGTACTTACTTCACTCGAATTCGAACGATTAGTGAATGCAGCCGGTCCAACAGAAGGGAATATCACTTTCAGAAGTGAAGATAAAAAAGGCAGAAAAATCTTTAAAGGTGACAGCGATATTCCCAAGCGTGTTGCAATTATTCATTGTATAGGCAGCCGTGATGAGAATTATAATAAATACTGTTCAAAAGTATGTTGCATGTACTCACTTAAATTAGCTCACTTAGTTGTTGAAAAAATTCCTGATGCAAATGTAAGCGAGTACTTTATTGATATGAGGGCTTTCGGAAAAGGATATGAAGAGTTTTACGAACGTATCAAACATGAAGGTGTTCGCATGATCCGCGGAAGGACGGCAAAGATCGAACAAAGCGGAAACCAGTTATTGTTACGCAGCGAAGATATTATCGGCGGAAATCTTCTTGAAGAAAAAGTTGATATGGTTATCCTTGCTGTAGGATTGGAACCACGCGAAGATTCGGCAAAATTAGCAGACATGTTAGGTATAGAAAGAACAGAAGATGGCTGGTTCATGGAATTAAATAATATCAGCAATCCTGTAAATACATACACCGGCGGAATTTCTATTGCAGGTGTATGTCAGGGACCTAAAGATATACCGGATACCGTTGCACAAGCTTCTGCTGCTGCATCAAGAGTTTTACAAAGTATAGTGAAAGGCAAAATCAATAAAAGCATAAAAGATCTTTCGCTTTCCCAAATAGAATCGCAAGTAAAAAAACTTAGTTGTTATTCAGGTAGTGGGCAGGAGGCAGCGGCAGGAGGCAGTCAAAAATAAAATATGGAACAAGGATATAAAGATTTGAAAGTGTATCAACTTGCATACAAGTTGGCTATGGAAATTTTTGAAATCACAAAATCATTTCCGAA
>Ga0265292_1002877_pt1 | contig 11258 bp, 13 predicted proteins | sample Munlanlewell296A_FD_189080 | JGI IMG/M metagenome (GOLD analysis project Ga0265292, IMG submission 189080) | Leachate microbial communities from a municipal landfill in Southern Ontario, Canada - Leachate well 296A | ecosystem: Engineered > Solid waste > Landfill > Unclassified | place: Canada...
AAGCTGAGGCCGCGCGCATCCAGTGATATCCATGGATTGCGGCATTCAACCCATATTTATAACAGTATAGGGGATATTGATCGCTGTTTGAAAATCATCAGAGAGATAGCCGTATAAAATACGTATACGCATTCTGAAACCAATTACCCCCAAATTGGTTGGGATTATAGACCTCTTTGAGTTATTTGAATAAGAGAATCAACCTGCCTCCTTAATTCATCCCCACGAATATTGCGATTCACTATAATACCATCCCGATTAATCAAAAATGATGTTGGAATTGAAGTAATGCAATAATTTGAGGATGCAATTGCATAATGTGTTCCTCTTTGTGTGGTATCAATTACTTGAACCCATAGAATTTTTTCTTCACTGATGGCTTGATACCATTTGGATCGGTCTGGATCAGTATTAATTCCAATGATTTCAAATCCACGCTCGTGATAATCATTATAGAGTAGCTTCAGTTCAGGGAAAAATGCCCTGCAAGGCCCACACCAATAAGCCCAAAAATCTAAAAGAACTACTTTCCCTTTAAAATCATTTAGTGCAACGGGAATACCACGGGTATCTTTCAAAGTAAATACCGGTGCAGGTCTACCTGGTTGAATTGATACCAGTTTTGCATACTCCTTTTCAAAATAGGGGAAAATCCAGCTTCTTTTAATATCAGGCCCGGAGTTCTTAACGAAAGTGGACAGTTCGTCAAAATAGTACGAAAAGCCCTGATTCAAATCGAAAAGCATCCTTGCGGCAACGACATCATTGGGATTCTCTGATAGATAGGAAAGAATTTTCTTTGATGCATTATAAAGCTCCTTTGACCATTGCTTCTGCAATTCTGTTTTGCCTTTTCCCGAATTATCTCTATCAAGTGAGTCCTTTAAATTGTAGTATTGTGGAAAAAAATCTCTGTATAATTGTTTCCAATGAGCATGCAACTTGCTTCCCTCAACATCAACCATCAATTTGTGGGTCTGTTTGTTATATCTTGATGTATCTGAAATTATTGAGATTTTGGAATTGTCCACAAATAATTGGAAACTTATCCTTTGCGGACTAAATGAGACATTCATCAGATGCGGAATTCCAATTGATCCCGTTAATCGAGCAGTTCCACTGACAACATGTGCCGAATCATAGGTGAAACTTTTAAAGTCTGGTTTATCGTAAGTTCCTAAATAGACCGTTCCATCGCCGAGGCCTTCAATATGTATCTGTATGTCATAACCTGACTTTTTCGGCGAGCAACTTAGAATTAGGCTTGCCATTAGTAAAACAGCGAGAAACCTTATGGAAGTGATCATTTCGTTGGATTATTTGGTTGTTAAGTTATAAATTAAACGTTATGAGGATCGATTAATTATCTCAAGGAATAAGAAGGTTTTCGCGCGGTGATCCGCAACCGCACGGAGAATGAAAATTGGAAGATGGCGAGGGTATTCACCGAACACTTCCAAATGAAAAACGGATACCTGAACTATTCGGAGATATCGAAACAACTCAATTTCAATGGATATCGGACACGTAATGGTTGCCAGTTCAGTCCTGGGATTGTGAGGAGGTTGGTGGTAAGCCAGTGTTGAACTATTTCCGGGAAACCATATACTATCTATATTTGTTAACAGTTAGTTATACATATCTTTAAGTAGTTTTTCCCTCGCCCATAAAACCAACTTTTATTAAACCATAATACCAACGCCATTATGAAATATGGGATTTCAGTAATTCTTTTGTTTGTTACGGTTCTTTTTGGTTGCCAGCCAAAGCAATTACCCAAGGAGTTTTTTGCGGAGGTAAATGGACGGCTAATACCCATTATCCGGCTTGATCTTGTGAAAGACTCTGCCACTGTGGTCCCTCTGTCGACTTTGTTTGAGGATGTGGAGATAATTCCACTCGAAACACGACCAGAATGTCTAGTTGGATATAGCTCCAATTTTTTGACAGATCATTCAGTTATTACAGGTGTTCGGAACTACGGGGCACCCATCAGACTTTATGAGTTTGACCTTAATGGGAAATTTATACGGGAACTGGGTGGAGTTGGGAAAGGGCCTGGTGAACATCAAGGGTCAATGATGGGGCCAGTCACGTTTTATCCTGAAGATGGTTCAATTATAGCTTCATTCGCTGGTGCGGGTGACGAAGAGCAGCTGTTCGATAGAGAAGGTCATTTTATAAAGACAATCGACTTCCCATGGGATATGGGTAGCACTGTTTATCGGATTGCAGATGATTTATTTTTGAGTGCCGGTATTATTAGTGGTACCCCAAAGTTTAAAAAGGACTCCTTCCAAATTGTACTCCACCGATCTAACGGCGATTGGGTTAAGAGTTTCCCTCGAAAAAATTATCCCGCTGAGAACTCGACCGGATTTTCATGGAAAGGGACCACTTCACTTTGGAGATTTTCCAATACCTGGAGATTACTTTCTACTGGAAATGATACTATTTACCAAGTGACAGAAGAGGCATTGAATCCGGTGGCATTAGTAAATTTTGGTCAAAAACATTTCAGATACAATGAATCTTTCAATCCTCAAACGGAAGTTGGCCGTTATACCATAAATATCCTGCGTGAAACAGATCGATTCCTCTATTTGCAAAAGGGACACCTGTATAAACTTGAAGCTGAGGAATTGGCTCCCGGATGGTGGAGTAGTACTATTTATCGTGATTACTCACTGATACTTAATGATAAAGAAAAGGGTGATGGCTACAATATCAGATTTAAAGATGACCTTTTGGGTATCTTACCACCTGAAAAGCATGGAATGGATTGCTCATGGGATGAATTCGGACACCCCTATCGTATTGCTCAGGCATTCCATGTCCTAGAGTGGATCGCTGAAGCTAAAAAGAATCAGAATATTCCAGCAGCTGCCAGGGATCGTGTCTTAAAGCTCGAACAAACTATAAATGAAAACAGTAACCCGGTAATGTTTTTGTTTAAGCAGCGAGATGAAAAGGAAGTTACAAGCAGAATGGAACAGTTACTAAATTAACTCAGCCAAATTGGATATCGGACCCGCAATGGGTGGCGGCTTAGGGAGGGGATTGCGAGAATGATTGTTTTGGACTCCGGTTTCTGTAGATATTGGAATACAGTATTTTACTGTATTTTGATCCGGGATAATTCCAAACATCCCAATTCATCGTTGTCGATGAAGTCCAGCACATCATTTTGCCGGTTCCTCAGGATCAGGGCAAGATCATCGGTTCGAAGGTTGCTGGTTTGGAACCACAATATTTTAGGCGGAAATCCCTTCAGGAGATACAGGTCGTTAAAATCGGAATCCTGTGTTACGATTATAAATTGATGGAGTTTGGCGTATTCCCATATTTCAATATCCAAAGCATTCATCAAACCTTCAGATTTGACGTGGCTTGAACCTGAATAAACGTCCGGAAGTTTTTTCAGAATCCGGTAGGAGATATTTTGGTCGAACAGTAATTTCATACTGCCACCTGATAGATGCTGCGTTCCCTGTCGGCGGCGAAACTTAATGCAGCAAAAATATCCTCGACCTGAAGTTCAGGGTACTCTTCAACGATTTTTTCGGTTGACATACCCGAAGCCAGCCAGGAAAGGATATCATAAACGGTGATCCGCATTCCCCGGATACAGGGTTTTCCACCTCTTTTACCAGCTTCAATTGTGATTATTTTCCTGTAATCAACCATTCTTGTAACTATTAAATCTTTATGAATGAGTAAAATTAGTCAATTGAGATTCATTATACAAACGCCTGATGAGGAGGAACTGTTTTGGGATAGTCAACGAAAACCATATCAGTCTGGCAACTTCCTGGCATAAACGAAAAAACACTTACCCGTATAAAATGTGTAGAGACGCATAATTATCCGTCTCTACGCCGTGTCTATCAGTTCTAAACCGGCTGATGCCAAATCTTTATAAAACTCTTCAACAACCAATATCAATGATCCTTCAGCATCATAGGTCAAATGCCTGAACCCACCTATTTCAGCTTCAAAGGTAGAACAAAGGAATACTGATTTGCCCGCTTTGAACTGATGAATGATCGGGCACCTGAATTCGGAATAGAGATAAGGCACCGACTTTTTTTTAACGAAATGATGATACTTTTTGGGGAAGAGTTTCACGATTGCCGAGTTGAATCTTTTCTCACTCCTCGCAGTGGCCTTGATGTACTGCCGGTCCAGGCACGCACCCAGGAATTCGATCCCCACAGCTATCAGAATAAACTTGCCGATGGTGCTTCCCGGTGTTTTCATGATCCCGGCAAAGTCCGTCAGGATAACCTCCCGGATCTGATCTTTGATCCGGATCGATTTTGTGGAATCCATCTGTTGGATTTATTCGTAAATTGAAATACCATTTTTGAGAAAATCAGCCAGGGCAAGCGGTTTATGTATGCGTGCCCAATCGCGAGAGGCTTCATACTGATCTTTCAGGTTGTCGAAATCGAAAAGCGGGTACTCGCCGGGTATAGCCGGAAGATATATCAGCGTTTTTTCTGATAACACCGGGGCTTCCTTCATCAGAGATTCTAACCCGCTAAAGAAAGAACGCTGCGCCAGATCTTCCAATGTAATACCCAGTTTGTCAATCAGATCAAGCCGGTTGATTCCCATATTCAGCAGCTCGCTTCTTAGCCATTCTTCCGTATCCAGTTTCCGGCTGACAATGATCATACGGTCGACGTTATGGCGGGAGAACTTCTCAAATTCCAGTACTGCCCGGTAGGGAATATAATCGGCAGTGGTTCCGCCATCGATAAACCTGCCGGACGGAAGAGTGCTGTTTTTACTGATCCTGACGGGTGGAAAAGCGAGGGGAAAGGCCGTCGAAGCCATCAATACCTCCACCAGATCCAATTCAGGATCACTTTCCAAATTGATTTTCAGATTGCATAAACGAAAGGTGTGATCGGCCCACGATTTAATATTCAGACTGACCGTGGACAGGGAGGTGGGGAAAGGCAAATCCTTAAGTTTATAATAGCCCAGGGTATCGTGAAGAACAGTTGTCAGGAGCTGTCGCAAAGGATCCGTATTCACAGGCAGGGGCTGATCGGTAGGATAGAAGACACTCTGGTTATTCATCGAGAACAGCAGGTTTCTATATCTTCTCCAGGAGTATTTTCCATCGAGAATTGCATTCAATATCACTGCGTTGAGGGCACCGGAACTCACCCCGGAGATGAAAGCCACCTGTTTCAGTTCACCGGTGTAATATAGTTGTTCGAGCAAAGCGGCTTCCTGGGGTATTCTTGCTGCAGCGCCTGTAATAACAATGGCCGTTCCTTCAGAGTGATTCATGGTTTCTTCAGGCTCCGGAGCCTGCCGGAGAAGATAATACAGGCCAATGGTAGCTCCGATCAGGCAAGCCAGCACACCAATGGATTGGAGAAATCGTCTCATTATTAATGCTCTATAAAAAACGTTTCAGTTTCTTGACACTTCCCTTCCAGGAACAACCTAAACAATAAAGGAAATCCAGACTAAAAACCTCATAACCATTCTTCCCGTCCTTAACGTCCTCCCGTCCTTAACGTCCTCCCGTGCATCGGATGTTTGCTTCAAAATTACAATTTCACCGGGATTCCCCTATAAACAAACAACCCCGCTTTTGGCGGGGTTGTTCGAAAAATCTCTTAACACGACGTGCTTCCAGATACTAGTAACTCTTCCGGAAGTTATCCCGGCGTGGTGCACCACTATCACGTTTCTTGAAATTGTCCTGTTTTTCGATTGCTTCGTTAACAACGATTGTACGACCTTCGATTTCGGCGCCGTTCAGTTGTTCAATAGCTTTTTTCCCTTCCTCTTCGTTTGTCATTTCAATAAATCCAAACCCTTTGCTTCTTCCGGTGTATTTGTCAGAAATAACCGTGGACGAGCTAACTTCGCCATACTCTTCAAAGATTCCTTTTAAGTCGTCTCCGCTCACGCGATAAGGCAGACTTCCTACATAAATTTTCATAATACAATTTAATTTAAACCGGTGCAAAGGTAAGGAGTTTTATTTAGGTTTCATCAAATCTCCTAATAATTTGCAAATTATTTTATTAGCCCTTAAAAACGAGTCAGATTTCCGATTGGAAAAAGGTTGATTTCGGGGTTAATCCGGCAGGAATTTTTTCCGTAACTCTTCGATCTGAAATTCGTCAATCGGCTTCATCGTTCCAAGCGGAATGCTCTGGATCAGCGATCTGGCGCTGAATTCGGCTACTTCGAGCCGGTCGAAGGCATGGAGCAAGCTGTTGCCGGTGACCAGAATACTATCGTTTTGGATGATCAAAACCGGGTGATCGGAACGAAGCGATTGGCTGATCCGTTCCTGGCCGGCAAAGTGGGCTCCGAAGGGTAACAAGGGAACATCCTGCAGCAGAATCCAGCTTTCAGGGATCGTCCGGTTGTCGAAACTCTGTCCGGTTACACCGAAAGCCATCGAATACGGAGCCTGTGTAAAAATGATTGCCTTTACGGTCGGATTCCGGCGATAAATCTCCTGATGGATGAGGATCGACCGGCTGGGTATTTTGCCGGGTTCACACTCGCCATTCCGGATCTGAACCACATCTGAGGGCTCGATATCCCAGCGTGAGAAATTACGCGGGGTGATCAGGAAATCTTCGCCGCGCCACCGTGTGGAAACCGTTCCATACGTGCTGATCATCAAGCCCTGATCACAGGCCCTGCGGACAATCCGGCATATATCTGAGCGCAGCTCCCTTTCATCAGAAGGATATTCAACCAATTCCATTTCCGGTACTGCCTCGCCATACTGGGCTTCAAAAGCCAATATCTGGTCCTCAGTAAGGTAATTAGGCGTACCAATCATTCTGGAGTTTATCAGGATTCGTGCTACAAATTCAAACGTTTCAAATCGCTCGAAAGCATCCTGCAGGTTTATCCCGCCAACAACCGTTCCGTGATTTTCGAGGATGACGGCATGATATCCTTTCATGAATTCCTCGGCGATCTTGTCGCCTAAAGCCTGAGATCCGGGTAATTCGTATTTTGCATAACCAATCGGACCGCATACCTGCCGGGCTTGAGGAATCACATTGGTATTGGGGAAATCGCGAACGATGCTGAACGAAACCAGTGCAGGCGGATGGGCATGTACAATAGCTTTCAGATCGGGACGGGCTTTATATATGGCCAGGTGAAAAGGTAATTCTGACGAAGGTTTATGCGGACCGGATACCGAACCATCGGGATGAACACATAATATATCGGATGGCCGCAAAGATCCTTTATCAATAGCAGACGGCGTTACCCAAACATCACCATTCTCGTCGCGGATGGAGATATTCCCGCCCGATGTGGTGGTGAGTCGGCGATGGTATATTCTGCTGATTATCTCAGTTATCTGCTCCCTGGGATGCATTAAAATTGGATTCATATCGGTAAATTGTTTAATCGTTTAACTGTTTTATTGAAAGAGTATCAGGTTTCGGTTAAAAACGGATATCAAGGCCTAATTCAACTATTATGCGGTTGCCATCGGGTGAGGTAAGGTATTCTGTGTCAAGTACCAGCTTCTGTTTGCCCAGGAAATGATAACCAATCCCGGCAGCTATCCGGTTGGAGTTTACCCAACCCGATTGGTCTTTCTGGAATAGTGCATATTCGCCGAAAACAGATAGGGGTCCGTTTGTATAGATAACATTCTCCAAAGATTGATAGTCCTCTGTGCCAGAATGAATTAAAATCAGGGTTAACATAGGTTCCGGGTGCATTGCCTAATCCGCTGTGGGCATGGGCAGCCATGATAATTCGTTTGGATTCATACGAAAGATACACAAAGTTCAGCAGAAATTTCGGGTTATAAGTCTGGTTACCCATGCCTATAATGAAATGATGGTTCAGCTGCAGTCCGGGAAGTTTATCGGGAAATGGCCGCAGTGAAACCCTCGATTCAAATGTCTTGTTCTGATTCTTCTCCACAGCAGTAAATCCGCCGCCATGGTATATTCCCAACGATATGCTTCCGTATTTTCCAGGATATGAGGAACTTATATCTTTCTGATAATCAGCATCCATTGCTCCTCCAATCAGGGTTACAAAGTTGATACCTAAATCGGCCGATGTGGAAATCTGATTGTTCTCCAGATACATCGGCCCAACCACCCGGTAGTCTTTAATTTTCTCCTCAAAATCAATCCAGGGCCTGTGAACCATCCCGATCTCAAAATAGGCGTCTTTGAGCCAGTTGATACTATGCATGTTGACTTTAAGATAAAGGTACTTCAATCGCAACTCAGGATTTCCGGCATTAGTGCTCTCCTTATTGAAAAACACATCCTGGGTGTAACGGATTGACAATGTTTTGTTTATGTCCTTTTTCAGACTGATATACCCCCTTTTAATTGCCAGTTCGTTCGAATAAGCGCCATCCTTCCTGATCAGTTGGCCCGACATCATCCAGATCCCCGAGATCTCCACGGGCGACTGTGCTTCTGTGCGAGGCTTTACGAAGAGGCTGAAAGCCATAAGCAGGAGGATAATACGGTGCATTTGTTTAATAGTTTAGTTTTTGTTTGTAAGGTAGAGACGCATAATTATGCGTCTCTACGGTCTTCTATTCTCTCGTTCTCCCGTCCTCCCGTCCTCTCTTCCTTAACGCCCTTAACGTCCTCACGTCTACATTTTGTCCACCAGATGTTCGATCAGAATTTTGATACCGATTCCGATCAGTACCAGTCCTCCTATGATACCAGGTTTGTTGCCCAGGAAGGGGCCGAGTTTATTCCCGAGTATCACACCAATGAAGCAGATCACGAAGGTGATGAGTCCAATAAGGAGGATCGGAAACCAAATGGTCATATCGAGAAAGGCAAAACTGACACCGACAGCCAGTGCATCAATGCTGGTGGCTATGGAGAGAATCAGCAGGGTTGGGAAGTGGAGGCAATTTTTAGCTGCTTCCTCTTTTTTCAAACTGGTAAAACTTTTCCAGATCATCCGGCTGCCGACCAGAACCAGCAGCGCGAAGGCCACCCAGTGGTCGATTTCCTTAATATAAGTGCTGAAAGTGATGCCCGCAGCCCAACCGATCAATGGCATAATGGCCTGGAAAAATCCAAATGAAAAGGCAATCCGGAAGGCATGCCTCACATGCAGCTTCTTGATAATAATACCATTGGCCACCGAAACAGCCAGGGCATCCATCGAGAGACCTATTGCAATACCGATTAAAACGATAATGTCCATTTTTATTTTATCAATTGAAATGCCAGATGGGTATCCAAATCAAACAAAAAGACCTTGTCGAATGAGGTCTCAATCCTGTTCTGCTGATATTCAATGGTAACTTTTTCCATGGCATCCTCTTCTGAATAATCGGCAAAGATAATCAGCCAAAGTTGATAGGGATGATCCGACCGGTAAAGACGGATCTTTTCTTCCTTTGCCCGGATCGTTTCACCGACTTGCTTAACCGCTAATACATGGTCGAGATAGCCTTGAACAGGATTGTCGGCTTTAAACTGACGTACCTGGGTGAGCTCCATCCCGATAAACCGTTTGGGAGATATCCATAGCTGGAAATCCGGAGATTCGCCCTTGACCAGTTTACCTTTCGGGAATCCTGGGCAGTTCTCCGTGAAATACCGCATGACGATCCACTCTTGTTCGGTTTTCCAGTCCATGGACGAAGATAACAATTGGCTATCTAACCTCACCATTGAATGGAAAAGTTTACTTTTGAATGTAGCTATATAAGGGAAGCTTAAAGCAGCACTTCGGTTTAAGGGAGAGTTACCACTTTTGGAATTTGCCAAGTCAAAAGGATAAACAAAGAGTATGTTCAACATAATTCAAAGGTTTAATATATGGACGATAAAGCATTAGCAATATTTGAAAACTTTCAAATCCGCCGTAAGTATGATGAAGAAACCGAGACCTGGTTTTTTTCGGTGGTTGATATAATAGCAGCACTGATTCAACAGGCGGACTCTCATACTGCCCGTAAATATTGGAATAAACTGAAGGAGCGCCTCAAAAAGGAGGGCAGCGAGTCGGTGACAAACTGTCACCAACTGAAACTGGAAGCTAAGGACGGGAAAAAATATCTGACGGATGTCGCAAATCCGGAAACACTGTTGCGCCTCATTCAATCGGTACCGAGTCCCAAAGCCGAACCGATTAAACTCTGGTTGGCAAAAGTGGGATATGAGCGCCTTCAGGATATGAGCGATCCGGCCCGTTCTCTTGACCGTGCACGGGAATACTGGCAACAGCACGGTAGAAGTGAGAAGTGGATCCAGCAAAGGATGATGGGGCAGGAAACCCGCAATAAATTAACAGATTATTGGAAGGATCACGAAATTACCAAGGAAAAGGAATACGCCTTTCTTACCAACATCATTCATCAGGAATGGTCCGGTATAACGGTAAAAAAGCATAAAGAGATAAAAGGGCTTAAAACGCAGAATCTTGGGGACCATATGAGTGAAGCTGAGCTGATTTTTACGGCTCTCGCCGAACTTTCCACCCGAGAGATCGCGGATAGTGTCCAAGCTACTGGTTTGGATGAAAATGCAGATGCAGGCAAAAAAGGAGGGAGGATAGCCAAGAAAGCCCGGATTGAACTGGAACAAACAATCGGTAAAAGCGTTGTAACCAGTAAGAATTTCCTGCCTCCTGCCAAGTAGAATAAGAAGATTAAGGATACCGAAGCGGGAAATAAATAAAGTTGAAATTCTGATCAGGTAACGCCCCGAAAACCCCATCCCCACATCGATCGGCTCTGTATTAACTAATGTAGCACAAAGGTATTCGCAGCCCCGGAAAGGTAAAGGGATTCCGGGCAAGCCTATATTATCTTCGGATATGATCGCCCTTCATTGCTAAAGCACTCGGTCAGTTTGCGACTACACAAACAGACATTCGCCCTTGACCTGATCCGGTTCTTGCTCAAGATACGGTGCTTCATTTTTTAAAATTAATCAAATGAAGTACGACAAAATGCTCTTGACTCCCTGGCAGGTGAACGATTCGGCTGCTGCCAAAATGGTTCAGATCGGGGATCTCAGATGCAGCGCTGATGCCTTTAATCTTGTAGGGCCAATCCTCGCTGATCTCTCCTATGAAGAATTCTGGATCATTCTCTGCTCAAGGTCCAACACTGTCATCAGTTCCGCTAAAATCAGCCAGGGAGGCATCTCCGGAACGGTAACCGATGTCAGATTGATTTTGAATGCAGCTGTCGAAAAATTGGCTTCCGGAATCATCCGCTCATAATCATCCATCCGGAAACC
>Ga0265292_1002878_pt1 | contig 11258 bp, 8 predicted proteins | sample Munlanlewell296A_FD_189080 | JGI IMG/M metagenome (GOLD analysis project Ga0265292, IMG submission 189080) | Leachate microbial communities from a municipal landfill in Southern Ontario, Canada - Leachate well 296A | ecosystem: Engineered > Solid waste > Landfill > Unclassified | place: Canada...
TAAATAAACAATCTTAAATAAATTTAAGTTAAAATGGTAAAAAATATTACTGGTAGCGGTGATTGGACTTGAACCAATGACATCACGGGTATGAACCGTGTGCTCTAGCCAGCTGAGCTACACCGCCATAAAAATTCATTATATCAAATTTCAAAAAATATGATAAAAATTAATTAAATCGTGAACGATTAAAACAGATAACCTTCATAAAACATGAATTGAAACGCAATTTTATAAAAGAAGCAAAACCATGTCAATATCAATTATCAGAAATGTCACTAACGAATTAAAAGTGAACCGTTTTTTGCTTTATTTATCTTAATTATGGTTTAACTTCAAAAGGGAAAACCCCTACCAGCTTATCGCCAATCCATATTTTATATTCATATTTGCCTGCAGGGATAGTTACAGGCTCGCTTCCGGCAAACCCGCCCTTTTTCATAACCAGCGGAAACTCAACTTTCCCCCTGATATTTTTTTTGGCATTAACATCATATATTGCATTGGAAAGTTTAGTATCTTTTAATAAATCCCCATAAATTGAAAGCTGATCCCTGCCATTTGATATAAATATGTTATCACCCTTTTTTATATCTACCGGAAGGCTTCCGTTTTCAGGCAATTTGCCAAGCCCTAATTCATTAAAATATTCTTTAAAAGTGGCTTCATCCGGCTGTTCGGATAATCCCTGGTTTTCTGTTTTAGTTGTAGAAGTTGCCGCAACTGCTGTAGATGAGCTTTCGGCCGCTGTTGTTGCGCTTACTCCTGCTGTAGAACTTGTGTTTCCGGAAATATTAAAGGCAGTACAGGACACTAAAGGCATAAAAATAATGGCTGACAATATAATTAATATATATTTAAAAGCTTTTTTTTTATTATTCATTAATCCTCCCTCGTATAATAAGATAATTAATTCTTGGTGATTAATTTAAGTTTTTTTATAAATTTTTCAGTTTTATAAGCTCAAAATTTCATAATTTTTTAAACTTTAGTGAATTGTTCACCAGAAACTAATTAATTTTATTAATAATGATTTTAAGCTTAATATATTAACAAATGTCATATAAATAGTTATAAAAGTTTATTTTATAAATTATTATAATATTTTTAATTGTAAAAGTTAAATTCCGGCATTTGCTTAAGATAAAGAGAAGATACGCAATTACTTGTTTATATTAGAACCAAAAAAAACAGGATTAATAAATAAAAATTTAATTTTACTATTGATAATAGAAAAATTAAGCTTAAAATATATTCAATTATTACTTACTATTTTATGAGGTAAAAATGGCTACAAAAGCTAAAGGCGCAGGAAAAGGCAAGAAGAAATAAATGAGGTTCTTATAAGCCCTGCACAAATTTGTTAAAAGCTGTGCAGGGCTTTTTTATTGCCACTAAACCCAAAAGAAGACAAGAGACACCGGCAAATATGACAAAGAGATATACTAAAAGATTGTGCTGATTTACTGGTGATTAAACCGTTTTTAAGTATCATTGAAGCTAAAAAGGCAAATCAAGATAAAGAAGGATTAAAAATAAAATAAGCCATATTGTTTTATTTTTTTAGGGATTTCTTTATTTAAAACATATTTTTTTTAGCAAGGATGTATATGACTACTCCGGAAATTGCCCCGGTTATAAGAACAACTGTGAGAAATCCGAAGCGGAATCCCCCGAATGGCACCATGACGTTCATTCCAAAAAATGATCCGATGATTGTGGGAACTGACATTACAATTGTAATAGAGGTCAAAATTTTCATGACCATGTTTAAATTATTATTAATAATTGAAGCAAAAGCATCCATAGTTCCAGATAAAATATTGCTGTAGATATTTGCCATTTCAATAGCCTGCTTATTTTCTATAATTGCATCTTCAAGCAAGTCCTCATCCTCGGGATACCGCTTTAAAAATTTTAATTTGAGCATTTTTTCAAGTAAAGCTTCGTTTGCCTTCAAAGAAGTAGAAAAATAAACCAGACTTTTTTCAAGAGAAAGAAGCTGAATGAGTTCTTTATTCTTCATAGAACGGTGCAAAGAATTTTCAATGATCTGACTGGTTTTATCAATTTGCTTTAAGTATTTTAAATAGTAATTTGACACTCTTAGAAGCAGCTGAAGGATAAATCTTGATTTCTTATATGTAAAGAAACTTTTTATTTTACTGGTTACAAAATCCTCCACGGACTTGTTTTCAACAAGGCAGACCGTGACAATGATATTGTCGTTTAAAATTATTCCCAAAGGCAATGTATTGTACTGGACAGATTTTTCCTTAATTTTTTCTATATAATTAATAACAGGAATATCAAGTATTATAAGTATTTCGCTTCCTTCAATTTCAATACGGGAGCTTTCTTCCTTATCCAGGGCAGCCCTTAAGAAGTCGGCAGTAAACTTTCCTTCTTCTGCAACTCTTTCTATTTCAGTGTCTGTCGGGTCTTTAAGAATAACCCAGCAGCCTTTCCCAATCACTTCAACTTCTTTGGTTTCATTTGTTTCAAGATCGGTTTTTAATATATAGATCATCTGTCCGCCGGAAATTATTTATATTAAGATTTTATAAAATAAAAAAATATTACTTAAATTAGAATTACTTTAATAAGATGCCTGTTATAAATTGATTAATAAAAACAGTTAAAAAATATTAATATTTATACTGCTGATTATTAAATTATAGACAAATAATTGAAAAAGCCTTGAACTGTCTTTAAAAAATATTCCTCAAAAAGCAATGTTAAATTTAATATTAAAAAATAAAAATTGCAATATAATAAAATTATTTTTTAATTATTTTATATAAATATCCTTGAAAAATCTTATCTTAAGCATTCAATTGTTACAGTTTTTCTCTGCTGAAAAAATCGTGCATGTTTCCAGCGTTAATTTTTCTGCTTTGACATTTGTCCAGCCGGCAGAAGTTATAAGGCTCGTAAATTCTTCAACAGGAGGAAAGTTTTTAATACTAGCAACCAGATACTGATAAGCTTTTTTGTTTTTAGTGATTACGCCGCCTATATTGACAAGAACCCTGCCTATATAAAAACTATAAAGCTTCCTGAAAAAAGATTTTGGGGGGAAATTAAATTCCATGATAATAAGCTTTCCGCCCGGTTTAGCCACTCTAAAAAATTCCTTAAGCGCCTCCCCCCGGTCTATTACGTTTCTGATCCCGAAAACTATGCTAATAATATCAAAATAATTATCTTTAAAATTTAAATTCGAAACATCTCCCTGTTTAAATTCAATTTCAGCATTAATTTTATTTTCAGACTTTAAATTAATTTTTAAAAGCCTACGTCTTGCTACTTCAAGCATTTCTTCTGAAAAATCAACTCCAAAAACACGTGCGCCCTTTTCTTTGATCTTATTAACTATGTTTAAAGTAGAAATTCCTGTTCCACAGCATCCGTCAAGAACATATTTCTCACTGCCGCTTATATGAGCGGAGAATTTTCTTCGCCAATATCTTTCTATTCCAAGGCTTGTAAAATAATTGGCGATATCATATCTTCTGGAAATGTTATCAAATAAATTTTCAACATTTTGCTTATCCACAATAAATACCTTCAAAAAATAATTTAACCGGTTTTTAAAAATTTGTTTAAAAATAGTAATCTAAATTTTATATATTGCATTTTATTTTAACAAAAAATATCAATATTATTGCATAACTTAAAAAAAATAATATTAGGAACAAAAGCGGGAATCCTCGGTTTTTCAAATCCGAGATGAGAGCGACTTTTGTTTGATTGACAAGGTTGCCTGGCCGTATTAAAATATTCTCTTATAGGGTGGGACACATCCGAATTAAAGCCTGTGGAGAGAATAACCTCTGTACTACAAGTTGGCTCTGTGAAGCAGGGACCAAATCCCCAAGGGATGCACGGTAATTTATTGCCGTGAGGATGTCACAATATGAAAAAGAGTTTGGAAAAAGTGCATTAAACTTGTTTGCAGAATATCTAATCACAAATGGTATTATAAATAATTTAAAAGATTATTTTAGTTGTTCTATTAACAAGTTAAGATTACAAAATCTATAAATTTGTAAAAAGGATTTTAAAAAATGCCTAAATGTAACCAATGTGGTAAGAGAAGTATTTTCTTAAAACTAAATAGTTACAAATACTATATTTAAAATTATGTTATAATATTGTGTTATAATATATTTAATATTTTTGTCATACATCGGAGATTCTTTATAAAAAGTTAATTTCTAATAATTTAAAATGCTTATAGATAGACCTATACCTTTCCTGGATTTAGTTTTAAGTATATCTGAAGCAACAGACTTAATTGATTTAGATATAAATAATCACGGTAAAAGAGTTGCTTATATTGCTCTGAATATAGCAAATGAACTGGGACTAAATTTCACTGATAAACATAATCTTGTAATTGCAGGGTTACTGCATGATATAGGAGCTTTTACCCTTCAAGAAAAAATAACATTAGCCAATTTTGAATTTGAATTTAAATATTCCACAAATGAAAAAAACAGACATGGTGAATTAGGATATATGGTCTTAAGGAAATTCAGTCCATTATCAGAAATTGCAGAGGTTATAAGATACCATCATTATACTTATAAAGAGGCGAAAAAACTAACTGATGTTGGAGAAAATATTTTATTATTCAGCCAAATAATTCATTTGGCTGACCGTATAGATATATTGATTAATAAAAAAGCAGAGATATTAAATCAGGTTAAAGATATTTATGCTACAATTACAAAATTTTCCGGAGAATATTTTAATCCAAAACTGGTAGAAATATTTAATTATTTAGAATCTAAAGAGTATTTTTGGCTGGACATAGTCTCAAATCCTCAAATTTCAACATTTTCAAGGCTGCTTGGATATTTACCTCTTGATTTTAGTTTAGACAAAATTCTTGATTTCTCTATAATGTTTAGTCACATTATTGATTTTAGAAGTTCATTTACTGCTACACATTCAAAAGGTGTTACAAAAACTGCAGCAATTCTTGCAAAGTTAAATAATTTTTCAACCAGGGAATGTAAAATGATGGAAGTTGCAGGATATTTGCATGACTTGGGTAAGTTATCAGTTCCTGCTGAAATATTAGAGAAGTCATCAGGCCTCACTGACAGTGAATTTAAAATAATAAGAGGTCATACTTATTTTACATATAAAATTCTGAGTAACGTTGCAAATTTAGATATTATAAATTCCTGGGCTTCTTTTCACCACGAAAATCTTGATGGAAGTGGATATCCATTTCATTTAAATGAAGATGAGCTCTCATTAGGATCAAGGATTATGGCAGTATCAGATATTTTTACTGCTATCACTGAAGATAGACCCTATAGAAAAGGAATGAGTAAAGCTGAAAGTTTAAAAATATTAGAGACAATGGCAGGCAATAATAAAATTGATATTAACGTGGTACAAGTTTTAAAACAAAATTATGATGAGATCAATTCAGCAAGAACAATTTCTCAAAATGAAGCTTTAATAGCATATAAAGAATTTCGTGAATTTTATAAGTCTTAAAAATACATTGTCATTTTATTGATTAAAAAATGAATAATAAAAACACTTTAAGATTTGTGATTACCGAAAGATATTAAAATAATAGTTTTTGGGGCTGCTTAAAATAGCCTCTTTTAAATAATAAGTTAATTATTTCACAGCGCCAAAAGGTGAATATTTAAGACTATAATATTTAACGAGCTTTGAAAGGAGGAGAAATATGAATGATGCCATATTTAAATCCGTCTTAGAAAATTTCCCTATTGGAATAATCCTGCTAAATGAAAAGGATGAAATTGTATTTGTAAACGAAAAAGCAGAAAACATAAGACACGTTAAAAGTGAAAAAATTGTAGGAAGAAATGTATTAGAATGCCACTCACAGAGAGTTCATGACAATGTTCATAGAGCATTAAACATCTTAAAGTCATCTAAAGGAGCCAGCTTTAAGAGAGTAGTAAAAGATTATAGAAATAGCAAACATTATGAAAATATTTATTCACCAGTTTTTGACCAGGAAAATAACTTTTTAGGCTCAATGATAATTTCCAGTGATATTACTGGTAAAATTACTTCAGACCACGAAAAAGCCACTTACCTTCAAAATTTGGAAGAAAGAATTGATGAGTTGAATAATAAAATTAATAAAATATTTATTTCTTCTATGGACTGTTTAGTAAATGCTCTTGAGGCAAAAGACTTCTATACTAGTGGACATTCTAAGAGAGTTTGCATTAACTCAGTAAAACTTGCCGAATTCATATGGGGTATTTCATCCAAATCGAAAGATACTGAACTTGCAGCTAAATTACATGATATTGGAAAAGTTGGGATTTCTGAAATGATTTTAAATAAAAATGGAAAATTAACAGAATATGAATTCGACCATATAAAAAATCATGTATTAATTGGAGAAAAAATAATCGAGCCTTTTGAAAAGTTAAGAAATATAGCAAAGATTATAAAGCACCATCATGAAAAATATGATGGAAGTGGTTATCCGGATGGTTTAAAGACAGACACCATTCCTGAGGAATCAAGAATCATTGCTATCTCAGATTGTTACGACGCTATGACATCTGACAGACCCTATAGGGATGCAATGGAGCCGGAAGAAGCTATAATTAAAATGAAAGCTCTATTAGATAATCAGCTGGACCCTTTCTTTGGAAAAATGTTTTTTGATTTATTTTATACTGGAAGCATAAACTAAAATGAAGGCCGCCTTATACCCGCTGTTCATCAGACAACCAGGAAAACTTAGATAGGTCTATTCCGGCTCAATTAAAAGCCCTTAGAGAATATTGCGAAAAAAAGAATATCTAATCTTTAAGGAATATAACGAGCCTGGAAAATCCGCCTTTGGTGATGGTGGGAACAGAGAAAAATTCCATGAGATGATAAGGGATGCCAAAGAAGGTTATTTTCAGACTGTTCTGAATTGACTGGCAATGGGTGTTGGAGCCCGCGATCGGAATCGAACCGATGACCTTTTCCTTACCGAGGAAATGCTCTACCAGCTGAGCTACACGGGCATGCCACTGGCATCTTTAAACTCTTATTAAAAAAGTTTTCCTTTAATTTTAAAGTTAGTGGTGGAGGGGATAGGATTTGAACCTATGTAGGCGTGAACCGGCAGATTTACAGTCTGCTCCCTTTGGCCACTCGGGCACCCCTCCATTAATTAATGGCAAATTTAAGTTTTCAAGCATAATAAAGCAAATAATATATAACTTCTAAACTCAAAACACAATACAAAATTATTAATTTAGAATCATCATATATAATAATACAATCTAAAACTCCTGCTTAATATCCATATTTTAAAACAAAATTCTAAATTTTATCATGGTTTTTAAAGTAAATGGAGCTGGCGAGAGGACTTGAACCCCCAACCTGCTGATTACAAGTCAGCTGCTCTACCAATTGAGCTACACCAGCATTTAAAATTGCTTCATTATTATCTTAATTGGAATTTATAATGTCAAGATGTAATTCATTTTTTATAAACCCCACATTATATTTTAAAAAACTTTCATTTTGATATAATAAAAGAAGCTTAAAATTATTTTCTATTTAACAAAGCGAGGTAGTATATGTATAAATATGAAAAAATAAGAGACAGTATAGTTGCCGGATCCTTTTATCCGAATGACCCTTATGTCCTTAAAATGCAGGTAGAAGATTATTTAAATAATGCAAATTTTCTGGATATTAATAATATTAAAGCTTTAATCTGTCCTCATGCGGGTTACATATATTCCGGCCAGGTGGCTGCTTATTCATACAAGCAAATAATTAATAAAAAATATGACAGCATAATCATAATCTCTCCTTCACATTCAGAATTTTTTGATTATGTATCCATTTTTGACGGCGATGCCTACAGCACGCCTCTCGGGAGAGTAAATGTAGATAAAAAGAGAAGCAAACTTCTTACTGAAAGCAGCCCCTATATCCGTTTTTCTGATAAGGGGCATAACGATGAGCATAGCATTGAAGTCCAGCTTCCCTTCCTCCAGCAAATATTTGGGGAATTTGACTTTATCCCTGTTGTAATCGGATCGCAGACCAGGCAAAATATCCATGGCATCGGAAAAGCAATCGGTGAGGCATTTAAGGGTGAAAATGTCCTTGTTATCGCTTCTACAGATCTTTCTCATTACCATCCTTACGGCGAGGCTGTCATCCTTGACAAGCAGGTAGAGAAGCTGGTAGAAAAATTTGATATTGATGATCTGGAAGAGGAATTCTTAAAAAGTAATATAGAAATGTGCGGCGGAGGTCCGGTTGCAGCAGCAATGATAGCAGCAAAAATTCTCGGGGCAAATAAAGCTTTGATATTAAAATATTTAAATTCCGGCGATGTTTCGGGTGAGAGGAAAGCAGTTGTCGGTTATCTTGCCGCCGCTTTATTTGAAGATAAAATCATAAACGGGGACGATAAGGAAATGAACATTAAAAAAGAAAAAATAAATGATAAAAATCCTTCGGGCAAAAACAGCTCTGCTGAAACCAGGACAACTAAGGAAAGCATCAATAATTCTTTACAGGAAGATGTATCAGAAGATATAACCAGCATGAATTTAAATAAAAAGGAAAAAATTATTTTACTTGAAATTGCAAGGGAATCCATCAAAAGTACCATTCTGGGGATAAAGCCAAATATTCCAACCATAAACGATGTAATTTTAAATGAAAAATGCGGAGCTTTTGTTACCATAACCATAAACGGGAAACTCCGGGGATGCATCGGAAACATAAGGGCGGTAAATCCTTTGTGGGAAACTGTAAAAATGATGGCAAAAGAAGCAGCTTTAAATGATCCCCGTTTTTATCCCATAACTGCCAGAGATATTGAAAATATTGAAATTGAGATATCAGTTCTTTCGCCTTTCAAGCTGATCAATAACTTAAATGAAATTAAAGTTGGTAAGCACGGGCTTTTCATTAAGAAAGGATTCTATCAGGGGCTTCTGCTGCCGCAGGTTGCAACTGATTATAACTGGGACCGGACTCAATTTTTAAAAGAAACATGCAATAAGGCAGGCTTATATGAAAACTCGTGGCAGAAAAAAGATTGTGAGATTTACATTTTTTCTGCAACAATATTCAGCGAAGAAGAGCTAAACCCTTCTTAATTATATGAATTATTTTGAAATGCTAATATGCTAGATTATATTATTGTTGCTGCTGTCTGAAGATACATTGCTTTCAATATCTTTAATTTCTTTTTTTGCTTCTTCAGTAGCTTTTTTTGTGCTTTCTTTAAAACCATTAATAGCCTGGCCAAGTGATTTACCAATTTCCGGCAGCTTCCTTGGACCAAAAATAATCAAAGCTATCACTAAAATTATTAGCAGCTCTTGCCATCCCAGTCCGAACATTTATAAGCACTTCCTTCCAGATATATCTGCGTATATGATAGAGTCGTTAATATAGATTAAGATATAATATATAAAAAATCAATTATTTAAAAAGTTTTGCAAGCAATAATGAAAGCTCATACAGCAAAATCATTGGGACTGCCAGGACTGCCATGGTTATAGGACTCCAGTCCGGCGTTATTATTGCGCTTAGGATAAGTATTACTATATAGACAACCCTCCACTGTCTTCTTAGCATTTCAGTTTTAAGTATGCCTGCCTTAATTAAAAATAACAGTATGAGCGGCAGTTCAAAGGCAATCCCCCCTCCGACCATGAACCCTCCTACAAAACTCACATATTTGTTTACACTTAGACTTGCCTTCAGTGTTGACCCCTGATTAATCAGCCACTTCATGGCAACGGGAACCAGAAGTTTATATGCAAAAATAAATCCTCCTGCAAATAAAATAAAAAATAAAATAAAAATTATTACCATGTATTTCCTGATTTTTTTTGAAAAAACCGGGGCAATAAAAGCAGCAAGCTGATAAGCCAGTAAGGGTGAAATTGTGATAACTGCACAAAAAAACGCAATTTTTAAGTTTACAAGAAACGGTTCCATGATTTCAAGATATACAAGATCTGTAGTTAAAAATGAACCAATCAGAAATGTAAGGATTTTTTCATGAAACGGATAAAAAGCTATTATTGCAACAATAAAAACTATCATTACTACCAGCAGTCGTTTTCTTAACTCGTCCAGATGGTCAATAAAAGACATCTTTTTTGAATTATTATCATCTGAATTAAAAATTTCATTTACCGGATTTGATCTGGTGTTTTTTCCGCTGTTTTCCCGGGATTTTCCATGATCTCCCATTGAGCTTTCTTTTGTTTTTCTTTTAAAAAAATTAATCATTTTTATTTTTTATAATTCTTTTTATTTTATTAATTTCCTATTCTAATTCAGAGATGCATACAAATAAAAGGAAAGGATAAAAAATTATTTATATTTTTTCATCATGCTGGCATCAAAAACATCCTCCAGTATATCCAGCCTTTCGGGCGCATCTGTAAGCCTGGGCTGGCAATAATCTTCCAGCATTGTGGTAATCAGCACTGTATTTATATATCTGCCTTCATAAAATATGTGTTTTGTAATTATACCCTGCCTTACTTCATCATTATACATCTGATCAAAGAACAAATTACCAAGTCCGTAAAAAAGGGCTCCGTTATTATAAAATTCTATAGCCTGCGGCTGATGCGCCTGGCTTCCGCTTACAATATCCGCCCCTGCTGCGGCCATTCTTCTAAAGTCCTTCATCTGTTCTTTAACAGGTAAATAGTCATATACTTCAATATGCTGGAAAGTAAAAATGACATTATATCCCTGGTCTTTGAGCTGCTTTATTATTTCCTCATAAACATCATAAGTTGGAGGAGCAGAGCCTGCCTTTTTATCGGTTGCCCAGGATGAAGCCGGCCCGAACTGGTTGCATCCCATAAACGCAATCCTGTTACCGTTAATATCAAACCTGGCAGGACTGTAAGCTTCTTCAAGATTACGCCCGCCTGCAAAATATTGCCAGCCCTCCTTTTCGTACATCTCAAGCGTGTAAACCATCCACTGCGGTCCATAATCATTCATGTGGTTTCCTGTTAACTCAATAACATCTGCCCCGACAAATCTTAGGAGGTCAATATATCCGGGGTCGCTGCTGAAAACAATTTCATCTTCCCTATCACGGGGGTTTCCCTCAACAAAAGTAATCTCATTGCTTATGTGTGTTACATCAGCATCTTTTAATGTTTCCGCTATTTTCTCTCCGGGATATAAGACCCCTTTTGCTTCCATCTTTGCTGATACTCCTCTGACAAGGGCGGTGC
>Ga0265292_1002879_pt1 | contig 11254 bp, 9 predicted proteins | sample Munlanlewell296A_FD_189080 | JGI IMG/M metagenome (GOLD analysis project Ga0265292, IMG submission 189080) | Leachate microbial communities from a municipal landfill in Southern Ontario, Canada - Leachate well 296A | ecosystem: Engineered > Solid waste > Landfill > Unclassified | place: Canada...
TCCGGATCGGGCGGCAGGACGTCTTCTTCCGCGCGGTGGTCACCCCCGCGAGCACGACCTCCGCCGCCTTCACCACCTACACCCCGGACAGCGTGACGGAGGGGATCATCCTGAGCGTGACGCCGCAGGTCGGGCAGGACGGACGGATCATGCTCGCCATCCACCCGACGATCACCGAGAAGGTCGGGACCGCGGTGGCGCCGGACAAGAACAGCGCGCCGATCCTCGACGTCCGGGAGACGAACACGGTGGTCACCGTGGCCGACGGGGAGACGGTCTTCATCGGCGGGATGATGCAGGAGCGGACCCAGGAGACGGTAAAATCGGTGCCGCTGCTGGGGGACATCCCGTACCTCGGGGCGCTCTTCCGCAGCAACGAGCAGATCAAGAAGAAGACCGAGCTGGTGATCCTCATCTCGCCCCGGATCGTCCGGTCCGGCGAGGGGGCGGAGATCGCGGAGCGGGAGCGGGAGCGGCTGCGGAACCTGCAGCGGGGGCATCACCTCGGCGGCCGTCCGCAGCTCTACGGCGCGGAAGGGGAGCGGGAAACGCTCCGCCCGTGGAACTGACATGTACGAGGAATTCTTTTCGCTGAAAGAGCGGCCGTTCTCGCTGACGCCCGATCCGGATTTCCTCTTCCTCTCGGGGAGCCACCAGCGGGCGCTGGACCACCTGCTGTTCGGGCTGGAGTCGGGGGAGGGATTCATCGTGGTGACGGGCGACATCGGGGTCGGAAAGACCACCGTCTGCCGCGCGCTGCTGCGGCGGTTGCCGGAGCGGTTCGCGACCGCCCTGGTCGTGAACACCTTGCTGACGGAGAAGGAGCTGCTGCGCACGGTCCTCGACGACTTCGGCGCGCCGGTGCCGGACGGGACGCGGAAGGACCTGCTGGACGCGCTGAACCGGTTCCTCCTCGCCGAGGCGGAAGCAGGGCGGCGCCCGGTCCTGATCATCGACGAGGCGCAGAACCTCGCCCCGCCGCTCCTGGAGCAGGTTCGGCTCCTCTCGAACCTGGAGACGGAGAAGCGCAAGCTCCTCCAGATCGTCCTGTTCGGACAGAAGGAGCTGCAGGAAAAGCTCCGCCTTCCGCAGCTGCGCCAGTTCGACCAGAGGATCACCGTGCGGGCGACGATCCTGCCGCTGGACCTGCGGGAAACCTCCCGGTACATCCAGCACAGGATGAGCGTCGCGGGGGCCGCCGGATCGGCCTTCCTGTCCCCAGCGGCCGAGAGGCTGCTCCACCGGCGGTCGCGCGGGGTTCCCCGGCGGATCAACCAGCTGTGCGACCGCGCCCTGCTCGCGGCGTGCGTGCGCAACGCCGCGCGGGTCGAGCCCGAGGACGTGGTCCGCGCCGCCGCGTCCCTCTCCGACGGGTCGAAGCGGGTCGGGTGGACGGCGTGGCCGTGGCGCTGGTTCCGGCTTGGGAGAGGGGGCGCCGCGTGAGCCTCCTTCAGGACGCCCTCCGCAAGGCGCAGCGGCTCGGGGGGTCTTCCACCCCGCCGCCCCTCCCGCCTCTCCGCGGGGGATCCCCCGGCAAGCCGGGAACGCGGTGGAAGATGATCGCCGGGATCCTTGCCGCGGCGTTCGCGGTGGGCGTCGCGGGGGTGCTCTTCCTCACGCGCCAAACCGGTCCTCCGCCCGTCAACCCCCCGGTCCCCGCGCCATCGCAGGCGATCCCCTCGCCTGCGCCTCCGGTGACGCCTCCGCCGTCTCCCGTCGCCCCGGCGCCGCCCGGGACATCGGCCGCCGTACCTCCGACGACGGCGGTTTCCGAACCCGCTTCGATCCGCCCGACGGCGAAGGCGGGCTCCTCCCGTGTCCGTCGCCCGGGCAGGCCGGCGCCGCATCGCGCACCCGCGTCCTCCGTTCCGCCAGCGGAAGTCCCGGCGACCGCCGGGGCCGCGCCCCTGCCGCTAACCGGAGCGCGGATCGACCCGGTGCTCGAGAAATTCAACGCCGGAGTCGCGGCGCTGAACCGCGGCGATGCGGAAGAGGCGGCGCGGTTGCTCCGGGAGGTCACCGCGTCGTCGCCGGGTCTCGTGGAGGGGTGGAACGCCCTCGGCCTCGCGCTGCTCCGGCAGAAGCGGCTGGACGAGGCGGACGCCGTTTTCTCGAGGGTTCTCTCCCTCTCCCCCAGGTATGGCCCGGGGCTGCTCAACGCGGGGCTGCTCCGGCTGGCGCAGGGCCGGATCGAGGAGGGGGCCGCGCTCTTCTCCCGGGCGGCCGATCTTTCCCCCGGATCGCTCGCTCCCCCCGTGAACCTCGCCGTGGCGCAGGCGCGGTTGGGGAAATTCGGGCAGGCCGAGGAGACGCTGCTCGCCGCGGGCCGCCGGTTCCCCGGCCACCCCGACGTCCTGTACCACCTCGGCACGGTGTACGACCGCGTCGGAAACCGCGCGAAGGGGGTCGAGGCGTACACGGCGTTTCTGGCCGCTTCCGCCGGATCGCGCCCCTTGATGGAGGACCGGGTCCGTGCGCGGTTGCGGGAATGGGGAGGCTCTCCGTAACGGTGCGCCGGCGATTCCGCCTTGACGCATGGGGCGGCGGGCGGCAGAATGGTTGCGCAGATCGGAACGTTCCCGTCGGGGCAAGGGAAGATGGTGCGAGTCCATCGCTGCCCCGCAACTGTAACCGGTGACGAAATCCGCAACGGAGCCACTGCCCGCGTGACGAGAGCGCGGGCGGGAAGGCGCGGAGAGTAGGGGGGCGGCTCTTGGGGGCCGCCGGGTAGCCGGAAGCCAGGAGACCTTCCCGGCGGGGAGAGATCCCGAGACGCCTTTCGCGGGAGAAGGGCCGGGGCGCTTTCGCCGTCTGGACGCGCGTTTTAACCCCCCCATCCGTTTTTCCGCAGGGCATCGGGCCGGGGGATGATCTATTTTGGGCCGCGTCCGGATCGCCGCCGCACGCCGTTTTCTCGCGGGGTTCCTCCCTGTCGTCGCCCTCCTTGCGTCCGCGATCGATCGTCCCGCGTTCGCGGCCGACCGGTTCCCTCTCGCGTCGAAGGACGACCGGGGCGTCACCGTCCGGCTCGCCGCCCCTCCCCGCCGCGTCGTCTCCCTGGCCCCCAGCCTCACCGAGATCGTCTTCCTCCTCGGCCGCGGCGGTTCCCTCGTCGGCGTCACCCGATTTTGCAACGTTCCGGCCGCGGCATCCGGTCTGCCGAAGATCGGGGGCGTGAGCGATCCCGACGTCGAGCGGATCGTCGCGCTGTCGCCGGATCTCGTCCTGTGCACTACGGACGGGAATCCCCGGGACAAGGTGCGGGCCCTCGAGGAGATGGGGATCCCGTGCTTCGCCGTGGCCCCGCAGGATCTGGGCGCGGTCTTCACGGCGATCGAGCGCCTGGGTGTCCTCCTCGGCGCCGCGGACCGGGGACGCGCCGAGGCCGGGGCGCTTCGCCGTCGTGCGCGGCTCGCGCGCCCCTTCTCCCGCGACGTGGAAAAGCCCGCCGCGCTCTTCGTCGTCTCCACCGCTCCGATCATCGCCGCCGGCGAAGGGACCTTCATGGACGAACTGGTGCGTCTCGCCGGCGGGAGGAACGCCGCCGCGCGCCTTTCCGGCAGGTACCCGCGGCTCTCCGTGGAAGATTTGGTCGCCGCCCGCCCGGACGTGATCTTCGTCGCGGGGATGGCCGGCGTCGAACGGTTCCCGCCGGAGGTCACCCGCTGGAAGGAGGTCCCCGCGTTCCGGGACGGCGCCGTGATCACCCTCGACGGGGACCTCGTGACCCGCCCCGGCCCGCGGCTGGTGACCGCGCTCGAGCGGGTATCCGCAGTTCTCGCCGACTGGCGGGCGAGCCGCCCGAAGGCGCCCGCGGCGGGTGCGGGGGGGAAGCGGTGACGGGCGGCGGGAAAAAGAGCGGCGCGGTTTTCCCCGTGCTCGCCGCGGCGCTCCTTGGCGCGCTGGCCCTCTCCGCGGCTACCGGACCGGTGTCGATCTCCCCCCGCGCGGCCTTCGACGCGATCTTCCGGGGAGCGGACGACACTCCCGCCCGGGTCCTGTTGTCGCTGCGGCTCCCGCGAGCCCTCCTCGGCGCCCTCGTGGGCGGGGCCCTCGCCTCTTCCGGCGTCGCCTTCCAGGCGCTGCTGCGCAACCCGCTCGCCGACCCGTACATCCTCGGCGTATCGGGGGGCGCCGCGGTGGGCGCGCTCACGGTGGCCCTCTTCCTGTCGGCGGACGCTTCCCCGCTCCTTCCGCTGTGCGCCTTCGGCGGAGCGGCGCTGTCGGCCCTGGCCGTCTTCCTCCTCGCCCGCCGCCGGAGCGGGGTCTCCCCGGAGCGGCTGATCCTGATGGGCGTCGTCGTGGGAGCGTTCCTCAACGCGGTCATCATGCTGATGGTGACCCTCGCCCCGCCCGGGAAGATCCCCGGAGCCCTGTATTGGCTGATGGGGGACCTGGGTCTGGGAACCCCCCGCCGCGTGGCGGTCCTCTTCCCGTACGTCGCGCTCGGCACGGTCCTCCTGTACCTGCTCTCCCGCGGCCTGGACCTGCTCCTCCTCGGCGATCCCGCCGCGTTCCAGGCGGGGCTCTCCGTGGAGCGGGTGAAGACGGCGACGTACCTCACGGCGTCGCTGCTGGCAGGCTCGGTCGTCGCGGTCTCGGGCCTCATCGGATTTGTCGGGCTCATCGTTCCCCACGGCGCGCGCGTGCTGGTAGGTTCCGGGCACCGCCGCCTCCTTCCGGCCGCGTTCCTGCTGGGCGGCGCGTTCCTCGTCCTCTCCGACACGCTCGCCCGCGCCGCGTCCCCCGCGGGGGAACTGCCGGTGGGAGCGGTCACCGCCCTCGCCGGCGCGCCCTTCTTCCTCTATCTGCTGCGACGCAACGGGGGACGGTCGTGAACCCGGTGCTGTCCGCCCGTGGAGTGGGGTTCGGCTACGGGGACCGCGACATCCTGCGCGGCGTGAGCGTCGACCTCTCGCCGGGGGAGGTTACGATCCTCCTCGGTCCCAACGGGGCCGGGAAGAGCACGCTGATCCGGATCCTGTCGGGGATCCTCGCGCCCCGCGAGGGGGAGGTGCTGCTGTGCGGCCGCCCCCCGGGGGAGTTCCGTCGCCGGGAGATGGCGCGCCTCCTCTCCGTCGTGGGGCAGGACCCGCCGGTCGACTTCCCGATGACGGTCGCCGCCTATGTCGGACTCGGGCGGTTCCCCCACCAGGGGTTCTTCGGGGGAACGTCGCCGGAGGATCGGGAGCAGGTCGAGCGGGCGATGGAGAGGACGGAATTGACCGGGCTGCGGGACCGGGCCCTGGCGGAGATCTCCGCGGGGGAGCGCCAGCGGGCCGCCGTGGCCCGGGCGATCGCGCAGGGGGCGCGGGTGATGCTGCTGGACGAGCCGACGGCGTTCCTCGACATCCGGCACCGGGTCGCGTTCTACGAGATCGTCACGCAACTGAAGGAGACGTGCGGGATCGCCGCGCTGGTCGCCTCCCACGACCTGTCGCTGTGCGCGGAGTACGGGGAGCGGATCGTCCTGCTGTCCGGGGGGACGGTGGCGGCGCAGGGGCGGCCGGAGGAGGTGCTCACTCCCGGCAACGTGCAGGCCGCGTACGGGGTGGCGGTCGCCTGCGACCGGAACCCCGCCACCGGTGCGATCCGCGTCACCCCGCTGCGGGGGATGCCGACGAAGAACAAGTAGGGCGGAAACGACACCCTTTCGAGGGAGAGGAGGAGCAATGCAAGGATTCATCAGGTTACGGTTCAGGGAACGGGGGAGCGCAACGCGGGCGGTCCACGGTGCGCGGTGCATGGTTGCGCTGATCCTGGCCTTCTTCCTGCCGGGTTCCGTGCCCGCGATGGCGCAGGAGCCTGTGCGGACCGAGCCGGTGGTCGTCACGGCGACGCGGATCGAGGAGAAGGTCTCGGAGCAGGCATCGTCGGTGAGCGTTGTGACGCGGGAAGAGATCGATTTGAAGCATCCGTCGGTGGCGGCCGAAGCGTTGCAGGGCATCCCGGGTGTCGTGGTACAGCAGAGCGGCAGTCCCGGGAACCTCGCGAACATCCGCATTCGGGGGGGAGACAGCAACGGAACTCTCGTGATGATCGACGGATTTCCTCTCAACGGGCCCTCCAACGGACAATTCGACATCAGTTCCTTGCCCCTCGTGGGATTCGACCGCATCGAGGTCGTCCGCGGAGCGCAGAGCGCTCTCTACGGGTCGAATGCGATGTCCGGGGTGGTGAACTTCATCCCGAAGAAGGCGGGGGAAGGCGCCCGAACCGGAGTCGGCCTCGCCGGGGGAAGTTTCAATACGCTCGATTGGAAAGGGCATAGCCAATGGGGGAACCGCCTTGGAGGGCTCACCCTCGGTGTCGGTGGTTTCCTGAGTGACGGAAATCTGCCGAACGACCACACGGACATCGTTTCCTTCCTTGGAACGGGCGACTATCGGATTGGGGAAAAGAACAGGGTCCACGCCATCCTCTTGTCGACCGACGAGTCGAAGGAGATACCCGTTACCGACCGGGGGTTCGACCCGAATGCGCGGAAAAAGCGCCGGGATCTGCTCGCCGGCATCCGATGGGAAACGGATGTCACGAAGCAGTTCACCGTGAGCGTTTCCGCCGCGGGATTCCACGAATTTCTGCATGTGTCGATGCCCGCGGCCCCGACCACATCCCTGGTGGAAGAGTACACCACGAAATCCCGCAGGACCTTTTTCCGCGCCGAAGGCCGCTATTCCGTCGGACCCGTATCCAATACCTTCTTCGGAGCGGAGTACAACAAGGACTACTCGACCGATGATTTGTTCTACTTCGATTCAGCACAGCCCATCTCGATCTATAACCCTTCAGTTGACAACCCATCGGCATCGACGATGAACCGGTCCGCATACCTGCAGGAAGAGTTGCGGTTCGGAAAAGGCGCCGGGGCGAGTCTTGGGGGACGGATCGACGGGAACTCCGAGGCAGGGACGAAAATATCCCCAAAGGTGGCGGTCTTCAAGGAGTTGGGGGCAAGCGGAGTGAAACTGCGCGCCGCCTACGGAAGAGGATTTCGTGTCCCGACGATATTCGATTTGCACGGGAAATACGGGAACCCCGATCTCGTTCCGGAATGGGCGGATTCGTACGAAGCGGGGGTAGATTACCGAACCCGGGGCGGGGAAGCGGTTTTTTCCGGCACGTATTTCTATCAAAACAAGCACAACCAGATCAGTTACCAGGGGACGAATAAAACCACGAACGTGGACGCAATATCCCGGGGAGTGGAAGGCATCGCCACGTGGTGGCTCCATCCGTCGGTCGGGACCGCCATCTCTTACACCTATACGAACTCTTGGGATAAGCATAACCGGAGGGAGATCATCGGGGTCCCTTCCCAACGCGGGATGCTGTCCCTCATGGTGGCCCCCGTTTCAGGGTTCGAAGGTCAACTGAGCTGGAGAGTGGAAAGCGATCAACTCGATTTTGGCCCCACCGATTGGTCCCCCGGGAAAAGGCCGGGATATGGAGTGGTGGATATCCATGCCAGGCACACGATATCCAAACCCGCGTCGGAATGGAAAGAAGTCGCCCTGTTCGGCAAGGTCCAGAACCTCCTGAACCGCGACTACGAGGAGCGGAAAGGGTACCCCTCCCCCGGCATCAATTTCCTCCTGGGCGCGGAGCTGAGCATCTGAACGTGGCGGGCGTACGGCGCCCTCACCGCGGAGCGCACCCCACTCCCTTACGAAATGCGCTCCCTGGGGTACCCCGGGCTCTACATGAGGGGCACGACGCCCTCCGCCTTTACACCCCCGGGGAAACGGGATAACGTATCTCAATGAGGGCTGTTCCCCGGGGGCTGGAACCGATGGACCGCGTCGTCATCGAAAAATGCCGGGCCGAACTCCAGAGTCAGCTGGACGAACTGTTGGCGGGAGCGGAGCGGACGGTCGTCGACATGATCAGCGTCGAGGAGGAGAACTTCCCGGACCCGACCGACCGGGCCTCGCTCGAGTCGAACCGGAACTTCACCCTCCGCCTTCGGGACCGGGACCGCAAGCTCGTGGCCAAGATCAAGGAGGCCATGAAACGGATCGAAGGCGGAACGTTCGGGATTTGCGACGGGTGCGGCGGGAAGATCGAGAAGAAGCGGCTGATCGCCAGGCCGGTCACCTTCCTGTGCATCGACTGCAAGACCGTCGCCGAGGAGGAAGAGGTCAAGTAGGCGTCCCGCCGGAGGCCTCCACCGACTTTCACCCGCCACCGGAGGCAGAATGACGGAACTTCGGAAAGACCCGGTCGTCGGCCGGTGGGTCATCATCTCCACCGAGCGGGCCAAGCGTCCCCACGAATTTCCCCCGGAGCCCGCCCCGCGGCGCGTAGGGGTGTGCCCCCTCTGTCCGGGGAGCGAGCGGATGACCCCGCCCGAAATCCTCGGGTACCGCCAGGGCGGACAGCCCAACGACCCGAACTGGACCTTGCGCGTCGTTCCCAACAAGTTCCCCGCCCTGCGGATCGAGGGAGAGCTGGGAAAGGCGGCCGACGGCATCTACGACCGGATGCACGGCATCGGCGCCCACGAGGTCGTCATCGAGTCGGAACGGCACGACGTCGACCTGTTCGACCTGCCCGAGAAGCGGTTCGAGGACGTCCTGTGGGCGTACCGGGACCGCCTCGTCGACCTGAAGAACGACCACCGGTTCAAGTCGGTCATCATCTTCAAGAACCACGGGGCGGCCGCCGGGGCGTCCCTGACCCACAGCCACTCCCAGCTGATCGCCCTTCCCATCATCCCGAAGCGGGTGATGGAGGAGATGAACGGCTGCCGGGAGTATTACCGCTTCCGCGACCGGTGCCTCTTCTGCGACATCGTCGTCCAGGAGATGGACCAGAAGGTCCGCATCGTCGAGGAGACCGGGGAATTCCTCGCCTTCTCGCCGTACGCCCCCCGCTTCCCGTTCGAGACCTGGATCGTCCCGAAGCGCCACCAGTGCGCCTACGAGATGATCGAGGCGGACCAGGCGAAGGCGCTCGCCGCCGTCTTCCGGCGGACCTTGCGGCGCCTGAACCTCGCCCTCGAAAACCCGCCCTTCAACTTCATCGTCCACAGCGCCCCTTTCCAGGAGAGGGCGGCGGACTTTTTCCACTGGCACATCGAGATCATGCCGAAGCTGACGAAGGTGGCGGGGTTCGAGTGGGGGTCCGGGTTCTACATCAACCCGACCCCTCCCGAGGAGTCCGCCAAGTACCTCCGCGAACTTCCGGAGTGAGGCCCTAATCCGATGAAGGTCCTCGTGGCCTCTTCCGAGATCGTCCCCTTCGCGAAAACGGGGGGTCTGGCGGACGTCACCGGGGCGCTCCCCAAGGCGCTTCGCAAGATCGGCGTCGAGGCCGACTGCGTTCTCCCCCTCTACCGCTGCGTGGACCGGGACCGGTTCCCCTTCACGGGGCCGGGACAGCCGATCCTCGTCCCTCTCGGGAACCGGGAGGAGGAGGGGAGTGTCGAGGAGGCCGACGCGGGGGGCGGCGTCCGCGCCTTCCTCGTCCGCAACGACCGGTACTTCGACCGGGAGTTCCTCTACGGGAACCGCGACGGCGACTACGTCGACAACTCCGAGCGGTTCACCTTCTTCTGCCGCGCCGTCATGGAGTGGATCGCGCGCTCCGGGCGGCGGTACGACGTCATCCACTGCAACGACTGGCAGACCGCCCTCCTCCCGGTGTACGTGAAGACGCTCTATGCCGACCGCGAGCCGTTCCGCGGGACGGGAACCGTCTTCACCGTCCACAACCTCGGGTACCAGGGGCTGTTCTGGAACCACGACCTTCCGATGATGGGCCTCGGGTGGGAGCTGTTCACCCCCCGGGGGCTGGAGTTCTACGGGAAGATCAACCTGATGAAGGCGGGCCTGTTGTTCGCGGACGTCCTCTCCACCGTGTCCGACACCTACAGCCGCGAGATCCAGACCCCGGAATACGGGTACGGTCTCGAGGGGGTCCTCTACGAGCGCCGGGAGGACCTCTACGGCATCGTGAACGGGATCGACGACGAGGAGTGGCACCCGGCCACCGATCGGTGGATCGCGGCGAACTACTCCGCGGACGACCTGTCGGGGAAAGCGGCGTGCCGGCGGGACCTGATCTCGGTGTTCGGGCTACCGAAGGGGGACGAACCGGTCCTCGGCCTGATCGGGCGGCTCACGGCGCAAAAAGGGTTCGACCTCGTCGAGCGGATCGGGGAGTGGCTCGCGGGGCAGCCCCTGCGAATGGTGATCCTCGGCGCCGGGGAACGGAAGTACGAGGAGGCGATGGAGGAGCTCGGGCGGAAATACCCCGACCGGATCGCGATCCGCATCGCGTACGACAACGCGCTGGCGCACAAGATCGAGGCGGGGTCGGACATGTACCTGATGCCCTCCCGGTACGAGCCGTGCGGGCTGAACCAGATCTACAGCCTGAAGTACGGCACCGTCCCCATCGTGCGGGAGACGGGGGGGCTGGCGGATACCGTGGCGGACGCCGACGAGAACGCCGCGACGGGCACCGGGTTCACCTTCCGGCGCTATGAGGCGGAGGATCTGAAGGGCGCCGTGACGAGGGCGCTGGCGGCGTACGCGGACCGTCCCCGCTGGGACGCGATCGTCCGCCGGGGGATGGCGCGGGACTTCTCCTGGGAGGCGTCGGCCCGGGCGTACGTCGGCCTCTACGGGAAGGCGCTGCGCAAGCGGGCCCCGAAGCCGTAGCCCCGCATGTCGCAGAGCCCGCACACCCGCTTTTCCCTCCTGGCCCGGATCGTCGAGATCTCCAACTCGAACATCCAGGTCGAAAACCGCCTGAAGCACATCTGCGATTTTCTCTCACGGGAGACCCGTTCCGATTGCGTCTGCATCTACCGGCGCGACGCGCGCGGGGAAGACCTCGCGCCGTGGGTCTCCTCGTGCGCCGAGATCGAGGAGTGCACGCTGATGGACTTCGTCGTCCGTCCGGGGGAAGGGGTTTCCGGGAAGGCGGCGCGGAAGCGCGCCCCGGTCTTCTTCCCCGATGTGAAGACGAATCCCCCGACGTTCGCCGTTCCCCGGGAATTGCGCGACTTCACCTCCATCCTTTCCGTGCCGGTCATGGACGACGTCTACCTCTACGGCGTCATGAACTTCTCCACGATCGCACCCGTCGTTTACACGGAGGAGGACATAACGTTCTTCCGGTCGGTGGCGACGGAGGTGGCGGGGACGATCCGCAACAGCCGGCTTTACAACGACGCCCGCAAGCGCGTCTCGGAGCTCATCACGCTGAACGAGATCGGACGCGCGATCTCCTCGACCTTCGAAGT
>Ga0265292_1002881_pt1 | contig 11243 bp, 7 predicted proteins | sample Munlanlewell296A_FD_189080 | JGI IMG/M metagenome (GOLD analysis project Ga0265292, IMG submission 189080) | Leachate microbial communities from a municipal landfill in Southern Ontario, Canada - Leachate well 296A | ecosystem: Engineered > Solid waste > Landfill > Unclassified | place: Canada...
GCGAAGGGCACCTTATTCCCTTTATGGATTTGAGTATTGCCTGACAGTCGACTCCCGACCTTAAGGCCAGCGATATCAACCGGCTGACTGCCTCGGACTGGGCGGCTTTGCAGGCGCCCGCCCTCGCCATGGAGGAAAATACTTCGTGCAGGCCATGCTCGTCTTCATTTATGGTCACGTACAGGCTGCCGCAACCGGTATTTATCTTGCGGGTCTGACCCTTAGTGACCGCCGGCCGGGATCTGGGCTTGACCAGCCCGGGCGCCGCCTCCGCTTCAGCCGTGGCATGGTTGACGCCGCCGATATTGAGAACCTGGGCCTCACGGCTGCCGTCCCGGTAGATGGTGACACCCTTGCAGCCCGTCTGGTATGCCAACCGGTAGACCTGCTCTACATCGGCGGTCGTGGCTTCATGAGAGAAATTCACCGTTTTTGACACAGCATTGTCGGTATATTTCTGGAAAGCCGCCTGCATCCTGATATGCCACTCGGGATCGACATCGTGCGCGGTCGCAAACAGCGGCTTGATTTCTTCAGGAACCTCGGGAAGGTCGGCGATGCTGCCTTTCTTTGCAATTTCCTTCATCAGCTCCTCGCTGTAGAAGCCGCCGTCCCTGGCCATCTGCTCGAATGTCCGGTGGGTCTCGACCATCTCCGTGTTATCGAGGACATTGCGTACATATGAGATGGCGAACAGCGGCTCTATGCCGCTGGAGCAGTTGGCGATGATGCTCAGAGTGCCCGTGGGCGCGATTGTGGTGGTGGTGGCGTTGCGAACCTTAAGACCGCCTTTTGTGTCATATACGCTGCCCTTGAAATTGGGGAACGTGCCCCGCTCCTCTGCCAGTCTGGTCGAATGCCTCATGGCACTTTCCTGGATGAATGCCATGATCTCTTCAGCCGTCTCCACGGCTTCGTCGGAGTCATAGGGGATGCCCAGCTCTATGAGCAGGTCCGCAAAGCCCATGACGCCCAGCCCGATCTTTCGGTTAGCCCTGGTCATCTCCCTAATTTCGGGTAGCGGGTAGTTGTTGACGTCTATGACATTGTCAAGGAAATGGACCGCGCTCTCGACGATCTTTCCCAGGCGCTCGTAATCGACACCGCCGGCGTTGTCGGCCACCTTGGAGAGATTGATGGAGCCAAGGTTACATGATTCATATGGCAGCAGCGGCTGCTCGCCACAGGGGTTCGTGCTCTCTATCTCACCGACGTGCGGTGTGGGATTATCACGATTTATCCTGTCGAGGAAGATAATACCCGGATCACCGTTCTTCCAGGCGAGATTCACAATCATTTCAAAGACCCGGCGCGCTTCGAGGCTCTTGGCGATCTTGCCGGTCCTGGGGTTCACCAGGTCGTAATCGCGCCCCTCCTCGACCGCTTCCATGAACTCCTCCGTCAGCGCGACGGAGATGTTGAAGTTGTTGAGCTTGTCGTTGCTCTGCTTGCAGACTATGAAGTCGAGGATGTCGGGATGGTCGACTCGCAGGATGCCCATGTTCGCACCACGGCGCGTGCCGCCCTGTTTAATCGTCTCCGTGGCGGCATCAAAGACCGTCATGAAGGAAATGGGGCCACTCGACACACCCTTCGTCGATAACACAACGTCATTGCCCGGCCTTACCCGGGAAAAGGAAAAACCGGTTCCGCCGCCGCTCTTGTGTATCAGGGCGGTGTTTTTTATGGCCTCGAAGATGCTGTCCATCGAGTCGCCAACCGGCAGGACGAAGCAGGCGGAAAGCTGTCCCAGCTCCCGGCCCGCATTCATAAGCGTGGGTGAATTGGGCAGGAACTCAAGGCGGGCCATCAGCCGGTAGAATTCCTCCTCTACGGCATCGGTGTCGGCCTCGGGGTTGTGGATCAGATCCGCGGCCGCGATAGTGCGGGCTACTCTTCGAAACATTTCAACCGGCGTCTCAACCGGGTTGCCTTCCTCGTCCTTTTTCAGATACCGCTTTTCCAACACTTTCATGGCATTGGCTGAAAGTTGCGGTTGTAATGGATGAGCTGTTACCCGGTTACTTTTCCCGGTAGTCGGTTGAGGTTGGTTGACTAGCATGTTACTTCTCCCTTTCTTTCAAAGTAGGCCAGTGAAATTCTTGATCACCGTCCGGACAGACGCGCTCGGCTGGTTCTCAGTCATTGGGGCCCCAACCCATAACCTTTGAAACCTGTACTTGTTTATTGGCCGGCCCTAAAGCCTGGCCAGCTCCCGCTGAAACTCGTCCACGTCCTCGAACTTTCGATATACCGAGGCAAAGCGAACATATGCCACTTTGTCCAGATCCTTCAGCTTTGCTAAAGTCCGCTCTCCGATCTCCGCCGATGGAACCTCTGTCTTGAACTCGTTGCGCAACTCGGCTTCGATCTCGTCAACCAGCTCCTCGAGCGTATCCGTCACTATGGGCCGCTTTTCACATGCCCTCAGCAGACCCTGAAGCAGCTTCGGGCGGGAGAAAACTTCCCGCTCTCCAGCCCGCTTGATTACAGTCAGTGGAACTTCTTCCACTCGCTCGTATGTAGTGAACCGGCGCTGGCATTCCAGACATTCGCGCCGGCGTCTTACCGCATCCCGCGAGTCCGTATCGCGGGAATCCACCACTTTTGTCTCGGTGGAGTCACAAAAAGGACACTTCATATAGATTACCTGAAAACCCTAGGTATTGTTGCTTAATAAGACCCTATACACAACATTTCGTGGGTCAGCGTCAATTTCCTGCCTCTAGGTAGCTATCATAACGAGCATCTTGGGACGGGTAAAGCCCCAAGTGAAAAAGTTTATTCCGCAAATTGCACACATTTGTCCAAAGTGAACGTAAGACTCGAGTATACCTTTATAGTTGCTATATTTGCAGAGTTTGACCACCTGTATCTTCATTAATTTTGACTTGTTGCCGGAAGAATGCAGGCCAGGAGTACTTAGACCCCAGGGACGAGTTCAGCGCCACAGCCTGATCGACGTACCTCTCTCTTCCATGGCAAGACGGTCTCCATCATTGAAATCGCTGGTCCTCTTTTCGGCATATGATGAGATAGAATTGCTTTTGCCGGTTCGGCGTCAAACAAAAAAGGGGCCCGGACATGAAGTTCTACCGTTGCCAGATATGTGGTGACTCATATATGGGGAAGGAAAAACCGAGCAACTGCCCGTTCTGCGGCGCGGCGGATGAGTACCTGGTCATGGCCGCCGACTGGGTCGATGAAAACGAATCCCTGGGAGAGATAAGCGAAACTTCCAGGGCAAACCTTGAGCAGGCGCTCCAGCTGGAGGTAAACAACGCCCCGTTTTACCGGAACGCCATGTCAAGAACCTCAAATATCGAACTGCAGGGAATATTCAAAAGCCTTGCCAAGATCGAAGCGGAACATGCGTCCACGATAAAGAAGATGCTCAAGGTCGAACTGCCACAACCGCAGGAGGGCATGGAAGTCGCCGTCGATAATGACCGTGATAACATTTCCATGGCACACGAAAGAGAAATCGCTGCAACCGCCTTTTACAGGCAGGCTGCGGATGAAGCGGTCGAAGGACGCGTAAGAAAAGTATTCACGGCCTTGACGATGATCGAGTCGGACCATATAGAGCTGGAGCAGGAGTTGTTGGACCGGGATATTTAGGTACTATGGAAAATTTTTTTGCAGAAACACAGGAGACGCGCTTCGGCGCGTCTCCTTGTTGGTAGAATGTTTTGTTCTGTTACCCATGGTCCCGGGTAGCTGTAGAACTTGACCTGAGTCCCTCGCTATCAGGCAGAGATGTTCAAATTCCGGTCATAGCTCTGGTAATTCACTTTTAGTGATGCGGCATTGGAGCGCAGAAAGGCGGCATCTTCTGTTGATCTGAAGTGGTTGGCAATGAACTTCATGACCCCCTGGCCTCCCCCGAAGTCAGGCGCGTGCCATTTAAAAATCCTTGAGATCGACAGGGTTTTCGTCTCATGGTTGAGGACGGCGCCCCCGCCATTGATAAAACCAGTGGCCGCGGCGTAAAGCTGGGCTTCGATTTTTTCCTCCTGGTAAAAGTGGAGAAGCGGACTCGATTTCGAACCCCTGACCATTGCAAAACAGACGCATTCATGGGCGGGTTCCACTGTAAGACGATTGCGGGCATCCCAAATGCGAAACTGCCGGAGCGGCCGGTATTGCCTGCGTACGTTTCCGTTGAGTATGCCATTCTCGATATCGTCCAGGGAATATTTATGATTTCCGATCTGGACGGCATCGTGGTTAAAAAACCCTTTGTTCTCCAAAACCGAATCATTTATTGAACGTCGTACAACACAATCGATGACAGTCATATTGTAGATATTGATCCAGAACGCCAGTTTCTGTTCGCGACTTTCGAGAATGGCGGGATCAAGCCGGGCAAGGTCGAGGGATTTCTCGAGATATGCGTGATAATCGTCACAGGCCTCGAGACCACGATAATCAACCGTGAGGCCTTCCGGGGAAACAAACCGGCCCAACAGTCGCCCGATCGAATCCAGGAGCTCCCCGGCAAATTTCGTGTCGAGAGCCCTTCCAGGTGCTGACGTTTCTTCTCTAACGGTGTCAGTCTTGTTGCCACTGGTCAAGGTCTGTCTCCTTCAGAAAAAACTCGCCTTCCCATTCAGGAAGCCTGAATCCGGCCTTACCGGCTTACGCTCGCCCAGCCCGCTTCCAGCCTGCCGGGAAGATCGGCCGGATCGGTGACCGGCGGCTGACAGCTGGCACCGATGCAGATATAGGCAATGGGCTTTCCGGCGTATCCGTATCCCGTCGCGTCAAGCTCCTCACTGTGAATCTCTGGATCAAGGACCTCGACGGAACGAAACGGTACGCGGGCCTTGTGAGCGGCCCTGATCATCTCGGCCGTACCGCTCTCGCCCGGAGGGCCGGCGATCGTAACACGCACCGGCGGCTCCAGCAGACGCTGTACGGCTATCGCATATTCCGCCGAAAACAGCCCCAGTTCCTTGTAGCTGCCGGCAAAGAATAACAATGCCCGCTCGGCCGCCTCGCCGAAACGTACCTGACCGGTGTTCTGTCGAAGTCGGATGAGAGCGGATGCGGCCTGGCTGTTTTCAACCGGCGGTTTTATCCTCACCGGGAAAAGGCCGTCCTCACCGGGCGCTTCACCGCTATCATAAAAACCCCCCTCTGATTCATCTTCCAGATTCGTCAGCATCCAGGTGGCAGCCTCGATGGATCTGCTCAGCCAGATCTCACCAGCCCCCGATTCGTAGGCATCCAGACAGGCAGTTGTCAGGAGAGCTGTGTCGGCCAGGAGACCGGGCACTTGTGGCATGCCATCATGAAAACGGTAAACGCCGAGCTTCGCATCCCACATGTTGCTCCAGATAAAATCGAGCACTCCGATTGCCCGCCCGCGAAATTCCTCATCACCAAAAACCTGGAAGCACCTCAAAATAGAGGAGGCCGCCAGGGCGTTCCATCCGGAATATACCGTCGGATCCACATAGGGCGCTCCATGCTCCTTCCGGGCTGACTCATCAAGCCCGTAATAAACCTCGTCGGCATCCTGGCTGCCTGAGAACGCTCCGGTTTCGCGATTCAGCATTACCGTATCCATGAACCTGTAGACGTCGCGGGCCACCCGTTCATATTCGTCGGATTTCAGGATATGGGAAGCCTCGGCATAGACCGCCAGCAGCGCGGCATTGTCCTCGAGCATTTTCTCGTAGTGCGGAACCGACCAGTCGCGATTGGTCGAGTAGCGGAAGAATCCTCCCTCAAGCTGGTCGTACATACCACCGGCGGCCATGGCGTCGAGTGTGGTTGTGAGCATGTCTTCCAGCTCGCCGATGGAGCCTTCCGCGAGCATGGTCAGAATCAGGTTCAAAACGTTGGCATACGGAAATTTCGCCAGCGCGCCAAAACCGCCCATCTCCTTGTCATAGACGTCGCCCGCCACTTCCAGAACCTGGGCCATTATCGCCTGGCTCAGCTCGCCGGGAGCCGGACGCTCAAACTCGGCCCGCTGGGCCTGAATTTTTTTTATGGCCGCGTCTATCTCCGGCCTGTTGTTGCTGTAGAGGCCGGCGATGTCATTCAGCATCTTCCTCATCGTTTCCGGTTCCAGATATGTCACGCCGGTGATAATCTCACCCTCGGCGGTGAGCATGGCGATCGTGGGCCAGCCACCCTGGTTATAACGTTTGTTTATATCCGGCCTGCGATCGTTATCGACTCTGACCGGAATGTAGTATTCATTGATGAGCCGGATGACCTCGTCGTCGGAGAAGCTGGTCTCATCCATGACATGGCACCAGTGACACCAGACCGCGGAGATGGAAAGCAGCACCGGCTTTCCATCTTTGAGTGATCGCCTGAATGCGTCCACTCCCCATTCGTGCCAATCGATCTCCGCCGCGCGGTTGGGACGGGGAGAGAAATGAAAGGACCCTTTTTGCTCTTCCTTGTTTTCTGCCAAAGTGATTCCCCCTTGGGAGCCGTGAATCGTACGGGATATATTAACCTATTGCCTGAGCCATTAAACGTTGCCGGATTCTGTCAGCCACCCAAAGAAATGGCGGCGACCGAACTCCACGACAGTCGGTGACATTGATGAGGCCTGGGAGGCGTCGACCGCACCTGACGGTATCCTGAGATGAGGATAATTTACAGAAAAATCGCGACTTGACCAACCTTTTGCGGAGCTGAAGACGTCTGTGGCGCGAATGTCCTGTGATCGAATCCGGACATCAGGCGATGGACATACGCTGATATAATACGCTTCATGCATAATTTTCCAACAATTGCCGCCATTTCAACGCCGCTTGGCACGGGCGCTATCGGCATCGTGCGCATGACCGGTTCCGAATCGATTTCCATCTGTGACCGGATTTTTCGCTCACATCGCGGGCTGACGTTGTCCCAATCGGATTCGCACACCCTCCATTACGGCGCTATCGGCGACCCTGAAACCGGCGCCCGTATCGATGAAGTGCTGGTGGGCTTGATGAGGGCTCCAGGCACGTATACGCGCGAGGATATCGTCGAGGTCAACTGTCACGGAGGGCCGATTGCCCAGCAGAGTATCCTTTCCCTCTTTCTAAGACATGGCGCCGAACTGGCGCGCCCGGGAGATTTCACCCGCCGGGCATTTCTGAACGGGCGCATCGACCTGGCCCAGGCGGAGAGCGTCGCTCAGATAATTTCCGCGAAAACCGAAGCGGGCCTGAAAGTCGCGCTTGCCCAGCTTGAGGGATCTATTTCTGATGAAATCAGGGAGATCCGGCGCTCGATATTGAGCGTCCTCGCGTCCGTAGAGGCGGATATCGATTTTTCGGATGAGGACATAGAAGAGCTGGACGGAAGCGAGATTGAGGGACGACTGGTGCAAATCGAGGCCAGGCTCCAGGAGCTGATAGATTCCGCGTTTGTTGGAAGGGTTCTCAGTGAGGGCGTGCGCACGGCCATCGTCGGCAAGCCGAACGTGGGCAAATCGAGCCTGTTGAACTCCCTGTTGATGCGCGAAAGGGCCATTGTCACAGAAGTGCCGGGTACAACGCGGGACACGATCGAGGAGATCATCAATGTGCAGGGCATACCGCTGCAGCTGATCGACACGGCGGGCCTGAGACCCTCGAACGACGAGGTGGAGCAGATAGGGATGGAGCGCACCCGCCGGGCCATGAAGGAGGCGGACCTTGTGCTCTGCGTGTTTGACGGCAGTGAAAGGGAAGACGATCACGACCGGTCGCTTATCACCTCCGTCCCGGCTGAAAAAGCGATATATGTCGTAAACAAGGCCGACAGGTTCAGGGGGCGCGCTCCGAGCTTCAACCAGGGGCTCCTGCCCTCACGCCCGGTTGTCATCTCGGCGATGACACGACAGGGGCTGAAGGATCTCAAGGAAAGAATCGCCTCGATGGTTTTGGGCGGCACATTGCCCCCGCTGGAAGGCCCGATTGTAACCCATGAGCGCCATCGAAGCCTTCTGGAGCATGCCGCCGAATCACTGGCGCTCACACGCCAGGGCCTGAGGGTAGGATTGGGGGAAGAGATCATTGCCGAGGAGCTGCGCGGCGCTCTTGCATCTCTGGGCGAAATTACGGGAGAGGAATTCGTCGAAGAACTCCTGGACGTGATCTTCCACGAATTCTGCATCGGCAAATAAGAGCCGGGCGAGTTTTTTATGAATGATCTGATGGACATTCCTGCATTCGATGTGCTTGTGATAGGTGCCGGGCCGGCGGGTTCTGAGGCATCCATGGCCGCCGCCGGCGCTGGAGCGCACACACTCTGCCTGACCATAAACCTCGACATGGTCGGTTATCCGCCGGCAACTCCCGCTCTAGTCGATGGCCCGGACGATCCTCGCGTTTCGCTCATCAAAGAAGTGACCGCTCTGGGCGGCAGGCTCCCGGACGCGCTCACCCGGGAGGGGGTCGTCGTTGCTAGCGAACCTGAAGGGAAGCTGTTCGTCGACAGACGCCTGCTGGGGCTCGCCTACAAGGAAATGCTGGAAAACGAGGAGGGTCTGGAATTAAGACAAGCGCTGGTTACGTCTCTGGAACCTTCCACAGACGGCTGGATCGTCGGCACGAAACTGGGGGAACGTTTTTCTGCCGCAACCGTCGTCGTCGCAGCCGGAACATTCCTGTTGGCCAGAGTCGACGATGGAGGCGTAGTCGTCCCCGGTGGGCGAATCGGTGAAATACCCGCCAATGCTCTAGCAAAAAACCTGCAAATGGCCGGATTTCAAATGATAGAGGTAGAGGCGGCAACGATGCCCCGGCTGGACAGCCGGTCAGTTGACCATGAAGTAGATTATAAGTCAAAATCCGGCCATCGTCTCCTTGTGGATGGCCGGCAGCTGGGAGAGATGCTTGGTTACGGTCTGGAGTCCCATGGCAACCGTGACAGCCAGCTGCGCCTGTTGCGCGAGCACGCCGGGCTTTCGGCTGCCTGGATCACGCGACCCTCTTATTCCGTATTCCATTACGTGCTTGCCGCTTACCAGATAGGCACGAACCTCGAGTCACAAGCTCTTCCGGGTCTTTTTTTTGCCGGGCGGGCTGCCGGAAGCTGTAACTATCTCGAAGCAGCGACGCTCGGCCTTCTGGCTGGCAGGGGAGCGGCCATGCGGCAGCGTGCGCATGACTCGAACGTTTTGATATCTGATACTAATTTTGTTAGTAAGCTTTGCCGGAGGATCGCCGAACAGGAGTCGCGTCCGGTTACCATCAGAACAGACGACCCCGGCTGTTAATAACATTCGTATGGAACAGTAAAAAAATGAATCAGACCGACGAGCTCAAAAACTACCTGGGGTCTTACGATGTTATTGTCGTTGGCGGTGGGCATGCCGGCTGCGAAGCTGCCCTGGCAGCCGCGCGCATGGGCTGTTCCACGCTGCTGTTGACGCTAAACCTTGAAAAGATAGCCCTGATGCCGTGCAATCCCGCGATCGGCGGGGTTGGCAAGGGGCAGCTCACTCGCGAGATAGACGCTCTCGGTGGTGAACAGGGACGCAACACGGACTGTTCATTCATACAGATGAAAATGCTCAACACAAGCAAGGGGCCTGCCGTACGGGCGCTCCGTGCCCAGACAGATAAAAAACTCTATGAAGACAATATGAAGCGAGCGCTCGCCTCAGAGCCGAACCTGAGGATACTCGAAGGACAGGTAGCCAGCCTCAATGTTTCACGTGAAACATTGAAGGGTATCGAGCTGACCGACGGAAGCCGGATTCAGTCCCGGTCTGTGGTTCTCGCCTGTGGAACCTTTCTGCATGGGAAAATAGTCGTAGGCGAAATGCGTTTCCCCGCAGGCCGTATGGGGGAGCCGCCGGCAATTGGTCTTTCTGAGAGTCTTTCGGCCAACGGAATTGAACTGGGACGTTTTCAGTCCGCAACCCCACCGAGGATTGACGCACGATCCATAGATCTCTCAAAGCTCCAACTGGAACCGGGAGATCCTGATATCCAGACTTTTTCGCCCTTTTCAAACGTGGGTTCACCCGAGCAGATTCCCTGTTATCTTACCTATACTAATGAAAATACCCATGAGGTGATTAGAAAATACCTCCATTTATCGCCCATCAAAACCGGTTCTGTCAGCGGTAAGGGCCCCAGGTATTGCCCATCGATAGACCGCAAGGTCATGAACTTCCCGGATCGCCCTAAGCATCCGGTATTTATCGAGCCTGAAGGGCGCCATACTAAAGAACTTTATCTTCAGGGTCTCACGACCAGTCTGCCCGTCTGGGTTCAGGAGAAGGTCATCAGGGCTACTCCGGGCCTTGAAGCAGCCCGCCTCATGCGTCCCGGATATGCCGTCGAATATGATTACGTTATTCCCAGTCAGTTGAAACTTTCTCTGGAAACAAAAGCCGTCGCCGGACTCTTCCTCGCCGGGCAGATAAATGGTACCAGTGGTTACGAGGAAGCCGCCGCGCAGGGTCTCATGGCCGGGATCAACGCCGCATTGAGTGCCAGAAACGATGAGCCCCTTATCCTTGGAAGAAATGAGGCTTATATCGGAGTTCTCATCGATGATCTGGTGACCAAGGGGGTCGATGAGCCTTATCGCATGTTCACGTCACGTGCGGAACACAGGTTACTACTCAGACATGACAATGCTCACGCCCGCCTCAGCCCGGCCGGAAATGCCCTGGGTCTTGTTCCTGACGCCCGCATGGCATCGATAAACGAGTCCCAGTCTGAACTTGCGGCTCTACTGGAGCTCCTTGATTCCACCCATCTTCAGCCGGACGAAAGAACCAATTCAGTGCTTGCGGTGTTGGGAAGTTCGCCGGTTACCGAAGCACAGACGGTCTCACAGCTGCTTCGTCGCCCTGAAATTACGCTTACAGACTTATTACCCGTTCTTGAGGATGATTTTTCCCGCTTTTCAGGCGACACGCTCTCGAAAGCGGAAATAGAAACCAAATACGCCGGCTATATCATCCGCCAATTGCGTGATATCGATAAAAGGCGCTATCTCGAAGAAATGATAATTCCTGGGGATTTCCTGTATAACGACCTGGAGGGAATCGCTATCGAAGCACGCGAGAAGCTGTCGCGCATGCGACCAGCTTCCCTCGGCCAGGCTTCCCGTATCGCCGGCGTTTCACCGTCTGATATTTCGGTGCTTTCTCTCTATATAAAGGCTGCAGGCCGATGACGTGGCAAACCGGTTTAGAGGCTGACTTTCATCTCGATGGTTCGCAGATTGCCTCATTTGAGAAATTGCTTCATTTGCTGGCAAAGCAGTCCGACAGAAACCTT
>Ga0265292_1002882_pt1 | contig 11240 bp, 12 predicted proteins | sample Munlanlewell296A_FD_189080 | JGI IMG/M metagenome (GOLD analysis project Ga0265292, IMG submission 189080) | Leachate microbial communities from a municipal landfill in Southern Ontario, Canada - Leachate well 296A | ecosystem: Engineered > Solid waste > Landfill > Unclassified | place: Canada...
TTTGTTATAACATTATTTTTCGTACAAAAAACCCTTTGTAATTTTTTAGATAATACACCAAAAAACAACGTCCTAAATTTATTTGAAACGAAATTTAGTGTGTGGGTAAACCCCGACACTAATTTTCGTTTTGTTATAACATTATTTTTCGTACAAAAAACCCTTTGTAATTTTTTAGATAATACACCAAAAAACAACGTCCTAAATTTATTTGAAACGAAATTTAGTGTGTGGGTAAACCCCGACACTAATTTTCTTTTTGTTCTAAACATATTATTTGAGAAAACAAAACTATTTATTTTTTTAGAAAATAGGGAATCAAACCACTTTTCAAACTTGTTTAAAAAGAAAATTGGTGTGTGGGTAAATCCTCTTTTTTTGACTTTATGATTTGGTAATTTCAACATTTAAAATAAATTTAATCCTGTAAAAAATACTATAAGGAATCCAAGAATTATGAACGGAGCAAACGGAACCTCGCTCTTCATTGTAAGTTTTTTTCCTTCTAAACTCAATTTATTGCTGTTTAAAATTTTGCTTATACAAATAACCAACAAACTAATAACTGCGCCAATCCAAAAAGCTAATGCGAGAGCTGAAAAACCTTTTGATATTCCCAACAAAAATCCTATACCTAAAGAAAGTTTACCATCACCTAATCCCATCCATTTCCCATTAGAAACTAGCCATAAAAAGAAAAAAGGTAGGGCAATAATAAAACCAGATAAAAAAGAAACGAGGTTCGGAGTATGAAAAATTATTTCCTTTAAATCAACAAAAATATATAAAAACGAAAAAAAGATAAACAAAAAAACAACACCGTCTGGAATAATCTTATGTTTTAAATCATAAGCAAGAATTATTAAAAGAAGAGAAAAAATAAAAATAAAATAAAATGTTTGAAGAGAGAGACTAAATTTCAAAAAAAGAAAAAGAGTTAAAAAAGCCATTCCTACTTCCATAATGAAATCTTGGAGCGATATTTTACTTTTACACTTAGAACATTTTCCTCTTAAAAAAATGAAACTAAAAAATGGTATAAGTTCTAAAAAGTGAAGTGTTTTGCCACAAGAAAAACATCTTGAGCGACCATCAATACCAATACCTGTGTTATACCTAACAGCTATAACATTTATAAAACTTCCAAGTATTCCTCCGAATATGAAAAACAACGTTGATAAAAGATAATTCATGAATTTAATTCACCCCGTGAAATAAAAATCTCTAACCCGTGGAATATTTTGATAAATCAAAATATTCCACGTGGCGAAGATTTTATGATGCTAAGAAAGCATCATATTTCACAGGATAAATTATACAACAAAAAACTCCGCTTTTAAACGGAGTTTTTTATTTCTTTCAAGAATCATGGCTTAACATCATAAAGAGGATCCGCTCCTGCAAAATCTGTTCCACCGCCAGTACATGCCGTACCTACTAATGCATCAACGTCTGCATCAAGTGCTTGATGAGTTCCATCTTCCAACGTTGCACCTAGGTGGTAACTTGAACATGTTGTCCCTGAACCCAAGGCTACATAACTATAGACTGCATTACTTTGTGGATCTACTGGGATTACAGGTATAAAGCTTGGTGCCAACGCGCTCAAAGCTGTAGGGTAATTTGCGTTTGAGTCAAAATATAACTCAAGAGCCAACTGAACTTGTTTTATATCTGCTATTCTTCTTGCATCTCGTGATTTTTGTCTAGCGCTATTTAGCGATGCTAAAACAACCGAAGACAAAATACCGATTATTGCAATTACGACTAGGAGTTCAATAAGTGTAAAACCTTTATTTTTTTTCATATTTTTAATACTGAAAATTACTAAATATTTAGTATGCGACAAATCGCATAACCCATGAAATATTGCTGTTAATTAGAAATATATTTCTGGGCAACACATCAATAAATATAAGAGTTAATTCGACCTTATCTCTTATAGTTATATTCGTATTTATATTATAGACCATAAGATATGGTCAAAAAAGAAGCCTTGTGGATAACCCCATTAGAAGTTCATTAAGACTAAGGGCTTTTTTAGATTGTTTAAGCGAATCCGCCTAACGGCTTCCTTGTCTATTAATCTGATTTTAGTACTCAACTTCTAACGGGGCAGGCCTTTATCCTGTTAAATTCTGCGAAGCAGAAATTTTGTTTTGGACAAAATTATTTAACAGGGCCAGTTAATCAACTAAAAAACAATAAAACAGAAAAGGTCGCCTATTTTAAACAAACATTAAAAATTTTGTTGACATCAATTAAAATAAGAATATAATATTTGTATATGTCCAGACAATTTACAGCTATATATAAAAAAAGTGGGAAGTGGTACTTGGGATGGATTGAAGAAATCCCCGGAGTAAATACTCAAGGAAAAACTCTGAAAGAGGTAAAAGAAAACTTAAAAGAGGCGCTCTTGTTAGTGCTTGAAACCAATAATTTAATTTATAAGAAAGAACTTTCTAATGGCAAAGTCATTAGGGAACTACTTCGTGTTTCTTTGTAAAAATGAGAAAAACCGATTTAATAAAATATCTACAAAAATACGGATGTGTTTTTGTAAGGGAAGGCGCAAAACACAGCGTCTTTTTTAATCCACTACTTAAGAGAATTTCAACAATTCCAAGACATACTGAGATTAACAAACATTTGGCTGAAAAAATATGCAAAGATTTGGGTGTCCAAATAGATTTCAAAAAAAGAAAAAAATAGTATCACTTGGCTATTCGAAAGCCGAGTTAAGTTCTGGTTTTTAGTGAAAACAATAAAACCATAAAAACAAAAGAAACAGAAAAGGCCACGTATAAACGCGACCTTATGAACTTTTGTTTGGTTAATGTTCGCTCACCAAGCGTCGAGGCACTACCCCTCAATTTATATCTCCAGTTTTATGACATGGAGTTGGTCAATCTTGGGTCCACTTGGTTGCTGTGCGTTGGTATTTAGCGTTAAGTCAAATTTAATTCAGGTTTCTCTAAATATCTAAATACAAGCGTTTCACCAAGATCGCTCTGCATATCAAGGAACTCAGCAAATATGATAGTTCCATATTCGCATGTGTCGACCTGAAACGCATTTCCATAGACGAGGAATCCGCCTCCAAATCCCATTTCGCGCTTATTTCGATCTTCAGTGTATAACCGCAAAAACGCATTCTGTTCGGGTGTAACTTCCTCCAGCAGGTTCTTGTACTTCTCAAATAGTGTATCCCGCTCTGATGATACAAAATCAAGTTTTACTATCATCGAATTCATAACGACCTCAAATTATTTGGTATTTAATTTTACAATTCTACATGTAGAATATCACATTACGACACGGGTTGTCAATATCTAAATCAAAAAACCGCTCTGTTGAGCGGTTTTTTATATTGTGTCCGCATTTGCCCCGCCATGGCGGGGTGAATCCGCGTCCAGTCCGCATAAGTCCGCGTTTTATACCCCTGCTGAAATATTATAAATTGGAATCAAAACAGAAGCTAAAAGTAGCCCAACTCCTACGGCCAGTAAAACAATCATTATAGGCTCAATTAAACTCACTAAAGTATCAACCGCGTTTGTCACTTCTCTCCTATAAAAATTTGAAAGTGTTTTTAAAATACTTCCTAATTCCCCAGTTTCTTCTCCTACTCTCATCATTTGAACCATAATATTTGGGATTTCTTCATTATTTGAAAAAGATTCCGACACTGGTTTGCCTGCCTTTATTTTTTCAGCCGCATTTTTAATTATGTTCTCATAAACTTTATTTCCAACAACAGAAGCGGTGACTTCTATCGCTCTAACCATTGAAATCCCGCTTATTAACATTGTATGCATATTGTCAGCTATTCTTGATAAATATAATTTTTTATACAAACTTCCGACAAAAGGTATTGATATTTTTAATTTGGACACATAAAGTTTTCCTCCTTCTGTTTTTGTATACTTCCAAAAGAAAAATGCGCCAACTATTAAAAGGATTAGAAAAAATATCCCGTAATCAACCAAAAAATTACTTATTCCAACAACCACTCTCGTATATACTGGCATTTTTTGTCCTGATTCTGTAATAATAGAGCTAATTCTCGGAATAACCGTTGTGAGCATTAAAACCATAACTGTCACAAATGTAAAAACTATAAATGCAGGATACACGAGTGCATTTTTTGCCTTAGATGCAAGTTCGTAAGATCTATCCAAATAATCTGCGAGGTAAGAAAATGTTTCTTCAAGTTTACCGGATTCTTCACCAGAACGAACCATATTTATATAAAAATCAGAAAATACGTCTGGATGTTTCTCCATCGATTTTGAAACAGAATTTCCTGCTTTTAAGTCAGAAGATATCTGCGCCAATTTATCTCTTAAAACTTTATTCTCGGTTTCACTAGCTAAAAGTGTAAATATTTTGAGAGCCGAAACTTGTGCATCAAAAAGAGTCGCTATCTGACGAGATAATATAACTACATCTTTATTAGAAACTTTATCAAAAAAAGATATTTTCTTTTCAAAAAAAGGCAGATCTTCAGCGTCTTCTACTGATACAACAACAAAACCTCTTCTTTGAAGAGACGTTATTGCTACGTCGGTGTTTATTGCATCTATTTCACCTGTCTTTTGAACACCTTCTTTGTCTAATACTTTGTATTTAAATAACATGATTGATTTTTAATTTTGGAATTTTCTATAACAACTTATCCAAACCCTGAACCTTAACAGAATATTTTCTTGCATCGTCAATTGTTATTTCCCCCGCTCTTACTAATTCTGCAAGAGAACGATTCATGTCAACCATGCCTAATTCAGAACTTGTCTCAACAACAGAATCTATTTCATGAGTCCTACCCTCTCTTATCAAATTGGAAACAGCATTATTGTTTATTAAAAGTTCATAAGCTGGAACTATTCCTCCTGAAATTCTAGGAATTAATCTCTGTGAAAAAATTCCAATTAAACTTCCTGCGAGCTGCATTCTAATTTGTGTTTGTCCATTAACGGGAAAAGAGTCAATAATTCTATCTATTGTTTGGGACGCATTATTTGTATGAAGTGTTGATAGAACCAAATGTCCTGTCTCTGCTGCAGTTACCGCAGCTGATATTGTTTCTAACCCCCTCATTTCACCTATCATAACAACATCTACATCTTGTCTGAACATGCTTTTTAAAGCTGTCGCAAAATCATCAGTATCAATTTTAACTTCTCTTTGATCTATCAGAGATTTCTTTTCTTCAAATAAATATTCAATAGGATCCTCTATTGTGATTATGTGCTCGGCTCTTGTTGTGTTTATTATTTCAATCATTGATGCAAGTGTAGTAGTTTTCCCATGTCCAACAGGACCAACAACAAGAAAGAACCCCTGTTGTTTATTGGCAAACATTTCCAAAATCGGCGGTAAATTAAGTTCTTGAAGAGACTTTATCTTTTTAGGAATTAAACGCATCGCAATAGCAACAGTTCCTTTTTGAAAATAACAATTACACCTGAATCTGACTTCATTTTTATGTTGATAAGAAAAATCTATTTCCTTGTTTTTTAAAAATTCATCTTTTTCTTTTTGGTTTAACAGCGCTGATGCCAAACCGATTGTATCTTCTTCTTTAAAAACACTTTCCCTTTCAAGAATAATTAACATACCAGAAACTCTTATAATCGGTTTTTTGCCAACACAAATATGAAGGTCCGATGCTCCTTCTTTTATTACTGTATCCAATAAATTTTCTAATTGTTTCTTGTATTCCATTTTTTAATTGTATGTCCAAATATTTCCTAATGATTATTTTGGCTTGGAAATATTTTCTTTTGTTATTTTTAAAACTTCTTTCAAAACTTCGGATGGAATTGTGCTTGCCTTTACTATATATCCATGTATCCCATATTTTTTAGCTTTATCTATGTCTGACACCTGTCCTTGATTACTTAAAATAACTATAACGGCGTTTGGAGCCAGTTTTTCTTCTTTCTTTTTTTCAAGAAATGCAAACCCATCCATTACCGGCATTACAATATCAAGCAAAATTATGTCGTAATTTGAATCTTCTCTTAGTTTTTCCAAAGCCTCTTCACCGCCAATGGCAGTACTGACAATCAGTCCATTTTCTTTAAATTTTACAGTATAAATATCAAGAAGAAATTTGTCGTCGTCTATTATTAAAACTTTATATTTATTATTTTCCATATATTTATATTTTAACACAAGAAATCAGGTTTTAATAAGTCTTGTATTAAAACTATAGTTTATTAGCCTCTTCTATTGGAACTTCTCCCCTAAACGCCTTCAAAAACGCGTCTTCTTTCATTGTGAGCATTCCGTTTTTTCTTGCTATTTTGTATATTCCATTTTCACTTGGGTCCTTCATTATCATTTCTTCTATTTCTTTATTCATTTCCATTACTTCAAAAACTGCCGTTCTTCCTTTTGTCCCGCTTGGACATTCATCTGATGGATTTGCATTATAAACATTTTGTGGAATTTTTATTTCTTTTTTAATTTCTGCTGGTAAATCAGAAAATTGTTTTTCCAACATGGTTCTTAGGGCTCCATCCACAGAAATTGCTTTGCCGGAATTAGGACAAATTACTTTAACCAATCTTTGTGCCATGGCTATTATTAAAGTTGGTGGAATTAAATAAGGATCAACTCCCATGTCTATTAGTCTTGGAATAACTCCAACTGCATTGTTTGTGTGTATTGTAGATAAAACTAAGTGACCGGTTAGAGCTGCTTGTATCGCTAATTTTGCTGTGTCTTTATCTCTTATCTCTCCAACCATTATTATATCTGGATCTTGTCTTAGAGTCGTACGAAGTCCTGTTGCAAATGTGTATCCTATCTCTGGTCTTATTTCAGACTGACTTACCCCTGGAATATTATATTCTATGGGATTTTCTAAACTCAAAACATTATTCGTCTCTCTGTCTAATTCTTCAAGCATTGAATAAAGTGTTGTTGTCTTTCCAGAACCAGTTGGACCAGATATTAAAATTAATCCGTAAGGTCTTTTTATTGCGTCTTTAATTAATTTTAAATTTTTTTCACTTATTCCTAAGCCGTCTAATCCTATAACTCCGCTGTCCGGATCAAGAATTCTCATAACAACTTTTTCCCCATAATATGTAGGAAAAGTGGACACTCTGAAATCAATCTTTCTATTATCAACATGCGCAGAAAATCTCCCATCTTGTGGTTTTCTTTTTTCGTCTAATTTCATGTTAGATAATATTTTTATTCTTGCAACTACTGCGTTATGAATTTTTTTAGGGAGTTTTAGGCTTGTATTCATTGCCCCATCAACCCTAAATCTAATTCTTACTTCTTCATCAATCGGCTCTATATGTATGTCGGATGCCCCTCCTTCAGTTGCGTATCTTAAAATGGTTGCGACTATTTTTGTAACTGGTGCGTCTTCAATTATTTTTGTAGTTATTCCTTTTTTTGGAATTTCTTCAACTTCTTTTGATATTCTTTGTTCTTCCACGGAAAGTTCCGTTTCCAATTCTGTTAAGGCCTTTCCGACTTCTCCTGACAAACCACTGTATGATTCTCTTATTTTTTTAAAATCTCTCTCCGAAATAACATATATGCTAAATGGGAGTTGATGTTTAGAAGAAATAAAAGATACAGCATCTCTTGCTTCCATGTTATTGGGGTCAACAAAACCAACTTCCAGTGTTCCGTCCTGAATTCCTAAAGGAATAATTTTGTAATAATCAACAGATTTTTCTGGAATATATTTTAATGTTTCAAATGGTGCTGGAGTATTTTCAAGATTTTTAAATGGTACGCCAAAATATTCTCCTTTGGCTTCAAGAATTTCTGACATTGTAATTCCTCTTTTTTGCAAAACCATCTCTACATCTCCATTTGATTCTTCTGCTTCCTTTTCTAGAAGAACTAAATCTTCCTTGTTTATGAGTTTTTTATTTAAAAGTATTTTAAAAAAATTTTGAAAGTTCATCCTGTAGTGAAAAATGACATCGCCCTAAGAGAGCATGTTTATTTTTATTGTTAATATTAATAAATTTTCTTTTATAATAAAATTATTCATTTCTAATATTTTTCTCTTTCTTAATGTCATTTTCTACTACGGGATTCATATTACTAAATCCTTTGAGTTTAAGAGCCCGGTTTAATTGATTGAGATAAAATACGTGAACCAACCCCTACTTCAATTCTAGGGAGGCAAAAGGATTTATTCTTCCAACTTCTTGAATTTTTATATCAATACTATAATCGTTTAAACTTTTAAAAACCGGTGAGTTAAATAATTTTTCATCCAACTTAATTGATTTCATTTCCAAAAGTAATGACAATAGATTTTTATCTACCTGCAATGTCGCGTTTGTTTGGTCTTCCACATAAAGAGCCGTTTCTGTGTCAATTGTATTGTTGTTTCTAAAAAAGAAAAAATGCAAAGCAAAAAGAATTACTATAGTTACTACGGCTACTATTATATTTTTGGTAAGTTTGTTATTCATGTATAAATTAAATTATGGATGAAAAATCTGACACTATTCTTGAAAACCTCTCCCAGAGGTTTTCAAGTTACTCCACCCAATATGTTTTTAGGCTGACTCTGTATTCATTAAAATCTGAATCTGACGCTTTAAACATTATTCTTGATATATCAACGACCCTAAGTTTGCTTTCTAGTTCTTCTATAAATTTAACGAAATTTTCATATGAAGAAGAAACCGTAAAACTTAGTGTTATTGTATAAAAATCTTTTGCAGTTGCTTCAACAACATTTTTTGACTTGTTATCATCACCACTTGAAATTGAAACATCTCTCAAATTCATCCCATACTTTGATGCAGTGTTGTCTATCTCTAAAATTAATCTCACATTATCAACATTATTTGGTAAAAGTTTTTCCAGCCTTTCTATATCACTTAAATTAAACGTATTGAATTTAGATAAAAGCGCGTCTCTAATTGTTTGAAGCTCTCGAGATTTATTTAAAGCTTCATCGTATTGAATTTCTTCCTTTTCTACATCTTTTACTTTCGTATAAAGAGGGTCAGTAAAAGTAAAAAAGGTTGCCACTGCTATTATTATTAAAATTATTGGAATTAAAAACTTTGTCATATTACTTCTCTAAATTATTTTCATATAAAATCAAGGATTTATCTATAGCGGCAGAAAAATCAAATAGAACATTGCCTTTTGAATTTAATTTAAAACCTGAAAAAATTGGCTCTTGAACATATTTATTCCCAGCAAACATATCCGATTGAAGAGCAACGGATGAATAACTATCCGCCTCCCCTCTCATTGTGACAAAGAATGAGCCGTCCCCCCTTTGTGTAAACTCAAATTCATTGAATCTAACCGTTTTCAATGTGGTCTGTTCAAGCAACTTGAAAAAAGAAGAAACAGATATGTGTCCGTCTAAAACTTTCTGAGCAGAATTAATTCTCACATCTAGATTTGAGAGCTGTTCAATTAGTGCCGGTTCAAAAGACCCCTTTGCTCTTTCAAGAGAGTCTATTTTATCTTTTATTGCTTTCGCCTTATATTCAGAAAGAAAGTATACTCCTCCGGCTAAAACTAGAGAGACTATAAAAATTATTATTGATACTAACAAAAATAAGCTAACTTTGCTAGATTTTTTGTTAGCCTCAAAAGAGGTCGTCATCTGCCCCCTCGGTATAAAAGATGTTTTTCCATCCATAACTATATAAATTATATTACAAACAAAAAATAAAAACTATAGGAATGTTAATATGTTTTTTATCCGCGCTTGCCCTGTTAAATAATTCGCTCTTAGCGAATTCCTGCCTCGTAGGATTTAACGGGGTGAATCTTCATTTTTAGTCTGCGTCTATATCGTTTCTTCCAACTTCCTCAAAGCGACTCCAACTGCAATAGCAAATTCCGGTCCGGCTTTTTTCAAAATTTCTTCAAGAAATGCTGGCGCTTCAACTTTTTTAAATGGGTTTGCTAATTCAATTTCTATTTTGAATTTTTCCGATGTCCTATCTACTATATTCTTAAGCAAAACTCCTCCTCCGCTTAATACAATCTTTGATATACTCTTATTATACTTGGTCTGATAATCTGTTATGACTCTTTCAACTTCTGAATATATATATTCAAGTATTGCAGACGTACTTTCTGAAAATCCATTCTCATCGTCTTCTTTTTTCCCAGCAAGGCCGGAAACTCTTTTTGAATCTTCAGCCTCGTCAAAAGATATTCCTAAAGATTTTGACAAAGCGAGGGTTAAATCTTGAGAACCCCTGTTTACTATGTGCGACGTTTTTATTACACCTTCCTCAACTATATATAATTTCGTTGTACTAACTCCAAAATCAAAAATCATAACTGGTTTTATTCCCCTACTTAAGACTGACCTCGTTGTTGAAAAAAGTTCTATTTCAAAAAACGAGCTTTCAAGATTATTTTGAGATAAAACATTTTGATACATATTTATTATCTCCTTATGTATTGCAACAAGCATAACTTCTATCTCTTTTGGTTTTGAGGCTCCATCATCTTCAGAATAACTTTCTTCGTTTGGTATAACGTTCCAATCCAAAAGAACCTCCGTCATCGGAACTGGTACATATTTTCTGGCTTCAATTGGTATTATATCTTTCAACTGCTTTTCGCTTGCAGCTGGCACTTTAATTACCTTTAATAAACTTGAACTTAAAGGAACCGCTACCCCACATTCTTTTGCGGTAATTTTTGATTCTCTTATTAAGTCTCCTAGGGCTTCAGATATTTTTTCTGTTGATAATTTTGTGGCTCTTCCACTTTCTACTCCGGCATATGGACCTAAAGATATTTCTCCGTATGTTTCAAGAATGGCTTTTCCTCTCTTTCTCCTTAATTGAACGGCTTTAATGGTAGAAGAGCTTATATCTATCCCCAAGACACTTTTTTCTTTCTTAACAAAATAGTCCTTTACTGACCTTATTAAATTTTGAAAAAATTCATTCATTTTTTTATATATTGTTATAATTATAGCAAGAAATCAACCCCATTAGAAGTTCATTGGGAATAAAAAATTATTTACAATACTATAAACGAATTCGCCTACGGCTTTATTTATTCTTAAATCGCGTTTAGTATTAAACTTCTAACCTGCCTGCGGTAGGCAGGCGGGGCAAGTAAAACTAAAAAGCAATAAAACAATAAAATAACCATGAAAAAAATAATTAATATAATTTTAGACATTTTGTTCCCTTTTTCTGAAAAAAGAAGAAGAGTTGAATCTTTGACTGCCGAAGAGGTTTTTAGAAAAT
>Ga0265292_1002883_pt1 | contig 11237 bp, 9 predicted proteins | sample Munlanlewell296A_FD_189080 | JGI IMG/M metagenome (GOLD analysis project Ga0265292, IMG submission 189080) | Leachate microbial communities from a municipal landfill in Southern Ontario, Canada - Leachate well 296A | ecosystem: Engineered > Solid waste > Landfill > Unclassified | place: Canada...
TCAAACAAAAAGAAGCGGTAGACACGATTGAGGGCCCAGTAATGGTTATTGCTGGCCCCGGTACCGGCAAAACAACTATCTTAACTTTGCGAATTGCTAATATTTTGAAGGAGACGGATACTCAGCCAGAAAACATTTTGGCACTGACTTTTACTAATTCCGGAGTTAGTGCAATTAGAAAGAAACTTATTGAATATATTGGAGATGGCGCATACCGTATAAATATATTTACATTTCATGCATTTGCTGAAAACATTATAAAGGAATTTTCTTTTTATTTTAAGGATTTAGAGTTCTCAAAAGTCATTGGTGATTTAGAAAAAGTTGAGATTATTGAAGAAATTTTGAAAAAAGGAAAATTTACAGAAATAGTTTCTAAAAATGACTTATTTGGCTCATTGTCTCAAATAAAAAGTGCAATTGACTCCATTAAACAGGAGGGTCTTAGCCCAGAAGAGTTTAAAAATAGAATCCCGCAATGGGAAAAAGAGCTCTTGTCATCTGACGACCTCATCTACAAAAAGAAGTTTGGGTCATATAATGCAGGTGATATTAAACCTGCTGAAAAAGAAAAAGTTGATAAAAAAATTGCTAAAGCTAAGGAAATCTATAAAGTCTTTAAAGAGTACCAAATTGAAATCAAAGAAAAGGGGTTTTATGATTTTAGTGATATGATTTTAAATGTTCTACATGAACTTGAAAAAAATAAAAATCTAAAATTAGATCTACAAGAACAATATCAGTATCTCCTGATAGATGAACACCAAGACACTAACGATGGTCAAAACCATCTTATAGAGCTTTTAACTGACGCAGATCATTTGAATGGAAAACCAAACCTATTTACGGTTGGAGATGAGAAACAGTCTATATACAGATTTCAGGGTGCAAGCGAAAAAACTTTTAGACATTTTAATCAAATATATAAAGATGTGGATATTATTAAGCTAAAAGACAACTATCGTTCCACCCAAAATATCTTGGACTCTTCACACAGTCTGATAGTCCATACAGCTAGTGAATCAGTAAAACTTAAAGCATTTAAAAAATATAAGAAAAAAATTAAATTTCTTGAATTTTCAAATTATAAATTCGAACTCCTATATTTAGCCAATGATATAAAAAACAAAATTGAAAAGGATAAAGTAAATCCTAAAGAAATAGCAGTGATTTACCGCTCAAACAGGCAAGTAGAAGATGTCAAAGATATTTTTAGTCTTAAAAATATTCCTTTTACCATTGTCTCAAAAGAATACCTGCTTGAGGATACAAATATAAATAACTTAATTTATATACTCAAAACCATATATAACCCAAAAGACAACTCTAATTTGGCCAGGTCACTTTTGGTAAATTTCCTCAATATTGATTCATATAAGGTTGCCGATATATTTCAAAAGTTTGCCAAAGAAAACCGAAATGGAGGCAGGGCTTTACTTGATTTTCTGACAGGTGACGAAACATTTAAAGATTACCTTAGTAAAATAAAGGCGCTAAGGACCAAATCGGCTAATACAAATTTTGATGTTTTCTTTAAGGAATTTTTAAATGATATTGGTTTTATAGATTATATGTTGAAGAGCCCCGATAGCCAACATCAGCTTATAGTAATTGATAAACTTTTTGATGAAATAAAAAGACAGATTCAAAATAAAAAAGGCTATGCACTGGAACATTTTGTTAAATTTATTGATGCTTACAAAAAATATAACCTAGATATTCCAACAAATGACCCTGAGGTGACCCCCGGAGTACAATTTATGACAGCTCACAAATCAAAAGGCCTTGAATTCAAAAATGTTTATATCATAGGAGCTACACGAAAAAATTGGGAAAAGAGTCGAGGATTTGGAAAAATTGCTTTACCAATAGAAGATTACAAAGGTGACACCCATGATGAAAGAAGATTATTTTATGTTTCTATGACTAGGGCCAAAGATGAACTTTGTATCACAAGCTCACTTTCCGATTGGGAAGGCAAAGAGCAAGATAAAAGCCAGTTTATGACTGAAATCAATCCTAGCTTAGTTGAAAGTATTTACACTCCTAAATTTGAAAAAGAGAACCTTGCTAATTTGGCTCTTTTTGTCGCCAAAACATGTTCAAATAAAAGTTTATTTGATAAGGATTATTTAAAAAAATTATTTTTGGACAAAGATTTAAATGTAACCGCTCTCAATAATTATTTGGAATGCCCAAACAAATACCTCTTTAGAAACCTCTTAAAACTCCCGGACACAAAAAGTCCAAATCTTATATTCGGAGATTTGATTCACGACAGTTTAGAAAAGTTTTTTGAAGAAAGTAAAAATACACAAAAAATTGGTAGCAAAAAAGAACTTTCCAGACATTTTAAAAATCTAATAAACCAATCTGAATTTGTTGGTGTTGAATTTAAAAGATATTTAGAAAGAGGTGAAAAAGCTCTAAGCGAATACTATAACCATTACAAAAAAAGCTGGACCACACAAATAGAAAATGAAAAATACTTAAAAAGAGACTTCAAACTCGACAACGGAGAAATAATAAATTTGAGCGGTCGTCTGGATAAAGTAGAATTTTTGGATGGAGGGGTGGAGGGTAAAATAAATATCATTGACTACAAAACCGGCAAACCTTTTAGTGATAAAACAAAAAAGAACGAGAAAGACGACCTCAAGAGACAGTTAATTTTTTATTATATTCTTTATGAAAATTTTGCTGAAGGCAGGTTTCATATCAATAAAGCAGTTTTAGACTTCATTGAAAAAAACAAACGAGGTGAATTTGAACAATACACAGTAGATATATCAAGGAGTGAAATCAAAGAAGTAGAAAAAGAAATAAACAATATGGTAGCAGAAATTACCAGTGGAAAATTCCTCAACAAAGGCTGCAACAAAAAAGATTGTGAGTATTGCAACTACCGAAAAACAGTATTAGGAATTTAGAATCAAATCTATAACCTGTTTGACTTGAGCATAAGGGTAAGCGCCCTTGATTGGGTAATATTCATTCTTTTTGGTATCAACAATCAAGCTATATGGAGTACCACCAGCATCTAACTCCTGAGCATTTTGCATATCAGCCTTAACTCTTGCATCAAATTCTCCACCCCCCAAACACGTGTTAAATGCAACAGAAGAAAGTCCAACTTGTGTAGCAATACTGGTGAGCTCTTTTGGATCAAGACCATCATTTGAAGGAGTAACTTCATACAGCCTATTTATATATTCCCAAAATTTACTATTGCCTCCAAGCTGGCTGGCGCACTCGGTCGCCACAGCCTCCTTAAATGCCTTGGAGTGAAGCTCTGCGATAGGGAAATGTCTGTAAACCCAAGCCACCTGCCCGTCCTTACCATATTCCTGCATTATAGAATTCATAGTGTTATGAAATACCTTACAATATGGGCATTCAGTATCGGAATATTCAACTACTAAAATTCTGGCTTTTGAACTACCGAGAATGTGATCGTTAGCATCAATAGGGCGTAGAATATCACCCAGGTTCTGAGATGCGATTTGCTGTTTTTGAGTAGTGGTAGGATTTTCTTTAGTAATTCTGCCGTTCATATAAATACCGCCAGCAATCAGAAGCCCAGCGATAATTATCGAGATTGGCAATGACAACTTTTCACTCATACCTTTTTTATTTTCTTCCATATTGTTTGATTATTTTTAATAGCTAAATTATATCATATTATTAGTTTAAAATGGTAAAGTATGGTTGATGGGGGAAGATTCAAGGGGAGTTTCCCAGTTAGAAGTATTTAGTTTAATTTCATTTAAATTTGGGCCTTCTTTAAAGATTAGTTTGTTGTTTTTCAGTGCATATTCGTAGACATCTTTAGTAATCCGGACATCATCAAGACAATATTTTTTGACTTTTTCCACTTCACCGTCTCGCCACCATTTGATGGCGTCTAATCCGTGGCCGCTTTTGTTTGTCCCGAGAGTGCCTTCGGCGATTTGGTCGAGCTTCATCCTTCGGCCGGCTACTTTTTGCATTTCTTTTAAAATATCCAAACTTTTTATCTTAAAAAGATCACCCGAGTAATATTTGTTTAAAAGAGGAATATCAAAATGGTCACCATTGAAAGTAATGAACATATCGGTATTTTCAATAATCGGCCAAAGTTTATTAAATTCTTCCACTAAAAAAGTGCTGTATTTATCGTTTTCATATTCATAAATACCAACCACTGAAATGGATAAATCAACCGGATCATTTGAACCGACTTCTTGAAAAATATTGGAGGTTTCTATATCAAAAACAAGTTTTTTCATAGTTAATTTTTTTAAAAATGTTTGATGAAATGCCTTGCGAGCTTGACTGAAGCGAGCACGAGGAATTTTTCAGCAGAAAAATATCCGTGCATTTCAGCGAATATTTTTAAAAAAATTTATTACTTCCTCAACCGTGCCGGATTTTTCTTCTCGAGTTTCTGTATTTCTTATAACAAATTTTTGACTTTCCAATTCTGCCGAGCCAATAGTAATCACAAAAGGGATATGTCTCTTATCCAATGATTTGAGTTGGTCGGTTAATTTTCTACCAGAAACATCTACCGCCACATTTATTTTATTTTTTCTCAGTCTTTCAGCAATTTTACAAACCTCTTCTATATTTGTCTCAGGTGGCACACAGATATAAATATCGGTTGTAGAATTAATTTTTGGCAATAGCTGGTGAGTTTCCAAAAAATCCCGAATAGTAACATCGCCCATTCCAAAACCAAAAGCCGGTACTGATTGATTGGTAAAAGCGCCTACCAAATCATCATAACGCCCACCACCAAAAAGAGAACGAGGATTTTCTTTGTTGTTATCAAAAACCTCAAAAACAATACCAGTATAATAATCAAAACCACGGGTTAGAGTTGGACTAAAAATCAAATTGGAAACACCACGATGCCTGAGAGTTTCAATTGTTTTATTTAATGATTTGGCGGCATCACTTTCGGTCATCATTGTAAGCAGGCCTTCGCCAAAGTAAAGACTTTCCATTAATTCTTCTGTCTTTTTATCTCCAATCAATGCAACCAAAGAATGTCTAAAATCGTTCTCTGACATTTTTTCTTTTTTATCTATCAATCGGTAAACAAACTGCCTTTTATCTTCATCTATATCTATTTTCTTAAAAACATCATCCAATAAGGGACGGCTGTTTATTTTGATTTGAAAATCTTTTTGGTCAGCGCCAAATTCTTTCATAATATCAAATGCCATAGAGATAACCTCTATCTCAGCCAATATACTAGGAACACCAAACATATCAACATTTAACTGCCAATGTTCACGCAAGCGACCACGCTGAGGTTTTTCGTATCTAAATAGATTTGGGATAGAATACCATCTGATAGGGGGGGGCAATTCTTGAATTTTGCCAGCAATCATGCGGGCAACAGTTGGTGTCATTTCTGGACGCAATGCCACATCGCGATCACCTCTGTCTTTAAAAGAATAAATTTGTTCTCGGACGATTTCTTCACTAGTTTTTGATTGATAGAGTTGTAATGGCTCCAATACTGATGCGCCATATTCATCATAGCCCCAAGATCGCGCTACCTTGCTCATTACCCCAAAAATATAATCTTGCACCACTTGGTCCTGCGGATAAAAATCCCGCACTCCTTTATAACTCTCCGTTGATATTTTTTTGTCTCCTATACCAAACATCTTACTACTTATTATATGAGATTTATTAAAAAATAACAAATCAAAAACCGCATTATGCATATTGCATAAGCGGCATGTTTTGACTCCATAATTTATGGAAATCTGAGCTGTCTCGTTGCTATATAGAAATGCTAACGAAAACAGGTTAAAGAACAAAGCTTGCGAAGCCAGAGTTTAGCTCCACACGTACTTGAACATTTGGTGCTCGGTCAGTGTTTTAACAATTAGAAACGTACATCCGTTCGGACCGTACATAACCAATGTGATGACCGCACCACGCGAGGTGGTATACCTCACTGAGTTGTGGCGGTAAGTAATTCTCCCTGGTCGGGGACCAAATCGGTTCTCGTGAAAATGTTTTCGCAGTGCTTGATTATAAGTCCTGCGAATCAACTCCTCGATTTCCGAATTCTCAAGAAACACCGGCCATATCCGCACCATTCTATTAAGCTCTTTCTCGAGAAACTCAACATGGAATGGTTTGCTTGCACCCTTGCTCACGAGTGAGCAAAAATGAAGTAATATCTCAACTTCGCCACATCCTCTCAGGTCATAGAGAGGGATGACACTAACAAAACTTTCCGTCATCACCAGATCCTTTCTTTGCTGGGGTTGCCAGCTATAATCTACTTACATTATACACCCATTGGTTATTTTTGTCAAGTTGTTGTGGACCCCATAGGAGTCTATTGGAACCTAATTATAGACGAGTTGAGTCAGTGGAGCAAGGCGATGGATGTGGCCAAGTTTTTAAATTATACCCCCGCTTTTGCTTGATTGTGTGCTTTTTATCTATTTTGTTAGATAAGTTTCCAGTTCATCTGCTAATTCAGACACTAACTTTTTAGCATTTGATTCTTCGCAACTATTCAAAAAATCACGAATGGAGGCGATATATTTATCATTATTTACAAATTTTGGATAAAGGCCTTGCTGTCCAGCTTTATATATTTTGGCAAAGGACCTTAGGTGAGATGTGAAATCGGCCATCTTAATCATTTTTGCTTTAGGTGTTATTGATTTTAATTTTTCGTAAAATTGTATTCTCTGTTCGTGGTTGTAATTTTTAGGGTGAGAGACTTCTTCCACCAAATCTGCCACATCTTTGGAAAAAGTTTTTTCCAATTCTTCGTAAGTGGTGTCCGTATCCTCAAGAGTATCGTGGAGAATTGCTGCTGTAAGCAAATTTAAATCATCAACGCCAAATTCATCTTGAAGGATTTGGCAGACTTCCAAAAAGTGGTTTCCCGTTCCGGCCATTTCAAACTTTTTATGCGCGAATTCTTTGGCTAATTCAATTTTGTCTATATTGTTCATATTGAACTTATGTAATAAGCATATTTATAACACCATCAACTTTTTCATCAAAATTACTACTCATATCAAATAAAGGCATATTACACTCTTTAGCTTCAATTGCTGTTTTGTCTCCAAATATAGATACCATTTCTGCCACTTTGGCAAAAGTGCCCTCTTCCTTTGTGTGAGCAATAAGCCAATCTCCTGGTTCTGCATTTTTCTTCATCCCCGTCTCAATATCCAATATGTCTTTTTTATATAAAAAAGCCGGTCTAATGTCTTTTTGTACTTCTTTATCAAGTTGGGATAATAACTTTGGTTGTATTTGATAACCCTCAAGAATGAAATCCTGTTTATCATGTACGGCATATTCAATAAAGGCTTTTAAACCCGACCAGACCGTTTCGGCTTGTATCTCGTAGAATTTTACTATTTCACCGGGAGAATAATTTGAATATAGAAAATCATTGGATTTGTTTTGTTTACGGATGTTGCTCAAAGGAAATTTATTCGCTCGTTCTTCCTCTGAAATATACTGAGATACCGCCGATGCCAGATAATCAGCCGGAAACCAAGGAATATGCGACTTTGTGGCTAATTTCTTTGCGACAGTTGTTTTACCACAACGAGGTGATCCGCCGATAAGATAAATCATTTAGAAAATCTATTTTTAACTCTTAAACAATTTCGCCAAACTCTTTTTTAATCCACTTGGGATAATCACCGTTTAAGATAGTTTCTTTATCTGCCCATTGAAAATTAGTGTGTTCCCCGCTTAATTTAATTTCACCACTAATATAATTGGCCATAAAAGTTATGCCGACTAAATGCAGATCATCTTTTACTAAACCCCAAACCCGAGAAGGCTTTAAAACTTCAATTATTATTCCCAACTCCTCTTCTACTTCTCTTTTCAAACCCGCTTCGATTTCCTCTCCAAATTTTAATCTACCGCCCGGAATATCTATTTCGTTGGGACTTATTTCTTCAGTATCACTCTTAAAAATGACTAAGAATTTATTGTCTTTATTTTTTATGATTGCCTTGGCGGCAACACCAAATTTTCTATCCATATTTTTTATTATTATTAATTAATATTTATCTAAGAATAATTGTACACAAATAACTGCTGTGAATCAAGTCTTTAGCCTGTTTATATTTTTTAAAATGTATAGACGGCTTTTCCTTTCCATAAAAGAACGGGCAAAAAGAATCAGGGAGACTCTTTCTGTTTTCAATTAGCCGTCTTCCATAACATCCACCCATACATTTTTTGGACACAATACATCCTTCACAGAAAGACGGGAGTATTTTTTTATCATGATTAAATTTTTTATAATTATCATTATTTTTAACATAAACACAAGCAAGTACTTCACCATCCGAATGAATTCTCAAAGAATTACCACACTTGGAACCATTAGACATTTCGTTCCAAACCAATGACAAAATTGGCTCAGAACAAGAAACGATTTCAAAATTTTCACTAATCGCCTTTATTGTTGTCCAGAATTGGCTATAAGAAGGAGTAAACTGATCCTTATTGACCGGCTTATACAAATTTATTCTTAAATTAACGTCATACTTATCTAATAATTTTTTAAATCCGGGAAAATAGTCAAAATTATTAGCCATCAAAACAGCAACTATCGAAACATTAATTTTAAACTTTTTACATCTTTTAATAGCTTTGGTTGCATCTGCAAATAAACCTTCTCGCCCTCTCCATTTATCATGCAAATCAGCTTTAGGAAAATCAATGGAAATATCAATGTCTTCAAATTTACTCAGAGTATCTTCTTTCATTTTGTTAATGGACAGTCCATTAGAAGTGATGGCCATCTTGATTTTTTTAGAATGAAAAAGATCAACAATTTCCTCGAATTGATTATTAAAAATACTTTCACCGGTGCCAAAATTTACAGATTCCAACTTTGGAAACACAGTCAAAACTTTACGGACATCATCTAAAGTAAAAGTTCTTCCTGCCATTTTTCTCGAGTAACAATGTTCACAATTAAGATTACATCTGTTGGTTAACCCAATACCGATTGTTTTTATGGAAGGATACTTATATTTTGTTTGAAAAATATTCATAATTGTTAATTATTGAATTAAATTGACAATCAATTTTCTTCCATTGGCGATCAGCAATTAACTTACGAAGATTCAGGTGATCTTTAATTGTTTTGTTATCATAATTTAATTTGATCATTTTAACAATATACTTGTAAGCCCCAATGTCTATTTTTCTCATTTGGAGATGTAATTTCAACAATACTGGTTCATCTTTTTTTAGAGTTATCCGCGGAGCAGTTAATGGATCGGAAATTTTATAAAAGAGATCCTTATTAAAAGAATTCCAATACCGCAAACAATCTAAAACTAACTGAACTTTTTTGTCTTTGATTTCATAGGTATAGTTGGGGAAATCCCTTCCAATAATCATGGCATCCTTAATCAGTTGTTTGGTTATTTCATCCCCCGCATGGACAAACAATGGTTTACTAATAATATCACTCATGCAGAACTTAGTTTTTTCTAGAAATTTAATATTTTCTTCCACCTCATCAAACGACATATATGGATCAAAACCAATAAATCCCATAAGTGTTATAATCTTAAGATTTTTTAGAATTTTCAAAGCATTTTTATTTTGCCTAACAGTCACTCCCTTTTTAAAAGTATTCAAAGCTCTCTGTACTCCAGACTCAGTGCCAACACTTACGGCATATAAGCCAGCCTTCTTTAGTTTTGCAAAAACTTTTCTATCGACATCATTTACTCTGCTGGAAATTCTAAATCTAATTTTTAATTTTCTCTTAATTATTTCATCAGCTATCTCCACGGCTCTTTTTCCGCTGTTCAAGCCGGGTCCAAAAAAAGAATCGTCAACAAATTTAAACATGGAAAAACCTAACTTCCCATTAAGATACTCCAACTCATCAACAATATTTTTAGTACTGCGGCCACGCCAACTTTTACCATTAGAAAGTTTATAAAGTGAATTAATACTACAAAAAGAACAATTACCATAACAACCACGACTGCCAGAAATTTCCACCAAAGAACCTAATTTAACAGCCATCTTTGTATTAGAACGATCAGGAAATGGTAATATATCCAAATTCTCAATCAAATTTCTCGAATCTGTAAAGACAATTTTTTCTCCATTCCGATAAGCCACTCCTTTTATGTTATTCAGATCCATTTTCTTAACCAAAGCAATTTTTTTCACAACCTCCAAAAAAGTAATTTCTCCTTCCCCCCTAACTATAAAATCAATATGTGGATGATCACGAAGCAAATCTTGAAAAGAAAAGGATGCCAAATGTCCTCCCCAACAAATAAAAATATCAGGTCTCAATTCTTTAACTCCCCTAGAAATATCTATCGCTTCTCTAAGTGAATCTATTGACGGTGATAGTCCCAAAATGACAACTTCTTTATCCTTTGCTATTTTATTAGTAATCGACTGGCATTTTAATTTTAATAAATAGCCATCAATAATATTGCTCTTAAAATTATTGAGTTCCAGAACACTCTTTAGATAGGCCAGCCCTAAATGTTCTTCTGGATTCCGGTAGGAATGTGAGGGGGGATTAACTAAGATTATTTTCATTGATTATTTTTTTTATTTGAACCACCAATTTATTAAATCTTTTGATAGCTGTTTTGTCATTAAATTTTAATAATTTATTATTCCATATTTTAACCTTACCGTCAACTATTACACCATAAACACCGTTGATTCTATGTAATAGATTGCTGGTGTGATCCCTCTTCTTTTTGATAATAACCAAATCTGCTTTTTTATTTTTTTCTATACTGCCAACAACGCTATCCAAACCCAGCACCTCAGCTGCTTTAATAGTAATTAAATCTAAACATTTTTGTCGAGAAATGTTCTGGTCTTTACTTTGTTTTTTTTGATAATATAAAAAACACCTTTGTGCTTCTTTTAAAACACTAAAGGTACCACTAGTGACTACTCCGTCTGTCGCTAAACAAGTTTTTATATTTTGTCCAATAACTGCTCTTAAATTTAAAACTTTGTCGGCCACCTTAATATTAGAAGACAAACATTGAACTATTGAAACTTTATATTTTTTAATTAACAATAAATCATTTTGACTAAGCCAATTACCGTGTATAAGAATTGTTTTTTTATTCAATAAATTATTTTTCTTTAGAAATTCAACTGAACTTAATCCGAATTTTTTATTGATCTCCTGCTCCTGATTTTTAGTTTCAGCTATATGTAATATTAATCTTGTA
>Ga0265292_1002884_pt1 | contig 11237 bp, 11 predicted proteins | sample Munlanlewell296A_FD_189080 | JGI IMG/M metagenome (GOLD analysis project Ga0265292, IMG submission 189080) | Leachate microbial communities from a municipal landfill in Southern Ontario, Canada - Leachate well 296A | ecosystem: Engineered > Solid waste > Landfill > Unclassified | place: Canada...
TAATACGGTTAGGGGATTGGGTAGTGTTTTTGCAACCCAAGTAGCATTGAAGAAAAATTTTTTTGCGACTGTCGCGGAACCGGTGGAAATGCTTTTGGGTTGCGAAGCCGCGATTATGCTGAAGCATGATACTATGGTTGTTTCGGAAGAGCGCTTCTTCCTCGCGGGGCAAAGAATTGAACATACTGCTGAATTGTTAAATTGCCTTTGCGAAACATTGTTAGCGCCGGCTATGAGGTTGGAAAGGGAGGAAAGGGTGGACTCTGGTGCCACAGTATTGCGTCATCCGGTGGATGAAATAGATTTTTGGCTGAATTTGGCCTCCAATGCCGAGAAACATTGGAGAAATGTTACCCAAGGCGCATTAGCGCGGGCAATGATATTTGGCGCGCGTATCCGTAGCGTTGACTTTTCCCGGGCGGAGGGAACGCCGGAAATGCATTTGAGTTTTACTTTAGTCAATTTGTCTGGTGTCAGGATTTTAGAAGCGCGTCATCTAGTAGCTTCGGGCAGGCACGTTAAAGAATTGCTAAAATTAGCTTAATTGCCGGGCTGCGGCCTTGATAACCCTCAGGTATATAAATCCGATCTACGCTATAATACCCCCATGTTTAATCAAGGCAGTGTGGTCAAATTAGAAATATCCGAAATCGCCGCCGGTGGGGCGGGCCTGGCCAAAAAAGACGGCTTTCCCGTTTTTGTGACAGGAGCGGCGGTTGGCGATGTTATTAAAGCGCGCATCACCTTTGCCAAAAAGGATTTTGCAGAAGCCAAAATTGAAGAAATTATTCAACCCTCGCCCGACCGCGTCCAGCCGCGCTGTAAACATTACCCTCAATGCGGCGGCTGTGCTCTCCAGCATGTACGCTACGATACGCAGATAAAATATAAGCAAAAAATTATCTGTGATACGCTGGGAAAAACGGCGGGCATTCAGCACGAGCTCATTCGTTCAATTTTGCCATCCCCTTCGCCCTGGTATTATCGCAATAAGGTTCAGTTGCCGCTTAAAAAATTGGGCCACGATATTTTAATGGGATATTACCAGGCGGGTACGCACCGGGTGGTGAATATGGAAGAATGTTTTGTGCAGGAAACGGAATTGACGCGGGTGGCGTTGGGCATAAAAAATATTATTCGCGAGCATGCAGTGGCGATTTACGATGAAGAAGAAAAAGTTGGCATTTTACGACATTTAATTGTGCGGGGAAGTAGTATTACCGGGGAAATTTTAGTTGGGTTTGTGATTAATGCCAAGAATCTGCCGTTTGAGAATGAGATTATCGCGGACATTAGAAAGCGGTTTCCGGCAGTGGTGGGAGTGTTAGCCAGCGCCAACCAGTCCGCGACCAATGTGATTTTAGGTGAAAAAAACAAGTTGCTCTGGGGCCGCGGCCATTATTTTGAGCAATTGGGTAGTTCGTTGCGCGGGGGCGAGGGTGGCGGCCAGTATAAATTCAAGGTTAGCTTTCCTTCGTTTTATCAAGTAAATAGTGCGCAGGTTGGCAACTTGTATGATTTAGTTTTGGAAATGGCGGCTTTGCGAAAAAGCGATGTGGTTTTAGATGCGTACGCGGGGGTGGGGACCATTGCCGCGTATCTGGCGCCGCATTGTGAAACTGTGTACGGCATTGAAGAAATGCCGGCGGCGTGCAAAGATGCCGAAGAAAACATGCAGCTGAATAATATTGAAAATGTCCGTTATGGGCAGGGATTAGTTGAAGATATTCTGCCGGAATTTTTAAAGATGGACGTGCACCCGAATATTGTAGTGCTGGATCCGCCGCGCGCCGGGTGTACAGAAATGGCAATCCAATGGATTTTAAAATTTAAGCCCAAAAAAATTATTTATGTTTCCTGCGCGCCGGCGACCTTGGCGCGCGACCTCAAGAAAATCATCGCCGCCGGGTATAAATTGAAAGCCGTCCAGCCAATCGATATGTTTCCCCATACGCCGCATATTGAGAGTGTGAGTTGTTTAACTCGATAAAATATTTTCTCTAAAATGTGAAATTTTCCGCTTCAACAGCCGACAAACAAGTGAATATAGGTGCGTTAAAAGGAGATAATTAACATGCGATTAGTGCGATTAGATAGAATCATACCTTTAGGAAAGATAAAAATTCCAACACGAAAAATAGGCTATCCGCAGACAATTATGTTTTCACGCTTTTTGGGAATACAACGCAGCCTCACCTGGGATTTATTCGGGAAAAGAGCTAGGCTAAAAAGATTGGTCTCAGAATTAATTGTTTCTTCTCCTGACTTGATGAGAGAATATCATGAAGCAGGAAGAGTCGTCGTTGAGGGCATTACTTTACATGAAGAGGAAATTTGGCGAGGGGAAAAAGCTGGGCCCTGGACGTCCGATCCAGATTTACAAAAGGATAGATTTTATACTATACCGGCGCGTAAAGCGGTCTCTATCGATGGGGTTAGAATCGCAGGGCGAGAATACAAATTTGCAGAAGCGGATCGCATTAGATTATTTGTAGAGGATTTTGAGATTAGAGAAGATGATACCGGTTTTGTCGGCCCCCATGGTCAGCCGACAGATACAGATTAATATATATTTTCTTCTTCAACCGCTGCCGCTTTTTTGTTACAATACCATCAAATGCGTAAATTTTTATCGATCATCATTTCCGCCGCACTAATCACTTTGTTTTGTTGCTCCCTGGCCGCCGCTTACATGGCCAGCGTTAAGACCGAAGGCACAAAGTTATATTTGACTCCGGAAATAGATGAGATGGCAGAAATTTTTGATTTCCCAGCCAATTACCCCCTTAAAGTAATTGAAACCCGGGGTGAGTGGTCGCGGGTGGCGGATTATTTGAAACTCAAAGGTTGGGTGCAAACCTCCGCGCTATCTAGTGAGAGAATGTTGATTGTTACCCGCGCCAAAGTTATGTTGAGAGCCGGTCCCGGCACGGGCAATGCGATAGTTACTAAATTATACCAGGGCCAAATTTTGAAATACGTAGGTTGCCGGAAGAGTTGGTATAAAGTTAAAGTAGTGGATCCTCCCGACGGCGGCGATGGTTGGGTCAAGAGGACGCTGGTTTGGGGATAATGCATAACCGCAAAGAGTTTCATCAGTCAAAAAAGGATCCTCGCAAAAATAAAGATACCAGCTGGGATCGCGTTGCCAATTGGTACGACTCTCAAGTTGAAAGCGCTGCGGATTACCACGTTAAGCTCATTTTCCCCAACACGTTAAAATTGTTATTGCCCAAGCCCGGCGAAAAGATATTGGATATCGGGTGCGGGCAGGGAGCGTTTTGCCGCCTGATGGCGGATTGCGGAGCCAACGTGACCGGAATTGATGCCTCAACAAAATTGATAACTCTTGCCAATCAGCGCACTCCGCAAAAATTAAAAATCAATTATCTGGTAGGGGATGCGACGCGCCTCGACAAAATTCCCGACCACTATTTTGATGCCGCAGTTTCAATTTTGGCAATCCAAAATATGGATCCGATGGCGGCGGTGGTGGGTTCTGCCGCCCGGGTTTTAAAGCCCGGCGGGAAATTGCTGTTGGTGTTAAATCATCCCTGTTTTCGCATCCCGCGGCAAAGTGGGTGGGGGGTTGATGAAAAACGCAAATTGCGCTACCGCCGGATTGACCGCTACCTCTCACCGCTGCAAATCCCCATTAAAATGCACCCGGGAGCCGCGCCCGAAATCCACACCTGGACGTTTCACCATCCGTTGGGTGATTACTTTTCTGCGTTTAACCAAAGTGGTTTTGCGGTGACCCAACTTGAAGAGTGGGCCTCAAACCGCCAAAGCCAGCCCGGTAAATTTGCAAAACCAGAAAACCAATCCCGCGAAGAAATTCCATTATTTCTGGCAATTGTGGCGCAGAAAAATTCCTGATGATTTTTTTCCTAAACCTGATATAATTTCTTTTTCCCGCATTTTTTTGTTGCAGTGTGTTTATTTTATAATTTTGAAAGGAGAAAAAAATGACTGAAGCTTCAATTATTCTGCCGGCCCTGCGTCCCATCGAGACCAATTTACTCTGGTTTGTGCTCGGTTCTGCTGTGATTGCCTTATTATATGGTATCTACCTGGCGTGGAAGGTCCTGCGTGCTCCGCAAGGGTCGCCCGAAATGGTCGCCGTGGCCAAGGCCATCCAGGAGGGTTCGGCCGCATATCTGGCGCGGCAGTTCAAAGTAATGGCAATTTTCATTGCTTTGATTTCCGTGGCCTTATACTTTTTGTATATTCCGGTTTTTCCCGCGGGCAGTGTTTTGCCGCTGGGGATTGCCATTGCATTTTTGCTGGGGTCCTGCGCTTCGGCCGGGGCGGGCTATGTGGGCATGAGCTTGGCGGTTCGGGCCAACGTGCGCGTGGCCAATGCGGCGCTCTCCAGCTTTAAAAAAGCCCTTGAGATTGCGTTTCAAGCCGGGACGGTTTCGGGTATGTTTACGGTTGGCCTGGGACTTTTAGGCGCCACCCTAATTTTTATGGTGTTTAAGGAAAATGCCATGAAGGTTTTGGTGGGGTTTGGTTTTGGCGGATGTTTGGTGGCGTTGTTTATGCGTATTGGCGGCGGTATTTATACCAAAGCGGCGGATGTTGGTGCCGACCTGGTGGGAAAAATTGAACAAAATATCCCGGAAGACGATCCGCGCAACGCGGCCGTTATTGCCGATAACGTGGGAGACAACGTGGGTGACTGCGCGGGTATGGCGGCCGATGTTTTTGAAAGTTATGAAGTTACTTTGGTAGCGGCCATCATTTTGGGTGCGGCAACTTTGATGGATAAAAGTTTCCAGGCCGCGTACGGCGCGCTGGCGTCACTGATGGCATTAAAACTGATTATGTACCCGTTGCTGGTGAGGGCGGTGGGCGTGTTTGCCTCCATCCTGGGCACCTGGGCGGTGCGCGGCAAAGACACCAAAGAAAACGAAGAAATCGGCGACCCGATGAAACCCATCAATTTTGGTTTCTGGGTCGCGGCCATTTCGTCTATCGTGGGTTTTGTGACGATCAATTATTTTTATCTCAAAGATCCCAATACCGGCTTGCCGGATTGGCGTTTTTCGATGGCGACATTTACCGGTATTGTTTTGGCAATCATTATTGAAATGCTGACTAACTATTTTGCGCACACTTCGCACAAACCGGTCCGGCAAACTTCCCATGCTTCACGCACCGGAGCCGCTACCATGATTTTAACCGGGTTTGGCTTGGCGCAGGAGTCATCTTTCTGGTCCATTCTAGCGATTGCGGCCACCATCTGTGCTTCGATGATGGTCTTTGGCGGCAACGTCGCGCTTTCTGCCTACGGCATTGCTTTGGCGGGTCTGGGTCTTTTGACCACTACCGGTTTTATTCTGGCCATGGACACTTACGGGCCAATTTCCGATAACGCTAACGGCATTTTTGAAATGTCTGGGACGTACCGCGGCAAAGGCAGCCGTGCCGAACAAATTGTTACCAAGCTGGATGCAGTGGGCAACACCACCAAGGCGTTGACCAAGGGTTTTGCCATTGCCACGGCGGTAATTGCGGCTATCGCACTGTTTAAATCGTTTGTTGAAGAAGGCGGCCTGACGGCTACCGGCATCCAAATCAACGTGCCCGAAGTGTTTATCGGGTTGCTGTTGGGCGGCGGCGTGGCGTTCCTCTTTTCGGCGTTTTTGATCAAGGCGGTGGGTAAGGCGGCCATGCTGGTGGTGGAAGAAGTGCGCCGGCAATTTCGCGAAATTCCGGGAATCATGGAAGGCAAAAACAAACCCGAATATTTTAAGTGTGTGGATATTGTAACCACGGCTGCGCAAAAAGAATTGATTGGCCCGGCACTGCTGGCGGTTTTTTCGCCGGTAGCGGTGGCTTTCTCGTTTGGGGTGGCGGCGTTGGGTGGGTTTTTGGCCGGCGCCATATTGGTGGGACAGCTTTTAGCGGTGCTTTTGTCCAATGCCGGCGCCATTTGGGATAACGCCAAGAAAGCTATTGAGATGGGGCACTTAGGAGAAGAACATTGTAAGGGTAGTGACTGCCACAAGGCGGCGGTTATTGGTGATACCGTGGGAGATCCGTTTAAAGATACGGCCGGACCGGCACTGAACCCGTTGATCAAAGTCATGAACCTGGTGGCTATCTTAATTGCGCCGCTGGTGCTCAAAGATTACCCGATCGCAATTCGAGCCACAATTGTCTCGGTTAGTTTGGCGTTGATCCTTTTGGGCATCATGCTGAATAAACGGGGGTCGTTTGAAGGTTAGTCGACCACTCTATAATCTGTAGTTAGCAGATGAAAAATCCGCTGCAACCCGTGGAATATTTTTTGGTAGCGATATAGTTGTTGCTGTTTTTTAGGAGAGAGATTGATTCTTCTTTCCCCGTTGGTATGCCGCCGCGTGTTCCGTTGGCACCTTTCTTTAAAAGGAGCATCTAAAAACAGCTTTAAGTTAACTTGTGATGCTAAGCGCGAATATGTCAGAATTTCTGTGCCTTCAAAAATATAAATTTGTCCAGGGCGGGGCGTAACTCTTTCAAAAATTCCCCTGGTTGCAACATCTACAAAAACTTCTTCTGGTAACACCTTGCGCCTTTGCTGAATGGATAATTCTTCTGCCAACAATGGGACAGGACAAAATCTTCTGGTTTCAATAAGTACGGTTTGTTGGAGATCAAGTCTTCCATAATATTCGGATCGGCGCAAAGACCCGGTATAATCAAATAATGGCTTCATTATTGCTTTTCCATAAAACAAGGATTCGACGTCAGCACTAAAACGCTGAACATCGAAAGTACTGCGTAAAACTTTTACGTGACAAGGAGAAACCGCTAGTAACCAATCGTCAGAATGAATGATTCGCGCATTGCTTGGGGTTTTTATCCCCCGTTGAAGCAAAAAGTCTACTGCTTGATGGCTGAAAAATGTTTTTCCTGCGCCCGAACAACCAACTACCGTTACCCAGGCTGGCTGGGGCAAATTGGGTTGCGCTACGGCTGCTATTTTAGCCAGCGCATCTTCTCTTGAGATGGGCACTGCAATTTTTCCGGATGAAGCAAGCTGTGCCCATACGGCAGACCGCGCCAGACGACTGGCGCGAATTATTTGCCCAGCTTGTTGCCTAATAGATAACTCAACCATATATTATTTTCGGTAGTTTTGATGAATAATTTCATTTTTTTTTGAAATAACCTGTCTTGAAATAGCTTGTATGTGGCAGCTGGAATAATGCGGGAACGATAAAGGAACCTTTCCCCCGCGAGTGTTGTCTAATATAATAGTTGAACATGCATAAACTATCTTTTGACGAAATCTATATCCACTACAAGGAGCAAGTTTGGGGTATGGTTTGTAAATACGTTTATATCCAGCACGACCGTGAAGACCTGTTCCAGGAAGTTTTTCTGGCGATTCATCGCGGTTTGGGAAGTTTTAAGGAAACTGCTGCGCTTGGCACCTGGATTTATAAGGTTACGGTAAATACGGCGCTTAACTTTTTAAAGAAACAGCGCCGCGGGCAAAGTTTGGCGCAGTGGTTAGGTCAGCTTAGGCTGGTGGAGGAGGTGGTCTTCCCGGAAAGTCCGGAAAGCCCCGACGCCGAATTTAAGCTATTGGCCAAACTTAATCCATTGCAGCAGATGGTTTTAATCTTAGCTGAAATTGAAGAGCGCGCATTAGCTGAAATCAGTGATTTATTAAAAATTCCGCTGGGAACTGTAAAATCAAACTTGTCCCGTGCCAAGGAAATTATCCGGAAGGAGTTGTTGCAAAATGGATAAATACCAGGAGCTGATCAATACCATAAAACATACCCGTGCCCCGGCCGATTATGACTCTATGTATGCCCGCCTGATGCAAAATATCCATCGATCGCCGCGCCCCGTTTGGCGGCTGGGGTGGGGAATGGCAGCCGCGTTTTTATGCTTGGGCCTGGTTTTTGGCTATGGGATTTTTTCTGGCAATGCGCCCGGCGCCAATAATTTAATGGCTTACATTAACGCCAATGGCGGCGGTTCTGAAAGTGTTGTAATGGAATATGTCCGGGCGGACTGATGGTCGGGCCAAGGATAAGGAAAATAAGAAGGAGGTAAAAATATGAGAAAGAGTTACAGGATGATTGGGGTTTGTGTCTTGGGTTTGATCGGTGTGTTGTTTTTGTCTGGGTTTAGTTTTCCGCCGGGTAAAATGGGCGGCAACCTGTGGAAGGGTGGCCATCCCAACCCTGAAAAAATTGCCGAAAAGTTAAGCGATGAACTAAAATTGACGCCCGAACAGCGCCAACTGTTTGCTACCGGCATCAAGGAGGTTGAGAAAAAAGCCAAAACCCGGATGCAGCAGGATCGGGAGCTATCCAAAAAAATGGAAAGTGAGTTGTCGCAAGACCGCCCTGATTTGGTTAAAATAAAAGGATACATTGATCAAATTAGTCGCAACCGCGCGGAGGTGCAGTTTATGCGCACGCAGTTTTTAGTCGAGTTCAGAAAAAACTTGTCGCCTGACCAGGTTGCAAAGTTAAAAGCCATGTTGGCTAAGGGACCGGGTAAAAGAGGACCAAGAGAAAAATAATGTTTTGTAAAAAGCAGTCGATTGTTTTCCGCCGGCAGTTGCAGTTGGCGCTAGGATTAAGCGCTTGGCTATGCTTTACGTGCGCCCTGCCTGCTTTTGCCATAACCTGGAGCGACATTTTAACCCGTGCCCCGCAGGTCAACCACGAGTTGAAAAGCTCCGCGTACCAAAAAGAATCCTACCAGTTTTCTTATTACCGTTCTTTCAGCGGGTACCTGCCCAATTTGTCGGCGTCGTTTTCCATGACGGGCACCGGGGCTACCACCCAGGCGGCGGCCACTACGTACCGGTGGGGGTTATCGGCCACGCAGAATTTGTTTACCGGCTTTGAAAACTTTTACAGCGTGCAATCCGCTTATGCCAACTTACAATATTATATTGCCGGCTTTGACAGTACTACGGCGGATGTTTATTACAACTTGAGGGAAGCGTTTGTCAATTTGGTGGCGGCGCAGGAAAGGGTGGCGCTCAACGAAAAAATATTGGAGCGGCGCCAGGAAAACCGCCGCATGATCAGCTTGCGCTACGACAGCGGACGCGAAGACATTGGCAATCTCATGCAAACCCAGGCCTCTGAAGGTGACGCAAAATATAATCTCTCGTCTGCTAAACGCGATTTAGTTCTGGCCAAACTAAAACTGGGCCAGCTTTTGGAAATGGAAGTGGATAGCGCCGCGGCGTCCCTTGAAGCCAAAAACGTTGCTTTGGTTGATTTTGACGCCCTGCTTGAGCAAACTCCCGATTACCGCAAGGCAAACTATACATTAGAGTTAGCGGATATTGCGCACAAGGCCACCATCAGCGGTTTTTTGCCATCGGTTTATTTGAGCGGCAATTACTCGCAAAGCGGCTCTTCCTGGCCGACAACCTCCGATAATTCAAGTGTGGCCCTGACGGTTTCGTATTCGTTTTTTCCCGGCGGCACCAACTTTATGGACCGTGCCATTTACGGCATAAAACTTGACCAGGCCCGCGAGGATTTTTCCCAAACCAAAAACGACTTGCGCTATGACCTTGAAAATAAATTTGAAAGTTTTCGCAATGCGACCGAATCCGTCGGCGCCAAAAAGTTTTCCCTGGCGGCCGCGGATGAGCGCGCCAAAATTGCCCGCGCCAAATATTTGAACGGTTTACTTTCGTATAACGATTGGGATATCATTGAAAATACGTTTATTAATGCCGAGAGTGCGCTTTTGACATCGCAACAAAGCTGGCTTTTGGCAGAAGCAGCTTGGTATAAGTCGTATGGAGGGTATATAAAATGAAAAATGAAAAATTAAAAATGACAAATGATGGTGTGCCTACAGCGCATTATAATAATTTCGCGAAGCAGCACTTCCATTTGACATTTGTTGTTGGATTTTTGTCGTTGATTTTTCTGGCGCTGGGGTTAGTGGGTTGTGTTGGTGGCGGCAATAAAACCGAAGTTGAGCGGGTAAAAGTTACCCGCGGTAATCTTTTGGCCTCGCTTTCTTCTACCGGGACAGTGGTGCCGCGCAACCGCCTGGAAATTAAACCACAGGTATCCGGGCGCGTTGAAGAAATGTTGATGGAGGAGGGGCAAAAAGTTAAGAAGGGTCAAATTTTGGCCTATTTAAGCTCAACCGAGCGGGCCACGCTGCTGGATGCGGCGCGCGCCAAGGGCAAAGATGAACTGGAACATTGGCAGGAAGTTTACCGCCCGGCGCCGGTGATTGCTCCTTTGGACGGGTTTATTATCCAGCGGACAGTGGAACCGGGGCAATCGGTACAAGCGACGGATGTTTTGTTGGTGATGGCAGATTATTTAATTGTGCGCGCCGAAGTTGACGAGAGTGATATTGGCCAAATTAGGCTGGGGCAAAAAGCCGAGATTGTTTTGGATCCTTATCCAGTTCAAAAGTTTAGCGGCAAAGTTTCCCACATTGATTACGAATCAACGGTGGTTAATAACGTAACGGTTTATGAGGTAGATATTCGGATGGAAGGGAATGCGTCGGTCTTCCGCTCGGGCATGAGCGCTACCGTAAACTTTTTGCTGGAGCAAAAAGAAAATGTTTTATTATTGCCGGCACAGGCCGTTAAATCGTCGCGCGGCGCCAGCTATGTTTTTATCTGGAAAAACGGGGAAAAATATCCCAAAACTGTCCAGGTCGAGATCGGCCTGGAAACCAGCGAAAAGGTTGAGATTGTTTCAGGGGTAAACGCGGGGGATGAGGTCATTATCCCAACCAAGGCAATGGTAAAACAATATCTAGAATCTTCCCATCGGGTGGGCCCGCCCAACTTTTTCCAGCGCCAAAAATAACATGTCGTTAATTGAACTGCAAAGTATTTCAAAAATTTATGCCGCCAAAGGCGCGGTACCGGTCAAAGCGTTGGATAACGTGTCGCTGAAGATTGAGGCCGGCGAGTTTTTGGCGATTATGGGCGCGTCGGGATCGGGTAAATCCACCCTGCTGGCGGTTTTGGGCCTGCTGGACCAAGCCGACCAGGGCGATTATTTTTTACTGGGCAAAAATATCGCGCGCTTGCCCGAAAATAACTATGCCATCCTGCGCAACCGCTTTTTTGGGTTTGTTTTTCAGTCGTTTAATTTGTTGCCCAAGTTAAACGTCCTGGAAAACACGCTTTTACCATTTATTTATGATGACGGCGTTTCCCCGGCCGATCACACACGCGCGCTCGACTTATTGAAAAAAATTGGTTTGGAAAACAGATT
>Ga0265292_1002885_pt1 | contig 11235 bp, 12 predicted proteins | sample Munlanlewell296A_FD_189080 | JGI IMG/M metagenome (GOLD analysis project Ga0265292, IMG submission 189080) | Leachate microbial communities from a municipal landfill in Southern Ontario, Canada - Leachate well 296A | ecosystem: Engineered > Solid waste > Landfill > Unclassified | place: Canada...
AAATAAAACCAATAGTAAGACAAATGGAAAGAGAAAGACAAAGAATAATGACAGAAATGGAAAACAAAGATTTAACAAAGGTTCAATATGAAGGATTGGGAAGAGTATTTGATGCAATGACAAAAAATATACAATTACTTTCAGGAGGAGTAACAGAGAGAAGTAAAATATCAATAGAAATATCAAAAGAAATAGCTGATAAAAACAATGTATCTTAATGTATTTACATCCCACACAATCAATAGTAGCTAAAGACTTACATCGTTTTAGAGTTTTAAGATGTGGAAGAAGATGGGGAAAAACGATGTTAATTAGTGAAGAAATAAAAGGTTTAGTTCTATCAGGAGAAAAAAAGATAGCTTATATAGCTAACAACTATCAACAAGCTCGTGATATTATATGGGAAATTTTAAAAAGAGAATTAAACCCTATTATAATTGATAAGAATGAAGCAAGATTAGAGATTTTAGTAAGAACATTAAATGGGAAACAAAGCCAGATAGTATTAAGAGGATGGGAAAGTATTGAAAATTTAAGAGGACAAGCATTTCACTTTTTAGCGATAGATGAGGTGGCAATGATGAGTAATTTTTGGGTTGGTTGGCAGGAAGTATTAAGACCAACACTTACAGATTACAAAGGAACAGCCATATTCACTTCTACACCTAAGGGATATAATCACTTTTATGATTTATGTAATTTAGAACTTACAGACAATAATTTTAAAACTTTTCACTTTACATCTTATGAAAATCCACACTTACCAAAAGATGAAATAGATGATGCAAAAAGAACATTGCCAGAAGAACGATTTGAACAAGAGTATATGGCAAGTTTTGAAAAGACGGCAGGACTTGTTTATAAAGAATTTGATAGAGGAAGACATTTGTATGACTTTTTACCAAGTCCACCATTAGATAAAAAATATACAAAAATAGGAGCTGTTGATTTTGGGTATAGAAATCCTGCCGCAGTTTTGGATATAAGATTTAGTGATGAGATGATATATGTTGAGAATGAGTGGTATAAAATGGAAAGAACAGAGGCGCAAATTGCTGAATATGTGGCAGGAAACAAGTTTGATGCAGTATATCCCGACCCAGAAAGTCCCTCTGCTATTGAGGAATTAAGACGAAAAGGCATAAATGTAAGAGAAGTGGTTAAGGGCAAAGATAGTATAAAGTCAGGCATTCAAAAGATAAGAGAATTATTAATTTCAGGTAAAATAAGAATTAACAAACAATGTGTCAATTTGATTAGTGAGTTTGAAACTTACGCGCACGATGATAATGTGGATGATAAGAATAAACCAGAAAATCCAATTAAATCAAATGACCACGCCTTAGATGCTTTAAGATATTTTGTTCTTATGATGGATGTAGGACAATCACAACTAAAACAATTTAGACCAAAGTGGTAAAAAGTTATTCACACTTGATTTTAAGAGTGAAGTATAGTATAATAGGAAAAAATAATTAAACTTACGGAACATTAAGTGTCAAAAATGATTGGCACATTATCTAAAAATAAAAAGGAAAACATAGTTTCAGCTTATATGCCTTCTTTAGAGGTTCTTGAGCTTATTAAAAATGTCAAAAAAGACTACGCTACTGGTGTAGGAATAATGCAAAAGTCTTACGAAGAGTTTAATGATAAGACCATTTCAGAACGAATGAATATTGACCAAAAGGCATTTAACTCTTATTCAGAGCCAAAATCTGCTGACCCAGACAGAAATTGGCAATGGACTGGTGTCAAACCAATTACACGCAATAAACTTATAAGTATAGCCGCTCACATTACAGCTAACATTCTTATCCCACAAGTATTCGCTCAAAATGATGCAGATGAAGAAGACAAAGAAGTAGGAGAGGTAATGCGTTCGCTTATTGAGTGGAACATACAAAACTCTGATTATGATATTACATTTTTGGGTGCTGTTATTTCTGCATTAGTAAATCCCGCCGTTATAGTTAGTGTAGAATTTGCGGAAGTAATGCAGGACATTAAGACCAAGAATGATGCGGGAGAAATAAGTGTGAAGGAAGTTGTTGATGAATTCTTTTCAGGATTACAAATGCACATAGTCCCTTGTGAAGAGTTGCTTATCAATAACATTTACGAGTATCACATACAAAGACAAAAATGCGTTATAAGAAGGAAGTATGTTGATTATGATGTAGTAAAAGGAAAATATGGAGACCATAACGATTTTGGACTTATTAAACAAGGTATAAGAACATTCTACTCAGAAGAAGAAGGAATGTTTTATGACAACAAAGATGAACAACATCCCACATTATGCGAGGAGGTTATTTACTATAATCGTAGAGAGGATATGGAAGTTCCTTTTGTTAATGGTATTTATCTGGGAAAGGGTGTAAAAGATAATCAATTCAAACATAGACGAATAATAAACTACGATAATGAAGTGATATTAGTTCCGATTTATCCCTTCGCAAAGAGTGGATATGAGCTAATAGATGAAAAGAGATTTTTTTACTACAAATCAGCGGCATTCAAACTTGCTCCAGAACAAGACCTTATAGATAAGATTTATAGAATGGTAATGGATGGAACATTTATGCAGACCATGCCTCCTATTGCTGGATTTGGCACAGGAGCAATAGATTCATCAGTTATGTATCCAGGAGCATTTACTCCATTTGCAAAAGACTCAAAGATAGAAAAAATAGATGCAGGGGCAAAACTTGACTGGGCTTATAAAGCGATAGAAACAATAGAAGACTCAATGTCAGAGAGTTCTCAAAGTGAAGTTCAAGGCGGAACACTCCCAGACCCTGCTCAAAAAGCCTACACAGTAGCAAAAGCAGAACAAAATGCTCAAATTCAATTAGGATTATTTGGCAAGATGATAGGCAGATTAGTAATTGATGTAGGATATTTAATGGCTGACATAATACTTAATCACCAGACCGTAGCTTCAATAGACGAAATAGGAACAATGAAATACAAAACATTTCTTCTTCCGAACCAGACAAAAGAAGGAAAACAAATAACTAAAAAGATGGTATTTACAGATGAGTTTATGGGAGTCAAAATGACAGAAGAGCAATTACTAAAAGAGAGTTTTAAACTTAAAAAGGAAGGAGGTGATTCTGAAATATACAAAATAAACCCCGACCTATTTAGTCGTTCAAAGTTTCTATTTTCAATTAATGCAGATGTTCAAATCAACAAATCAGATGCATTTGAGAAAGCGTGGAATCTGGAGGCATTAGACCGAGGAATAAATAATCCATTCATAAATCAGGAGAAATGGACAGAAGAACATCTTGTAAAAGTATTCCATAAGAGCGATTCAGAGAAATTTATGGCTAAAGAACAATTAGGAATGCCACAAAACAAGACATCAAAGTCAACACCAATCAATAAGTTAATGGAGTCAAAAGTCGGCTTATTAGGTTAAATTATTAAGATAATTAAAATAAAATGATAATTAAAGGTTATAATTTAGTATACGAGCCAAAAATAAGTAGGGTCTATGAAAAAGACCAAGCTGGTAAAGACGCTACAGAGGAACAGGTCTTAGCTTTCTATGACAAGTTTGGAGGGTTAATTTTGAAGGACGGAGTCAAGGTAGAAACTGGCAAGTTTTGGGCAGAATACACACAGAAATTAGCTTCAGCTCATAAGGTTAAAGTAGAGAAAGCCAAAAAAGAAGAGTTAGAGACAAAGGATTTAGAAATAGCAAAAGCGGTAGAAAAAGTAGTAAAAGTAAAAAGTAAAAAGTAATGGATAAATTTGTTGATAACCTCATAGACGAAACACAATTTCTTACATTCAACAAGAATGAGGTTTTTATTCGTGGCAAGAAGTTGGATAAAGACCAAATAAACGAGTTAAAGGATTCCGCTAAAGCATTTTATAATTCGCCTATTTGGAAGATTTTAGTTCAAGAGATTAGAAATGAATCAGTAAAAGCTCTTTACAACGCTAAAACAGATAAGGATTTAATAGCAGGTCAAACAATGATATTTAACCTTGAGATAATAGAAAATTTACTCAAGAAATTATTAACCTAATGGATTGAATATGAGGGTCTTAGCTTCGGCTATGTTCCAAGACCCTCATCTCCAGTCCGTTAGGAGGTTGAGTGAACCTAAATCACTCTTAAGAACCCTTGATAGCAGGTAGCTATAAAAAATATGGAACTTGAAAAAAAGGTGGAAGAAGATTCATCAGCCACCGATGAAAAAGAGGAAAAAGAAGAGGAACACAAAGAAGAAAAAGAAGAAAAAAAAGACGACTTTGATTATAAGTCAGAGTTTGAAAAGTTAAAAGGCAACAAAGAAAAGAAAGATTACGCTTGGAACAAACTTCATAAAGAAAACAAAGACCTCAAAGATAAACTCAAGGAACTGGGTGGGGAAGAGGTAAAAGAAGATGTCCGAGATATTATCAAAGAGGAGATTAGTGGTTTAAGAAGCGAGCTTTTAAGTAATAAGTCAGAAGTGGAAATTGCTAAACTTACTGACAATCAATTTGGCAGAGAATTGATTAAATTGAATTTAGAGCGATTTCCAGGAATGTCTATTGAAGAGGCTTGGTTTCTTGCCAACAGAGGCAGATTGGAAGGGCAAATGTCTGAATTGAAAAAGACAACCCTTTCAAAAGAGCGCAAAGGTTCTGGTTCAGGAGCAGGACAAAAAGACCAAAAGTCAACAGAACCTCAATTATCTCCCGATGATGTGGCAGTAATTCAAAGAATGGGGCTTAAGTGGGACGGAAACGCCTTCACAAAGCCAAAAGGTAGATTTGGTCTCAAATTAGAAGGAAACAAACTTGTTCAAATAAAGACATAGTCAAAGTTGATTATTAGTTAATCAATTAAAGACATGGCAGTACAAAAAGTATTTAAGGTTGTAGAAGACCCTGGAAGTGCCATCATAGCAAGAGTTGAAGACAGGACAACATCTTCAATGACTGCGGCAATAGCGAAAGGAGAACCTTTAAAGACAAGAACTGTAGCCAATAGTGCGGCAACAGACTTAATTCCAGTAGGAAATGGAGACCCTGAAATCGCTTAACTGTAGGCGCTAAGTTCTTTTAAAAATGATATAATAGATGTATGAAAAAAGGTTCAAAACATACACCAGAAACTCGGGCAAAACTTATTAAGATGTTAAATTCTTATAAGAATACTGATAAGTTTCGCAAATCCCACTTAGCTTCTTTGAAAGCTCAGAAAGGAACAAAACATAACAATACAGGTTGGACGAAAGAAGTAAGAGAAAGACATTCTAAACTATACAAAGGGAAACAACGACAAATAACAAAAGAAGTCAGAGAAAAAATAGGATTAGCACACAGAGGAAGTAAGAATGTTAATTGGAAAGGTGGCATTAGTTTCAAAAAACAAAGAGATAATCTGGATTACTATGAATGGCGACGAAGTATTTTTTATAGAGATAAATTTACTTGTCGTGTATGTTGCATAAGGAGCGGTTGTGGTAAGGCAGTTATATTAAATGCTCACCACATTGAACCCTTCAGAAGCGCAAAAGACTTGCGTTATGATATAGACAACGGAATTACACTTTGTAAGAAGTGCCACATAATAACACACTACAAAGAACATCTATTTGTCACCTTTTTTAAAGGAATTTTAGAAAATGGGCTTAATTCGGCGGAAACCTCGCAAGAGACAACACCGAGCCAGCAAGAGAGATTACGAAAGGCTCTCTGGGCGTGTGTGACGGTCAAGGGTGAATAAATATAATCCCTATAAATAGCCCAACCGAAAGGTATGACATGACCTGAACAGCATATAAGTTTAACAACGAAATTGCTGATGTGAGAAATAGAAAACTCACGATAACAAGATTGACAGACGATTTTATTGGAATTGCAAATGGTGCTTCAACAGAAGCCTCAGTAACAACTGAAGGTAAAGTTGAGGTTATTACTTGTAAAGGTTCAACATACATCAGAGGGAAAGCTACGACATTTGCAAATATAGACACACAGGCAGAAATTGATGTGTTGTTATTTGCTTGGGTGACATTTGATGTCACTGCATTAACAGGAACGAATGGAGACTTCACGGTTGATGAAGACGAAACATTAGACAGCAATGTCAATGGACTCCAAATTATGAGAGGCGACCCAGTATTAGGAACTTTAGATGTTAGAGTTCACTCACTAATTCTGGATGCCTATGTTGCTTAATAGATAACCTTATAAAATTATGAAATTAGACAAAGAAGTAGTACGCACAGAGCTTGATGAGGTTCTCTTTGAGGAATATGAAAGGGAGTCAGCTCCAGGCGAAATTCTCGCAACTGATAAACTTTTCGTAAAGCAAAAGGATATATCCAAAGGGTATGTAATATACGCTGAGAATATGGGTCCTGGAGCTTTTGAAAAGCATGTTCAGGAGCAAAATGTAAAAGAGTCAACTACAAAAGTTGGCAATAAAGTAACGAAGGAAATTGAAAACTGGAAGAACTCTTTACCCGTGGCGATTGAGTCTTATGAAGACGACCAACACGATGTTATCCAAGATAATGTTCGTGAAATGGGAATTAACGCAAGAATCACAAGGGATAAAGATGTAATTCAGACATTATATGGTGATGGATTTGATGGAACAACAACGCCAGATGGTGTTTATACTTGGTCAAATTCACACTTAAATCTAAATGGGGACACAATAGATAATCTGGAGACAGGAACACTAACTCCAGCAAATCTTGAGACGCTTGTTAAGTCGTTAAGACTACAAAAGAAACAAGATGGTTTGATAGGGGGACATAATCCAGCAGGATTAGCAGTCCCAGTAGCGTTATTCCCTGACGCGCAGGAAATAACAAAGTCGGAATTAGCGGCTCACACAGGTGAAAATCAACTTAACTATTTCTCGGCAATTTACCCAGGATTAGTAGTTGGCTCATCTGGCTTTCTTGACAGCACCTTTAACGACTATACCAATGCTAATACTTCACATTATTTGGTATCAAGAAATCACATGCTTACAAGAACAGTAAGATTGGGATTGACAACTGAATTGATACCTTATCAGTATGACGCAAAAGATAGATGGTTCTACAAGGCACGATATAGAGAGGTGCCTTCAGCTAAAGGTTGGCAGGGAGCAGTTGCTTCTTCTGGAACGGTCTAATTATTATCATTAACTAACACTAACTATGAGTAAAATTGAGAAAATTTTAATGTATGGACTACAAGTTGTAGTTCTCATACTACTTCTCATTGTTCTGGTTGGTGGTAATCAATCAGGCAATTTAGGAGGAACACGATTTCCGAGTGGTATAAGTGTGGACAGCACTTCACCATCAGCGGGAGAAGTTAGAGGAACTACTCTAACGATTACAGGAGCGCAAACCTTGACAGGGGCAACAACCCTTTCAAGCACACTTGGAGTTACTGGTGCTACAACATTGTCAAGCACATTAAGTGTAACAGGAGCAACAACACTTAAAGTTTTGACACAAGGTGGTTCAGTTCTTGCTACTACTACATCAACAACAGCAACAACATTTGCACTTGCTGATTTGTTGACTTATTCAGTATGGGAAGTTACACCAAATGTTGCAGACTTAACTTATACATTTCCAGCTTCTTCTACGCTGTCAACTTTGGTGCCGACAGCGGGAGATAGTAGGACTTGGACAATAGTTAATGCAACAACTACTGCAGGAATAGATGTTATTTTTGCGGCAGGAACAGGTTCAGCATTAAAGGGAGTTACAACAGTAGACGAAGCTTCGCATGGGACAATAACACTTGTTAGAAAAGCTAATAGTGACATAACAATCCTTACGAACTTTCCAATAGCAGATTAGTTCATCCATTCAACTTCTCAATTTTGGGAAGTTGGATTGGGTGAGCTTAAATTAAAAGATAACAATTAACGATTATGAACAAAATTATAGGAATAGGAATAGTAGTAATAGGACTTATTGTTTTATTGACTACTGGAACTATGCAACTTGGAGGAGTAGTTCAAAATACACCAACATATTCTAATGTTGCCACAAGTGGAATTATGTCATTTACAAGCAGTACTCAGATATTGGCAACAACATCAAGAAGGGCTTATGTTGTAATATGCAATACAACAGCAACTAATTCTGCTTACTTAAGTTTTAGAGGAGACATAGTGCCTGCAAGTGGATTACTGGATTATGAACTTGGAACAGGTGAATGTTATGAAATTGACAATGATAACCTTTATGTAGGAGCTATTAGAGCAACTTCATCAACAGGCACTATAAACTTAACAGTAACGGAGTTTAAAGATTAATGACAATTCAAACGCTAAAACAGGAACTTACAGGAATGTTACACGGAAGCACACTTAATAAAGTGCGAAACTTTTATGATTTATGTAAAAGGGCTTCTGGTAATATTTTACTAAAAATAGACCCCGCAGAAACGAGAAGAATTGCCAATCTTACAAACGCAATACACGATGACATCTATGATTACACAGCACCCTCGGACTTAAAAAGAGTTATAGATATAAGACCACAAGTAAATAGGGATAGTTCAGATAATTTCTCTCAATGGTTTGCTGAAGAGTTTGATAAGTATAAAGATAGTTGGGATGATATTTTTCAGATAAGACATAATGATGGAACAAAATCATTAAGAGTGAGTAAAAACATAAGTCCTTCGCCGATTACAGTTCACGGATTTAATTCTCTTACCGATAATGGAACAATCGCAATAGTAGGCACAGCTTCAGGATTAAAAGTTGATACACTTCACTATGTAACAGGAAACAAAAGCATAGAATTTGATTTAGCGGTTACGGGAGACGGAATACAAATAACAGGAATGTCAGCAATTGATTTAACCGACCACGATGAGATTTCAGAACACTTTATAAGAGTTTATCTTGATAGTGTTTCAGCCTTGACTTCCATAACACCTATTTGGGGGAATGACTTAACCGCTAACTATTGGACTGGTGTGGCTCAAACCGCTCAAGCAGACGGGACAGCTTTTAGAATTGGTTGGAATATCATCAAAATACCGTGGAATACAGCCGTAGAAACAGGAACAGTTGCTCCAGCTACGATAGATAGTTTGAAACTTACATTCACAATTACTGCGGCAATAACAAATGTGAGAATAGATTTGTGGACTTCTTCAATAGGAGAAATCTTTGAAATTGAGTATTACTCAAAGTATCTATTCAGAAGTTCAGCAGGAACTTGGCTTGAAACACCGACTGCTGATACTGATATAATCAATTTAGACAGCGACACCTATAATATTTTTACTTATGAATGTTTAATTGAATGTGCTCAACAACTTCAAGGAAGTGATAGTGCCTTTGATATTACATTCGCACAGAATAAATTAAAAGAATTATATGACCTTCAAAAAGAGAACGCACCAACAGAGAAAATAAGACCTCAAACGAGGTATTACAAAATATGAGTGAAAAGTATCAATTAAGAAAACAGATTGAAAGCTACATTACAAATATGGAAGCTACAGCAGATAAGGCATTGCCTTATATGGTTTCAGGCTCTCAAAATGTTCTAATAGACCCTCGTTTCGGAAAGTTTAGTTCAAGAGGTGGATATTCACGACTTGGAGTGGGAAATACAGCATTAACGCCAGTTCGCCAAGAGTTTAGATGGATAACTTCAACAGGAGAAGAAAGAAATTTAAGATGGTATGATGACGAATTAGAGGCATATTTAGGCACAATAGATGGAGTAGTAATAGATGCTTGGACAAGAATTAAGAATAGTTTAAGCACAACTACAATTCCAAGAAGGACTACATATTGGGATAGCACAGAATTGATTGACCTTTTACTTTTTGTTCAAGGAGATGATAATATTTACGATTGGAGCGGAGCAGTTACGACATTAGCTTCAGCAACTGCTAACACTTTGACAAAAAATGGAACAAAAACTTGGGCAGAGTCACGATTTCTTACAGCTGGAACACGAAAAGTTTTAATCAATGGCACAGAATATACTTACACAGGAGGAGAAACTACTACTACTTTAACAGGAGTTACAGGAGACCCTTCGGCAGAAGCAGTAAATAGTGTAGTTAGTCAAGTAGTCAGAACAAATGCCAACACACCTTTAGCAGACAGAAATAATCACACGATATTTAATATTGAAAATCACATATTAGTAGGTTCAGATGAAGACGCTTTGGTTTATGTGTCAAAAAGCACATCTTTTATTGATTTTACATTTTCTTCACCAAGAGTTCCGACAGAGGGTGCTTTACTTAAATTAACAGGCACAACAAAAGGATTTGGCATAGTAAATAAAATACCTATTATATTTGGAGGTAAAAATGAAGTATTTACAATGGAATTTGAGCAATTAGCTGTAGGTACTGTTTTAACAGAAACTTTAAAAATTAAGAAATTAAAAACAGGTATAAATCAAGGAGCATTTAATCAAGAGACAATAGTTCCAGTAGGTGATGGATTGATTTATTTAACAAACGAACCCGCTTTAAGAATAATTGAAACCGTAGTAGGAGCAGACCAGCCACAAATAAAAGCATTATCTAATCCAATCAAACCCGACTTTGATGACGAAACTTGGACAAGTGCCAGTGCGATTTGGCACAAGAATAGATATTATCTTTCTGCTCCGACAAACTCAAAACTTTACATATTAGAATATCAAGAAGACACAGATGGAACTTTAAAAAGATTTTGGCAACCACCACAAATACTGCCAATTAGATGCTTGACTATAATCTCTGATGCTTTATACGGACATTCAAATGCTGTTCCAGAGACTTATCTGCTTTTTACAGGAAATGCAGATGGTGTGTATTCAGGTATTGAGGTAGCAGATAAACTTCCAATAGAAGCGATAGCAAAACTTTCTTATAGAACTTATGGCGATAGGGCAAATTTAAAATCACACGATGAGTTTTATGTAGAAGGAAATATCTCACCAGCGACAAACGATTTACAACTTGTTTTAAGATACGACTATGGAGGTGCTACACAAGAGTCAACTTTTATAATAGACGGCACAAATCAAGATATTTTATATCAAACAATAGAAGAAACTTCATTAGGACAACAGCCATTGGGAACACATCCGATAGGAGGGGTAGTCCAAGAACCGACAGAACTTTCAAGATTTAGAGTAATCTTTGAAATGCCAAAAGAGGACTATCACGAATTACAAGAAATTTATCAAAGTAATGGAGTTGATAAATCTTGGGAAGTGATAAGTGCGGGTGGAAATA